>Ga0224501_10004050_pt1 | contig 11562 bp, 10 predicted proteins | sample SF_Oct11_sed_USG_4_FD_169105 | JGI IMG/M metagenome (GOLD analysis project Ga0224501, IMG submission 169105) | Sediment microbial communities from San Francisco Bay, California, United States - SF_Oct11_sed_USGS_8_1 | ecosystem: Environmental > Aquatic > Marine > Sediment | place: USA...
TGGATGATTAATCAGAACCTGAGATTCCTAAAGGATTAGTTATAGAAGCTAAGTTGAAAACTATTTTGAGAGCGACTTAAGAATTTAACTACGGGGTAGCCTAGGGGGCGGCTTAGGGGGCTCGTTACTGGTCTGAAAAAATTAGATAATTTTTGATATTTGTATCGGGGTGGCTTAGGGGCTATCTAGGGAGCAGGTTAGTAGGTGGATTTTGCCTCAAATTTTTCCGCAATTCTTGGGAGAAATTTCCTTCTGCAACACTCGATACCTGACCAGTCATATGAACATGATTCTTTTCATCAATTTCAACCCTTATCATTCCTCCCGGCATAAGAACCTTGATATCTCTATCCACTAAACCCAATTTATTTGCCACACTTGCTGCCGCACAACTGCTGCTGCCGGATGCTAAAGTATAACCAGTTCCTCTTTCCCAGATTTCAATTTTAATATTTTGTCGGTCGATTACTTTCAATAGCTGCACATTGATTCGATTTGGAAATAAGGGATGATTTTCGACTTTTGGTCCGATTTCTTTGATAAGTTCCTCAGATATTTCTTCTAAGGGAATAACACAATGGGGATTTCCGATGGAAAGACAAGTTATATTATATTCCCGGTCATTAATTTTTAGCAGTTCACTCACACTTTTAAAAGTTACGGTTCCCATATCAATTTTAATCAAAGTTGCGTCGTCATTTAATATTTCGACTGCTACTTCGCCGCTTAAGGTATGCAATTTAAATTTCTTTTGAGTAATAATTTTAGAATCATAAAGATATTTAGCGAATATTCTTATCCCATTACCACTTTTTTCTGCCTCGCTGCCATCCGGGTTAAAAATCCGAAATTTAATTTTATCTTCTTCAATAATCGGACCAGAAAGGATTCCGTCTGAACCGACTCCAAAATTTCGATGGCAGATTAATTTAATTCTTTCCGGATTAAGTTCGATTTTAGTCTTCTGCGGGTCGATTACGATATAATCATTTCCTAATGCATGATACTTATAAAAATCCATTAACTATTAGATAGTTTTCGGTTTAATTGATCAAATAATTTAGCCAAACGCTGGGCTTGATTTTTACGGCTGAACCACTCAATCGGCTGGTTAGTAAAATTATCTTTTTGGTCTATAATCTCTAATATCGTAGAACTTATTTCTTCGGGCTCAAGGTCTGAACTTAATCCGACATTATGGTGTTCTATTAAACGAGTTGCCTCGTTACAACCTTCACAGACTGCTAAAATTGGTTTGCCAGCACCAAAATACTCATATAATTTCAATCCCACTGGTTGATTGGGTTTGGTTAGATAAAGAAGAATATCTACACTTTTCATTAAATTCGTCACCTCTTGGTGTGGTAATGTACCCAAGTATTCGACATTAATGAAAGTCTTGAGTCGAGATAAACAATCAGGTGAAGCTCGACCGGCAATAAGTGTTTTTAGATTTTTAATGTCTTTAACTGATTCTAAGAAGGTAAATAACTCTTTTTCGTTTTCCCAGATATTGCCGGCGTAGAGAATCTGGTTCCATTGACCGCTGTCCATGGTCGATGGTCCACGGTCATCGAATTCAGTCGGGTCATAGCCGTTTTCAATTATCGTTGCAGGTTTTTCCAGTTTCTGAGCAGTTCCCTGGTTTACTGCAACCACCGCATCGGAATTTTTAAGAATATAGCGGCGTAATTTTTGAACTGGATAGCGAAAATGAATTGGTGGTGGAACTAAACCAGTCGGATAGGGGTCACGAAAATCACTAACCAAAGGAAGATTACTGAATTGTTTTAAATAGACACCTAACAATAAAGCACTATAAGGTGGTGCGGTAGCAAAAATCAGAGAGGGTTTTTCTTGTTCAATTACCTTTTTGCCTAACCCGTAAGCAAATGGTATCCAAAAAGCTTTGGCATCTGGGAAAAATATATAGTTAATAAATGACGGCCCGGTTCCTTTTAATCGCAGAAACCATGGAATTTTAACCGCAGAGACATCGGTAGCGTTGGGGCTTGGCACCGACTCTTTGCCGAGGATAAACCTCGGCGCTACATCTTTCTGGAAAAAGTATAGAATCCGTGCCGGGTCAAGGCTCTCGCTGCGATAGATTTTGATTTCTTTCAAGTCATTAAGCAAATCTGGGTCATAATGGTAATAGCTGATTGGTTTGACCGTTAAGATTACTGGCTGCCAGCCAAATTCGGGTAAAAACTTCGATAATTTCGTTACCCGCATCACACCACTCATACCTAAAGGTGGGGTATAATAAGCGACGATTAGAACTGTTTTCATATTACACAGAAGGGAAATTAAAAACACATATTAAAAACAGAAAAAAATGTAGAAGAACCCTTCCGAGCTCGATAACCGGACAGAAACCCGCTCCTGCATGAAGTTTTTGCATTTTAGAGTTTGTGTTTTTAATTTTTAATATTTTATATTCCTCTTATGTATCCGGTCAATGCTTTCAGACATTTGTCCGGCGAAAGCTCAACTAATCTGAGCTGGTTTAAATAATTCAACAAACCACCGATATCTAATGTTAAACAATGGTCTTCGATTTGTAAATCCTCGGGTAAACTTCGAAAGAATGCGCCGGAGCCTAAATTGTCTTCAAACTGAAATATATTCTCTTTTATCACCGAGCGAATCGCATTTTCATCAGGAATCGGGAAGGGTAAATATTGGCTATTATTTGGTTTGAAATCGCTTGTTAACCCCAAGTCTCTAATCACGGTTGCTTTCTTGGCGCGCATCGAGAAAATCTTGCCCTCAATATCAATCATCGGAATTTCGACACGATTGAAAGCTTCACTAAGAATATATCCGTATAACATACCTAAAAAATGAATAATATAGATATTACCAGCATCAAAAAAATACGGGAACTCGTCCGGTTTCAAATCGGGAAAGAACTTTTGTTTAATAACTGTTGCCAACTGATAATAATAACCACCGGTGCCGGTTCCTTCAAACAGTTTAGTTGTGCCATCCGCTTCGCCAATTCTTTGGGCGAAGACCTTTTTCTCTTTTTCTTGTTTTTCTACCATTTCCCAGCTTCTGCCACCAAGGATAAACCGTTTGGAAAGATAGAATATTTTGCCGATATGGGTCCCAGTACCGATATCATAAACATCATAATTGCCAAAACTCTTCTCTTGAATATTAGAGTGAATTTTGCCATAGGCAACTTTTTTTTCCAATTTTGGGGTGAGAAAGTAAACACCGGTTCTTGGTGTAGTCAATGAACCATCGCTCAATAAATTCTGAAATATGGATTGAATGTTTTCTTCGTTTTCATACATAGGCTTTATGACCCGAAGCATCGAATCAAAAGTAGTCCCAATCCTTCGACGCTGAAAAAGATAAGAGAAAATTTGCTGGGGTATTACCGAGAGGCAAGGGTTATAGCGCTTTTCGAATAATTGTCCTTTTTTGGCACAGTCAAAGAATAGCTCAAACAGAAATTTCTCCCAAGGGTTATCATAGACTCCAATCGCAAAAAGATAATATTGTTTTCGACGATTGCCCCGACCGATGCGTTGCAGGAGTGAGCTGACATTGAACGGCGGTCGAAAAAGCACCACGCCATCAACATCACCGATGTCAATGCCTAATTCCAGAGTCGAGGTAGCACAAAGAATTCCATATTTCTCTTGGGTCATCAGTTGTTCAATTCTTTCCCGTTCTTTTTTGGTCAAACTGGCATGATGCACCCAGACCTTGCCGCGAAACGGTGGACGGTCAAAAATCTTGGCATAAGATTCAGCATAACTACGGGCATTGAAAAAACAAAGAATCTTATGCAATTCGCGTTCTTGTAAATGACGGAAGATTATATCAACAAAATTTTTGGAATGAGGAATTAAAATATTTTCAATTTCTCTTTCGGTTTGGACAAATACTACATTGGGATTTGGAAAATAACGCTCGCCAATCTTCAAATCATCAATCGTTGCCGATAGGGCATAGTATCTAAGATTTTGATTAATCCGACGTAATCGGGTTAAAAGGATTCTGAGCTGGTCGCCACGCGGGTTATTATCCAATAGGTGTAATTCATCCAATATCACCGCCGAGAGCTGGGTAAAAACTTTAGGAAATCGGCACAGCAGCGAGTCAAAAGATTCGGGTGTGGTGAGAAGCAAAAACGGCGGTCGTTTGGTATCAAATTTTGGTCGATCACCAGTTTTACGGGCTAAATCGATTTCTAAACTTAACTTGAGATAATCTATCGGTGAAGAAAGCCGACGGTTAAGGTCATTGACCAATGCACGGGTTGGTGAAATGTAGAGTATAGAAAATTGATTCAGCTTGTCAGGTAATAAGTTTTCAATCACTGGTGCCACTACTGCCTCGGTTTTGCCGGTCGCCGCCGGCGAAATGACAACGACATTCTCGCCAGTGAGAATTTTTGGAATCGTCTCGATTTGAACTTTAGTTAATCGACCAAAGCGACTGAAAAACGGAATCCAGGTGCGTCTTAAGGCTTGCTTTGTCTCGGCTTCGGTCATTTTTAATTATTGCTTGTTAGTTTTTAGATTAATTACTAATCTTCTTAATGACTCCCAATTGCCGCAGTCGAATTAAATCGAGGACTTCGACACAATATTTGATGAAAAATCTTATCCCTTCATCCTTTTTCTTTAAGGCGTTGACAAAAAATTGTTTCTTTTCGGAATCGTTCAGAATAAAACCGGGATAGGCACGACTGTAGACCAAGGTCAACCGATTAAATGCCTCAATCAGCGCCTTTTCTTTAAGTTGGACAAGACTAAGACGGTGCTTAATGAAATTAGTCAGTTTAATATATGTATAATCGTAAGGCATTGGAGTCGTTGCAATCACTAACAGGATATAGGAGTCTTGATAAATATACGGGGTGGGTCGCACTTGATTGTGAATCAACCGGCTATCAATTTTTTTTAGTTCGGGGTCATCGAGCGCGGTGCGAATCAGACCTTCTAAGAAATTCATGCCGCGGGTGAAGGCGATGATGTCCCAGAGATGAGTTACGGTCTCTGCCTCATCAATTAGAACCACCAGTCCATGAAGTTCGAGTTTTTGGGCAATATAACTCAAGCCGCTGATATTATAGCAGTAGAAATCGGCTGCCGTCGAAAAATCATAGAGGGCGGGGATGCGGTAACCACCCCTTATTCGATAAGGGCTTCGGTATTCGACCGCATATTCTTTTGTACTCTCGCCTTCAATCCATTGCCAGAAGACCTCGGCCATTAAATTCGATTCATCCAGTCGCTTCAATTTCGCTAAAAGTGGTGTATAAAAGCAGTGTTCCGGAATTGATAATTCGGATGCTTTACGTAATAAATCCCGGAACGAATTTTCATGGTCCTGGTTGATAAAGCGCAGATTGTGAACAATTTCTCGCCAGACCCGTTTTGGACGATTCGGGGCTACTTCTCTTGGGTCGAATTCACAGCGCGTTGTCACCATATTCATCTTCAATGCCTGATGGTGGATGTATTCCAAAAGATGGGTTTTGCCTGACCCGTATTCGCCTTCGATTAAAAATACCCCGCCTTTGCCCTGTTTAAGATTATTAAGACCACTGAGTATTTTTTCAATTTCTGAATCACGACCAAAAGTAAAATCCTCGACATCCTGGTGTGGCACGATTCCCATCCGAAATGCCTCAATCATCCGGCGCGCACTGATTTCTGATATTGGCTTCTCTTCATGAGCTACCGGCATCACCCGACTCACCGGTATCCAGAGTCTTAACCCACTCTTAAATTTAACCAGAACTTCAGTTCTTCGCCAGCGATAGTCCAATACTTCACCTTCACCAAATACCGGATGGGATACGCAAGTGGCGGTAGTATCAGACATAATTAATATAGCTATTGTATAAATTTATGAAATTAAAAAATCTGCTTACCAAGACTCAAAAAAACAACCCTGTCCTAAAACTCTTCGCTTTCCACCTCGGCTTTTGACTCTTCGGTCAATTTCTGGGTTGTGACTCTAAGGATACTCTCAGCATCCTTGCGCTCAATTGATTTGGCTGGTTCTTTTCGGATCCGGTGGAAGGCTTCGATTGTTCCGATAACAAAGAGTCGACGATAACTCACATCATAAGCAAAAGCCGATAATGCCAAGTCGGATAAGTTAGAAATGGTCTTTTCCAATACACTGCGATTAAATTCAAAACCATAAGCGGATTCAAATAGTCCAGCGAGTCTTAAACCAAGTGCTTTCAGGAATTGGGCAGGTTCGATTCCCAATTCCTCAAGGTCGATTTTCACTCCAACCGGGTTAGTCTCGGACAAAGTGCTGCGCAACCTCTGTTTCAATGCCTCATAAACCCCACCGCTGCCATCGAGTAAAAGGTTTTCATCCGGAATCGCATAAAAAAACATAACCCCGGGTAAACGGCTATTACCACACTCATCAAGAATCTGGCGCAGATTGTCCAGGGCACGACGTTTATCCTTGGATGATGATATACTCATGCCCCGTTCCGCTTCGTCAAAGAGCAAGATTAAACCAGAATAGCCAATCGCATGAATCCACTGGGCAAGGGAGCGAATGATTCGGAATGCGGTTGCCTTATCAATTCTTTCTGATATTCGATATCTTGCCCGAACATCCCGACCGACCTCTTCACCTTTAAGCCATTGCAGGACCGATTCAAAACCTTCATCGTCTTCCGCGATGATACTGGTAAAAGCACCTTTAACCGCATTCAAAAAACTGGTACTTTCGGTGCCTTTGATTGTTCTTAAGTATTCATGCATAGAATTGACCTGTTCCACCTTGGCTTTACTATCTTTGTACCAGCGATGCAATAGGCTCTCAATTCCTTTTTCCCAGGGTTTAGTCAGCTCTTCTTCACTAACCGGTGGTGTCAGGTTAATCACAATTTGCTTATAAACCAGTTCGAGTTTGTCAAACGGACATTCGGTCGGGTTAAGACTGACATAGACAACGACAAAATCATGCTTAAATGCCAGATTGCGCACCGAATAGAGAAAATGGGTTTTGCCGCCGCCATAGTTGCCAGTGATTAATTTGAATGAAGAGAGGTTATATTTGAGAATACCTTTGAGATATTCATCCTCAATAATCGACAGATGCTTTTCCAAGCCAATCGTAAAAGTTTCGATGCCGAATTCAGGCGGGGTACCGGTGCTACCCAATTTATTGATTATGGCTCGGGCAAAATTCGGTTCAATCATTCTTTTTTCTCCTCGAATGCGATATAGGAATAATAAGTACCGTCACCGTTTTCATTATCTGGCACCCAGAGTGATTTGGTCTTATCGGTCGTAGCATCAAATGTTGCAACTGAGAGTCGTAATTTATTTTTACCGACTTCAAATTTTTCGCTTTTCTTTAGGTTATATAAATCGTAACTGAATTGGATTCGTGAATATTCACGGAATGTTTCTTTTGACGGGTCAGCCCGAAAAGATGCGGGTTGAGAAATTAGAACCAGTTCAGAAAGTAAATCAATCAACAAAACCTTATTGCCATTTGTGATATTATTAAATGAGATAAAACGGTGGTAAGCTTGGTGCAGATTTTTGAGAAAATCGTGCGGTGGAAGTGTTCTTTTTTTAATCTGCTCATTAAATTTATAGAGAGTTTTATAAATCTCCTGGACCGAAAGCGGAATCTTGGCTTTTATTATCTGGATTTCCGGTCCCCAGTAGAACGAAGCGAATCCTAAATCGAAATTAAATTTAAGAGTATAAAATCCTGTTCTTAATAATGGCATTTGACCTTTTAGCGTTAACCCATCTTTTTCTAATAGTTCTTTTAATTGATTACCGAATTGAAATCGAAATTCTTCTTTTGTCTTTTTGATAAAATCAGCTTCTTCTTCAGCCCATTTTAAAAGACCGGATTTGATTCCCGAATCAGGAAAAGTATTTAACACTTTTTTAACAGCATTTAGGCTTTTCTCTAAAATATGAATATTGGCAACCGGCTGTTCCTTAATTTTTTTAAATGATTCAAGTCTTTTAGCAATAATTCTGGCTTTTTTAGCAATTTCTTTTAAAAGTGAAGCCCAATTTTCCATAGTTTTTCATTATATCTTTTATAATCATCTCTGTCAACTAATTAGATACTACTGTTGACAGCACTGAATCTTGAAGTAATATTCGTTTATGCTTTATCCGATCGAAATATCAACCCATTCCCGAACCGAACTAGTAGATATAACCGAAGCGATAAGAAACGCCATCAAAAAAAGCGGGGTTCGTTCTGGCACCTGCATAATTTATGTGCCGCACACTACGGCGGCGGTTACGATTAATGAGAATTATGACCCGAGTGTCTGCGAAGACATTGTCACGACACTTAATCGCTTAGTCCCGCATAGTGCTCATTACTCCCATACTGAAGGTAATGCCGATGCCCATATCAAAGCAGCAATTGTCGGTTCTTCAAGGACTGTTTTCTTTGAGGAAGGGAAAATTCTATTTGGTACCTGGCAGGGTATTTTCTTCTGCGAATTCGACGGTCCGAGAAGAAGAAAGCTCATAGTTAAAATACTCGGTGATTAAAAACTGGGTCTATTTTTTATTTAAAAATTAGACTTTTCTTCAATCGTTTCGCCCTGGGACTTAAGACAATACTGTCTTTAATAACATATGAACCGCCCCAAGGATCCTTAGGCAGTTTTTTTATAAATCCGGTTTTTAGAAGCTCGGAAAGCCGTTGGGGATACCTACCATAAGCCGTACGATATTTTTTAACCGCAGCCTGGAGCACTTCAATATCTTCCTCAGTTTGAAGCAAAGCGAGATTACGCTCGGCAACTGCTTTCAATGCCGGGTTATTGGTTTCATTATACATATCAGTCCAAATTTGACGACTCACTTCACGCTTGCCAGCACGAGCGTAGGCAAAAGCTGCCCATCGTGGTAAAACATTCCAAGCTTCCGGAAGTTTTGACGCAATCAAAAAGTAGTAGCCGGCAAGGTCATAATCATCAACAATCATATAATATATAAAGCCAATATCAAATGGCAATCGCCAATTCATTGGATTATCTTTTAGTCCTCGGCGAAGCAAGGCGATAGCAGTTTTTGGCTGGCGTGCATCCCAGGCAAGAGTGATTGCACCAAAATGGTAGGCACCAATGAAAAATGGGTCGAGTCGAGTAAGAACCTCAAAAATGTGTCCCAGCCATTCGAATTTTCTATCGGTCACCAGATGATGACCGTAATACTGAATCGCCCGTAGCCAGACTAAGTCGGCACCCAAATCTTGATATTCAATGAAAGCCGGTTTCAGGAATTTCCCGGAAGGGAAATACATCATCTCGGCTGCCAATCTTTCTCGTAATCCCCGCCGATAAGAACGTTCGATACTGCGCTGGAGAAAATATAGAGAAGTCCATCCTAAAATTATGATGACGATACCCAATACCCCTATATACGCGGTTCGAATATTTTTTTTAATAACCATTACCTGTAATTTTCATAGGGACTCAGACGAGGCTGATAGGAGACTTAAAGTTCCGATGTTCTGAAGTTCAAGTCCCTTAAAAGTCCCTGTTTTAATCATTTCTTTTGAATAATCGATTCTTAAAATTCTTTTCTATGAAAAATGACTATAGCAAGGAAAAGCACTAAAGCGGAATAAATTATCGCATAAATAATCGAAAGTGAAATTGTAGAAAAATTTATAATCGCATTATGGACAACCAGACCCCGAATATTAAAATTTGATAAATTGGGTAACAGGTAGTAGAAGAAATTAGACAAAAATTTAACGACCAGCGATGGTGAAATTTGAGCCAGGGCTTTTAAATCTCGGGTGAAGTTGCTGATAAAATAGACGATAAAGGTGAAAAGAGATGCGGTTATTGGGGTGGCAAAAGTTGAGAAGAAGAGTGCCAAGGAAGTGATAATTGAAAGTTCAAAAAAACTCATCATAATCGCCAAAAGCAGTCTATAAGTCGCCTGGATCCCAGAGATGTAGAGCATTAAGTATAAGCCACCGGTCAATACCGTCATAGTAAAAAATATGACGAGTAACAAACCGAAATATTTGCCGATGACGAATTGATAGCGGTGAACCGGCTTCGCAAGCATTATGTAGATTGTGCGTTTTTCAATCTCTTTATAAACCAACCTGCCACCAACTAAAATCGCAACCAGTACTGCGGTAAATGTAATCGTCGCCAATCCTAAATCTTTAATTACCTTTGCCTCTTCACCTAACGCCAGAGGCTTCAAAATCTTGGCTGAGCCGATTGAGAGAAAACCGATGACTAGCAGCGCAATCAGAAGCCGGTCGCGGGTAGCTTCTTTAAAGGTATTTTCAATGATTGCCAGTAATTTCGTCATGATTCATATTTTTTGAAACTTCACGGATGAAATGGTCCTCTAATGTCCTGCGCCTAGGAACCAAAGAAACGAGGGTGCCACCCAATTCCCTTGCTTTTTCTAATAAGAAACCTGCCTCATCTTCATTACTTACGGAAAAGACGACCTTATTTTCTGCCACAAAGGTCTTGTTTGAATTCCTTTGCAACCGACTAACGGCATCTGGTGTTAAACCTTTTATCGTAACCTCAATACTTTCAATCGATTCCGAAATGATTTCGTTCAACGCCCCAACCGTAACTAATCTTCCAGCGATTAGTATACCGACTCGGTCACATAGCATCTCGACGTCGGATAAGATGTGACTGGAGAAAAATATTGTCTTCCCCTGTTTTTTCAAACCAATGATCACTTCTCTTATCTCTTTTCTGCCAATCGGGTCAAGTCCACCCACCGGTTCATCAAGAAGCACGACCTCTGGGTCGGAAATCAATGCCTGGGCAATACCGATTCGTTGTAGCATACCACGGGAAAAATGTCGAAGCTGAACTTTCCTTGCCTTCTCAAGCCGAACCAGGGCAAGATTCTTTTCAATCGAATCCTTGGTTTTGTTCCCTAAATTATGTAGTTGGGCACAGAAATTTAAGAACTCTTCTGCAGTAAGGTATTCATAGAAGTATGGGACTTCCGGTAAATACCCGATTCGTTCTCTGGTTTCAATATGTGCTGGTGGGCGATTCAAGACCCAAGCCATCCCATGCTTTGGTCTGGTTAATCCCAGAAGAATTTTTATGGTTGTAGTTTTGCCTGAGCCATTTGGCCCCAAAAATCCAAATATTTCACCGGTCTTTACTTCTAAGTTCAGACCTTCTAATGCCTTAATTTTCTTAGTGAAAAAACCAGTTCGGTAATACTTGCTAAGAGCTTCAATCTTTATTGCAACGTCCATCCAGATATTAAATTATATTATAAAGACAAACAATCTAAAGTCAATCAACATCCTTATACTGCAAAGAATGAAGCGAAGCGCAATTCTTTTCTGAATAAGAATCCGAAGAAATCCGAAGAGAATCGACTTCGTCGATATGTAGAAGAAAGTTAAACTAAAGGTCAATATCGTAAGTCTGTAAAATTGAAAAATTTAAAAGAGATTCTTTAATGACCAGTAAAAGAAGTAGATTATTATTTTTAGGGAAAAAGACGAAAAAAAGGGAATAGTAGATAGAATTTTTAAATTGCATTGAATGGTTATTCT
>Ga0224501_10004051_pt1 | contig 11562 bp, 13 predicted proteins | sample SF_Oct11_sed_USG_4_FD_169105 | JGI IMG/M metagenome (GOLD analysis project Ga0224501, IMG submission 169105) | Sediment microbial communities from San Francisco Bay, California, United States - SF_Oct11_sed_USGS_8_1 | ecosystem: Environmental > Aquatic > Marine > Sediment | place: USA...
ACACCATGTCCTCATCGAAAATGAGCCATGCCGAATAGTCGAATGCGAAAAATCTAAGCCCGGTAAACATGGATCGGCAAAGGCACGCATAGTCGCCATAGGAGTATTCGACGGCGTTAAGAGAAGCATGGTTAGCCCAGTAGACACAAAAATAGAGTCTCCAATCATCGAGAAGCGGGGCGGTCAAGTGATATCATTGAGTGAAAACTCAGTGCAACTGATGGATCTAGAAACTTATGAAGTTTTTTGGGCATCGATTCCAACAGAAGTAAACATTAAAGAACGGCTCTTATCTGGTTCGGAAGTAGAGTACTGGAAAGTCCTTGACCGAGTAAAAGTCACACGGGTAAAAGGTACAGCTTAACCGTCTATTTCCCTCCTCTCACTCTTTACAAAGTTTTCTTAGGAAAATTTGTCAAAGTATGTACGCTTATTTCTCCATCAACGATGATGGGTGCCATTGAAAAAGTTCATTAATGAGGAAAGTGTTATTTTTCCACGGCTGATGAAGAAAAATAGGGTCATCTGATCGGTGAAGAAACCTATGAGTTCTGAAGCCAATAATTTTAAAGCGATACCCAGCAAAGTCGTCTTAAAATACACCATTATGAGTAATAGTGAGTTAAAGATACTTACCCCAATAGGCTATGGAAATGTCTGCCATCAAAAATCTTGGGTCCTCGTTAATGAGGGCGATACGAAAGGTCATAAGAGCCCCCATGATCGACGAAGCCGCTGTTAAGGAATTTGTTAAAGACATTCAGAGAGCTTTACTTCAAGCTGACGTCAATGTTAAGCTCGTAATCGAAGTTTCGAAAAGGATTGAAGAAAGGGCTCTGAAAGAAAAGCTTCCGTCTGGAATATCGAGGCATGAGCACATCGTAAAAGTCGTTTATGAAGAACTCACCAAATTTTTGGGTGAGAAACCCGCGGAAGTTAGCATCAAAACGGGAAAACCCAACGTCTTCATGCTCGTCGGAATACAAGGTTCGGGAAAAACAACGGGTGCAGCTAAGCTTGCGAGCTACTTTAAGAAAAGAGGGTACAAAACCGCACTCGTCTGTGCGGATACCTACCGACCAGGCGCCTACGCCCAGCTAAAGCAGCTAGCTGAAAAAATAAATGTTCCGGTCTATGGTGACGAAAAGGAGAAGAACCCTATCAGGATTGCTGATTCTGGAGTCAGGAAATTTAAAGATGAGAGATATGACCTAATCATAATCGACACAGCAGGCAGACATAAGGATGAAAAAGGCCTAATAGAGGAGATGAAGGACACAGCTCGATCAGTGAAACCCGATGAGATAATACTCGTTGTGGACGCTACGATAGGCCAACAAGCATCCGTGCAAGCTAAAGCCTTCCGAGAAGCTACAAATATCGGTTCCATCTACGTTGCAAAGCTCGATAGTTCTGCCAGAGGTGGGGGAGCCTTATCCGCCGTGGCCGCTACCAATGCACCAATAAAGTTCATCGGGACAGGCGAAAAAATAGGTGACATTGACACTTTCATGCCTTCCCGATTCATAGGTAGACTGCTGGGGGTAGGTGACGTCGAAGCTCTGGTCCGAAAAGTCAGAGAAGCAGAGATAGCATTGCCAGAAAAGAAGGCAAAGGCTTTCTTAAGTGGAAAGTTCACACTCGAAGACATGTATGGACAGCTTGAAGCCATGAAACGTATGGGGCCACTAAAAAGTTTTTTGGAGATGATTCCTGGAATGGGATATAACGTTCCTGATGAAGCGATCGATGTGGCTGAAGAACGCTTTGAAAAGTGGAAGTATATTATCCAATCAATGACAAAAGAAGAGAGAATGAACCCTAAAGTCATCGATTCTTCCAGAGCTAAAAGAATTGCTAGAGGCTCAGGGAATGATGAAAAGAACGTAAAAGAGCTTGTGAAACAGTATTTTTTAATGAAGAAATACGTAAAAGTTCTGAAAAAACGGAGGATGCCCAAACAACTCCTCAAAATGTTTTCGAGGAGAGGCTTCACAATTAAATAGTGAAGATGAAATTCATGCTCCTTCTAAAAACTACCTGCTGATGAATGGGGGTTGTCAAGCGTAAAAGATGAGAAGCCTAATGAGTATCCTTGAAAAAACTGGACAGTTGCTGGAAGAGTATGCTCTCTGCGACCATTGCTTAGGAAGACAATTCGCCCTATTGGGCCATGGGTTCTCGAACGACGAAAGGGGAAAGGCGATTAAGCAGCTTTTGGTGCTTGAAAGCTGTGAATTGGCCCTCGATGGTAAAGAAGATGCAAGAAACACTCTTCAACTGATCGCCACGAATGGCTTTTCCAAAATTGCGACTGAAACGTTGAAAGAAATGGGAGTCGAGGTCAAAGAAGAGGAAAAAGAATGCTACCTGTGTCAAGGGGTTTTTAACGCTCTTGACGATTTAGCCAGAGATGTAACTGAAAAACTCTCTGAATTTGAATTTGAAAGCCTTCTGATCGGTGTGAAGGCCAGAGAGGACATCGAAAACCGTGAGGATGAGCTGCGCGCTAAGTTTAACATAAAGTGGGGAGAAAGCATCAGGTGTGAGTTGAGCCGTGAAATAGGTAAGCGTGTTTCACAGATCACGAATAGACGCGTGAACTATGAGAGACCAGACATACTTGTTTTGATGGATCCGTTTGCCAATATTGTGAGACTACAAGTTAACTCCCTATTTGTAGCTGGGCGATATAGAAAGCTGGTAAGGGGAATACCTCAGACTAAATGGATTTGTAGAAAATGTCGTGGCCGAGGCTGCCCTAGTTGTAATTGGACTGGAAAGATGTACCAAGAGTCAGTTGAAGAACTCATTGCAGAGCCACTGTTAGAGATGATTGGTGGAGTGAGCACAAAGTTTCATGGGGCTGGACGTGAAGATGTAGATGCCAGGGTTTTGGGCTCAGGTAGACCCTTTGTTATTGAGGTCAAGAGCCCCAAAAAAAGGCTGATAGATCTAAAAGAGGCGGAGATGAAAATTAATCAGCGCACCCGGGGGAAGGTTGAGGTCTCCAATCTACAGTTTTCTTCAAAAAACTTTGTAAAAAAGATTAAAGCTGAAGGGCAAGCTGAAAAACTTTATAAGGTGACCGTTGAGTTTGAGAGAGACATTTCTGACGAAGAACTGACAAAGCTGGAGAAAGAGTTAAGCGGTCAAGTGATTCAGCAACTGACTCCTTTACGCGTCTCACATCGTCGATCAGAAAAAGTCCGAGAGAAGCATATATATGAAGCAAGAGTCCAAAGAAAAAAACAGAATAGAATCGAAATCCTAATACGCTCCCAGGGCGGATTGTATGTTAAGGAGTTGGTAACTGGGGACCAAGGGAGGACAACTCCTAACATATCTCAAATTGTCGGTACCCCAGCGAAATGTGTTGAATTAGACGTATTGGACGTTAATATTGAGGGATGCTAGGATTGGCCAGATCTAAGGGCTTTCGCAAGAGGACTAGAAAACTCTTACGTAAGTCTCCACGCAACAGGGGGCTACAGCCTTTAGGTGGGTTACTGCGAGAATATAAGCTGGATGATAAAGTCGTCGTGAAAATAAACCCAAGCGTCCATAAGGGGATGCCCCATAGACGCTATCATGGTAGGATCGGTAGGATCGTAGAAAAAAGGGGGCAAGCTTACGTCATCACGATTAAAGACGGAGAGAAAAATAAAACTATAATAACGCGTCCTGAGCATATTAAACCATACAAAATTTAGAGCCCTCTGATTGGAGTGTGGCTCTGTGGCTAAGAAAATTGTGGAAGAAAAGGAAATTACAATTGCCGAAGCGAAAGAGATCCTTGAAGAGGGAGGAGAACTTGATCTCTTCCAACAAAGAAGCTTCGACTATATAAATAAATCTTCAAAAATTAAGGCTTCGAAAGCTAAAAAGCTGGTTAAAAAGCTTGGCGAACAGTTTGATGTCGCTAAAGGGGATGCGATTCAAATAGTCAACTGTATGCCATCGACAGTAGAAGAATTACGTGTTTTCTTCGTTGCTAGTAAGAAAAAAATTATCATGACTTCAAAACTTGAAGAAATATTGAAGCTTCTGGACAAGCATAGATAAAACCATTTTTGGGGTTCCAGTTCATTCTAAACATCTTTTCTAATATGTAATCATTAGAAAGATAGTAAAATGAGGGTGAGGAGAGTTTATGGATAGTACCAAGAAGTATGAGGATTATGCTCATGTTATAGATTATCTCCCTAGGGGTAGAGTCGGCTCAGAAAGAGCGCCATTCAAGACTGAGCCTACCATTCAACTCATCGGAGAAACCTATCTCACACTACTTGAGGCCCGTGTGCAGACAGCCTCATCGTTTGAACTTCACGAAAGGGTTTATGTAGGTAAAGACAGACCTCGGGATAAGGTTACCCATGTAATCGGTCGGGTGCGCTATGACGACTTGACATCTACAGCAAGAAGCGAGTTGCCATCGGTCCTTGAAAACATCGTTGCAAGTCACGAAGAGAGGTTTCTTAAATTCTTCAACGTCGCACGGGCCATCACCCCAAGGATGCACGCATTGGAGCTTCTACCCGGGATTGGTAAAAAGTATATGTGGAAAATTCTGGAAGAGAGGGAGAAAAAACCATTCACGAGTTTTAAAGATCTTCAGGAAAGAACAAATATTCCTGATCCCGTAAAAAAAGTTGTAAAACGAATTCAGGAAGAGCTTTCTGAAAAATCCAAATATAGGATATTTATTCGTCAATCCTAGCTGGCGGCTTCTGGATGAGTCTATTGGGTGAAGTTAGACGCCTCCTTCATAAATATGACATTAGACCGAAGAAAAGGCTCGGGCAAAACTTTTGCATAGACGACGATGTGCTGAGGAGAATGATCGGCTACTCAAACCTTTGTGAAGACGACATAGTCCTAGAGGTTGGGGTTGGCCTAGGGGTTTTAACGAAACTTCTGTCAGAAGCAGCAAAGCGTGTGATCGCTGTTGAAGTGGATCCGCACCTCGTAATGGCGTTAAGAGATGAGCTGGAGGATAGAGAAAACATCGAGCTGATTGAAGGAGATGTGTTAAAGATCCAGCTTCCAGAGTTTAATAAAGTTGTCGCAAACCCTCCGTACTCAATCTCATCTCCCCTGATCTTCAAACTTTTGGAGAGAAATTTTGAGAGCGCGGTTCTAACGTTTCAAAGGGAGCTGGCAGAGAGACTTGTGGCTCGGGAGGGAAGCAGAGACTATGGACGGTTAACAGTTATGACACACTATAAGGCAGATACAGAGATCCTAGAATACTTGCCTAAGAAAACATTTTATCCCCCACCCGACGTTGAATCTGCGATTGTTAGGATAAACCCATGTGAAAAACCATTCGGGATACTAGACGAAGAGACTTTTTCAGATGTTGTAAGAGGGCTTTTTACGCAAAGAAGGAGAAAGACGAAGAACGCTTTATTGTCGTTTGTCAGAGCGAAAGGTCACAAAAAGAAAGAGGCGAGGTCCCTCATAGAAGGCTTGCCATACTTGGAAGTGAGAGTATACACATTACCTCCGGAAAGCTTTGTAGACATCTCAAACGAGGTTTACCGAAGGATAATCAAGAGCAAGAAATTTTTTTACGGGGATCACACTTTCTATGTCCTTCCGGAGGTTTATGAGCCTTCCGACGACACCTTCCTTCTCGCAGACAACCTGATGATCGAGGATGGCTCTGAAGTGTTAGACATCGGGGCTGGCTGTGGGATTCTAAGCGTGGTGGCGGCCAAGAACGCGAGTAGAGTTGTAGCAACCGATCTGAATCCACACGCTGTTGAATGTGCAGAAATAAACGTTAAACTGAACGATCTCGTGGGGAAGATCGAGGTGAGGCATGGAAACCTCTTCAAACCCGTTAAGCCAGATGAAAAATTTGACGTAATCATCTTCAATCCTCCGTACCTGCCGATATCTGAGGAAGAAGCAGAGCAAGGCTGGCTTGAAAAGGCTTGGGCCGGCGGCCCGACTGGAGGGGAGGTCATTGATAAATTTCTAAAAGAGGCACCGAAACACCTCAAAAGACGGGGAAAAATATTGCTTGTCCAATCAACACTCTCAGACGTAGCAAAAACAATGCGCCTTCTAAAGGAGTGTGGCTTGGAACCAAAAATCTTAGCGGAGAAGAAGCTAGACTTTGAATCGATCAAGCTGATTCAGGCTTTTTCCCGCAAATAGATTGCGTCTTGCTTAAAGTGTTCGTATGGGGAACATGATAGTTGGTTTGGTGGGCTAACTTTTGAAACACACCTTTGAGGCAAACAAATTGGCTGTTTCTGTTCGCGTCGTCCTCGTTGAACCGGGAGTTGAGGGGAACATCGGTTTTCTAGCGCGGGCGATGAAGAACTTTGGGTTAAGAGAACTATGCCTTGTTGAACCAAAAGTTGGCGTTGGGGCAGTGGCCAGAGCTTTTGCCATGCACGCCCGCGACATCCTCGATCAAGCCATTAGCGTCGATTCCATCAACGAAGCAGTTAAAGATGCAGACTTCATCGTTGGAACAACCGCTGTGACCGCGAAAAGAGCATTAAACGTAAAGAGGACACCCATAACACCAGCCGAGTTTGCCAAAGCTTTCTCATCGATTAAAGGCAAGGTTGCCCTACTGTTCGGCAGGGAGGGTTCAGGCCTCACAAACGATGAAATAGACAAATGCGATTTCATCATCTCGATTCCAACAGACTCAACTTACCCCACCATGAACATAACACACGCGGCCACAATACTCTTCTACGAGCTGTACAAAGCCACGAGAAAAGGCAAAGCCAAACACGTGACTGAGGCAAGCGGCGCACAGAAAGAAAGGTTAATTAAGTATTTCACAAATCTAGTAAAAGAAACGGGGCCCCCAAACCACAAGCGGAGAATAGCCCTAAGATCGTTCCGCAACGTACTCGGAAGATCATTCGTTTCAAGCCGTGAGGCAACAACCCTGATGGGGGTATACAAAAGAGCCTTACAAAGGATCAGAGGAAGAGAAAAAGGGAAGCAATAGAGTTTAAGCAGAAGGACGAGAAAACAGCGCTGAAACAGCAAAAAACACCTGCCCTCCATCCCCACACACAAAAAAAGTGACAGAGAAATGCAGGCGAAGAAACTAAGAAAAAAGGCGCTCGAAATAATGCTGTCAAAAACAGAAGTAAACCCCGCACCAAAAACGCTCCTAGAGCAGTACACCATACCAGCAACGACAGCCGCACAGATCCTATGGCTGGCAACCTACACACACAACGACATAGCAGGAAAGACGGTATTCGACCTAGGGTGCGGAACAGGACGCCTGGCAATAGGCGCCTCCATACTAGGAGCGAAGGAAGCGGTCGGAGTCGACATAGACCCAACAGCGATAAAGGCCGCAGTAAGGAACGCAACAAAAACAGGTGTCAGAGAAAAAACATCGTGGATTGCGTCTGACATAGAAACCATAAAAGGGAGATGCGAGACGGTGGTTCAAAATCCACCTTTCGGAGTGCAGAAAAGGGGAGCTGACAGAAAATTCCTGAGGAAGGCTCTAGAAATCGGTAAAGTAACATACACCATACATAAAAGCGGTGAAAGCAACAGGAAATTCTTAACGGCATTCGTAGAAAAGCTCGGAGGAAAAATAACAGAAATTATACCAATGAAAATGGATATGCCTCCAACTTTCAACTTTCACAGAGAGAAGAAACACACTGTGAATGTAGACCTATACCGCGTGGAGAAGGGATAGAAATATGGCTAATGCCCCAGAAAGGAGAAGCGGAGACTTCGTGTACCCAGGCAGTAGACTGGCTGTAATCGAAGAATTCTTGCCAGGCAAATGGACGTATGCGGAGAAGGGAAACATACATTCCATGATAACAGGCCATATGCTTATAGACATACCAAACAGAACAATATCCGTTTATCCGAGCGTTCGTCTGCCACTAGTCCCAAAAAGAGGGAGCACAGTCTTAGGACAAGTCACAATGGTCCGTGAGAAAGGGGCCGAGATAAGAATCTTAATGATCAACAAAAAGAGATCATTCGGATCTTTCTTCGGGCCAATTCACGTATCCAACGTGAGTGAAAGTTTCGTAAGGAGGGTGTCTGATGCATTTAAGCCAGGGGATCTGATATACGCGAGCGTCATAAGCACGGTGAACAAAACCTTTCATCTCTCTACAGAGGGCAGAGAGTTTGGAGTTGTCCACGCGCTCTGCTCTCATTGCGGCCATCTCCTAGCAGCAATAAACGGTTCACTTAGATGTCCATTGTGCAAGAGGACAGAGCAGAGGAAAATCGCCAGTAGTTACGGGAAGATTCCATTAAATTTTGGGTTCTTTACAAATCAAGGATTTGGGAGTAAAAAGTGATGAAAGTCAAAGTGTTGAAGAGTTCAAGCAATGAAATGAGGATTGAGATAGAGGGGGAAGGACACAGCTTTTGCAACGCTCTTCAGAGCGCTCTCCTAGAGGATAAAGACGTTGACTTTGCAGGTTACAGGGTCCCTCACCCGCTTTTCTCCAAATCAGTATTTTACATACGTACTAAGGGTAGAAAAAGAGCTAAGAATGTAATGAAGAGGGCGGCTAAGAGGCTTGGAGAAAAGATGACTGAGTTCCAAAAACTATTTGAAGGGTCTTTAAGGCAAAAGAAGTGAACTCGGTTGAGAAACCAGACGCTATCCCCAAATTACGGCTTAAGAACAGATCGTATGACCCCGCGGGAGATCTTGTCCAATAAGAAGCTTGCTAGGCTTGGTGACTCTTATGTGAACTTCATATTTTCCCTGGCTCTGTCCAAAAGGAGGGGTGAGCCTGTAGGCGTTAGGGTTAAGAGTCGGGTTTTGGCTGACGCTTTGAAGATGGCCGATTTGAGGGATCTTCTCCCCAGAAGGACGGACACACACACTCAGGCTGACGCTTCAGAGGCGTTCATCGTGTACGCTTGGCTTCACGAGATCGTCTCGCTCAAAGAGAGCGTGGAGACAATCGAGGGCAAGGTAGAAACACCTGTTGAGGCTTTTTCGGAGTTGCTCAACAAGATAAAGGAACGTATGGGTTTTGTGTGCGAGTAAGGTTGTACGTTTTCGTGGGATTAAGCCTGAGATAAGAATCCTCGGATTGGATGATGGTGCCTTTCTGCCCCACACCGCTGGTAAGGCTGATGTGGTGGGTGTTGTTTTTAGAGGTGGACGCTGGTTGGATGGTGTTATGAGGACTGAGGTGACCATTGACGGATTAGATGCTACTGAGAGGATTTCGAGTATGGTGACCGAGTCACCTCACTATGAGCAGTTGAGGGTTCTCATGCTCAGTGGTATTACTTTTGCTGGGTTTAATGTCGTTGACATCAGGGAACTGTTTGAGTCCACCTCCCTTCCCGTCATAGCTTTGACTAGGGAGAGATCTGACTTGGAGGGGGTTAGAAGGGCGCTTGAAAACTTGCCCGACCGGGCTGTGAGGTGGAGGTCTGTTCAGAGTGCTGGCGATGTGTTCCAGGTCAAAGTCCGTAGCGGTGTCGCTCCTGTTTATGTTCAGGTTGCCGGCGTTTCCATAGGAGACGCTGAGGGTATTGTCAGGTTGAGCTGTACGAGGAGTGGTTTTCCTGAGCCACTGCGCGTGGCTCATTTGATAGCCTCTAGTCTTTCTAAGGCGGGTTTTCGACTTAGTGTGCAGGAATGAAAAGGTTTAAATTCCTCGGGTGAGATGATTTGGAATACGCCTGTTCCGTGTCGTGGTGACGATGCTTTTTTGTTCGAAGTGTGGAACGCGTATGGTTCCTTCTCAAAAGAGTGCAGGTAAGGGGGTGCGGGGGCTGTGGGCTTGTCCGAGGTGTGGTAATGAGGTGCCTGTTGTCTCTAAGGCGCCCACCTTTCCGAGGGTCATTAAGCATGGTCCTCGTGAGCAGATATCTGTTATTGGTGAGGAGGAGGCTGGGATTAAGACCATGCCGACTGCTAAGGTTGAGTGTCCTAAGTGTGCTAATCTTGGAGCTTACTGGTGGATTGTTCAGACGAGGGGCGCTGATGAGTCTCCTACGCAGTTTTTCAGGTGTACCCAGTGTGGTTACACTTGGCGTGAGATGGCTTGACTCTTTGGGCTCAAATTTTTTTTGTGTGTGGGGATGGAGGGCAGGTGTTTTTTGCTGTTTCAGCGCTGTTTTCTAGTCCCTTTTTGTCATCCTTCTGCTTAAACACCTGAGTCTCCCTTCTTCTTCAGAAATTTTAAGTGATGTAATCCTTCGGGATTTTTCTTTTCAATCTTTTATCTCTTGAGCAGAGTTGAGTTTGTCATGTTATCCTTGAGACCTCTCTTTTGACTTCTTCGAAAACTTCTTCTTTTGTTTTGTCCACGTTTATTAGGATGCTTTTGTTTCTGTTTTTCTTGTAAAAGTTGATCAGCCTGTTGTGAATGATTTTTAGGAGCTCGAGGTCTGGGGTCAAAAGCTCTGGCTTACTTCTTTCTCCTTGTCTATTTAAGGAGACCTGTGGTTCTACATCAAAAAATATGTAAGTGGTCCTTTCACTTAACTCTTTGAACGTGCTGTTGTCATACAGCCTTAGGACATCCTCCCTTTCCTTCCTTGCGGTGCCTAGCCTCAACCTGCCTTCTAGAAAGAAGTAATCCAAGACTGGTCCGCCTTCCCATACGATGGTCTTGAGCTGGGATCGAAGAACCTTCTCCGCCATCTCTAAGTCTCTTTCAAAAACATCCCTGTCGAATTCGGGAGGCGCGTTAACCCCGATCTGGTATCCCTTTTCATGTATGAGTTGCGTTGCTATCTCTGGTACGAATCTCACTTTTAGCTCTTCAGCCAATCTTTTGCCATAGTAGCTTTTTCCAGAAGCGGGTAAACCAAGTAGCGTGATTATTTTCATCAACCTCTCAACTCAACAGGCGACGCGTCATCATCTTTTATAAACTTCTTCATATAAAGAATTTGTGGGTAGGTGAAATGATTTTCAGGGATGAGGAAGGAAGGTTTTATCACACTGGGATAAAAAAGGGCGAAATCAACCCATACATCCTCACAGCTGGGTCTCCTGGAAGAGTTAGAAGAATGGCCCGCAATCTGAAGGAGCCTATAGTAATAAGTAAGCAAGATGAAGAAAGGGGAATATTGGCGATCAATGGTTTTTACAATGAGGTTCCTGTGACGGTCGTAAACACTGGGATGGGTACGCCATCCGCTTCCATAGTTATTCGGGAAATCATAGAGAGTATAGATTTCAAGGAAAAAAACAGAGTGACCATAATTCGGATTGGGACGTGCGGAAGTTTACAAAAATACGTTAAGGTCGGTGATATGGTGGTTTCCACGGGCTGTGTGAGAGATGACGGTACAACGCGGTTCATTATTCATGATCAATATCCGGCTGTTCCAGACTTGAAAACAACCATCTCCATACTTTTGGCTGCAAAGGATGTTGGATATACGGTTAGGGAAAACCTGTGGGTGGGAATCACTCATGCTAAGTCGGAGCTTTACGGGTTTGAAACTCCACCTCTTTCAGCTGTTCCGAAGGAGTTAGAAAGTCGCTTAAAGTCTTACAAAAGAATGGGTGTCTTAGCAACTGAGATGGAGTTCCCGATATTCACTATACTT
>Ga0224501_10004052_pt1 | contig 11561 bp, 10 predicted proteins | sample SF_Oct11_sed_USG_4_FD_169105 | JGI IMG/M metagenome (GOLD analysis project Ga0224501, IMG submission 169105) | Sediment microbial communities from San Francisco Bay, California, United States - SF_Oct11_sed_USGS_8_1 | ecosystem: Environmental > Aquatic > Marine > Sediment | place: USA...
TTGGTCTTTATGGATAGATCTACTACGGTTACTATGGTCTATTCAACTAAAAACCCAAACATATGTTCAGGCAGCTACAGGAGAATATAATTATGTTGTGTACTGACCAGAAGTGAGCTGCGAGTATCTAAAGTAGATGAACAATGTTTATCCAAAGAAAATTGCATTGCGATTGGCACCCTGCAACACACAATAATTGCCTCTGGCACTTTAGAGATAGGCAGGCCGCATTGAGAAAAATCCTACTTCTGCTCATGGCTACCAGACAGGACTAGAGGGGACAATGGCTAATCAAGCATAGATCGCGTGTGCATAACCTATCGTTAACAGCCATGACTTATGCGCCCGCATCCACACGCTTTTCTGGTCAGTAGCCAAAGTAGCAGAAATGAGTTTTTTTCTTTATTTGGCTTGCCTATCTCTAACATATGGAGACATCCTGTTTTTTGTTATTTAATTAATAAACCCCAAGCTGGCTGGTGAGCCGCCTTCGATGCACCGCAACCTGTACTGGCTATTTAGCCCATAACAGTCCCTCCCCCTTGAATTTTACACTTTAATCACTACCTTTACCCATTTTGTGTGTGAACTTTTTATACTACTGTATTCCCATTAATTCGGCTGTGTAAGGAACACGAGTTCCTCATATCATGCCACGCCTTGAAAATTTTTAGAAGTCATTCCGGGCTCCGTTTCTAGAACCAGTAAAATCTTTTGTTGTGATTCTTTTGTGGCTATTTTTATTGAAGATCACCAGAACTAGGTTTTGTATGGTTGGTACCCGAGCATGCTCTATTTCGCTCCAGTTGAGCCCCAACCTACAATCAGTGCTGATAAAGTGACCACCCTGTTTAAATTGTTCAGAAGTAAATGTGATTCCCTATAATTAACTAGATAAGCCATACAGCAAGCACCAATAGGTGGGATGACTGAACTGAGTCACATAAACGAATAACTCAAGTTAAAATCGAGAACTGGTCTTCAGCAAAGACTACTTCATCTCACTCACAGCACAGGTGTCATCGTGGTAGATTTTCTAGAATATAAGTTAATCGCAAATCTATAATCAGTCTCATTATACACACTTGAATGTCACAATTTGGCCTGGCTACTTTTGGAGTTATTGGTTATTGATTCGTTTTTCCTATGCGGTTCCTATTTCTGTCGAGTGTAACCCTCCAGAGTAATAAGTTACTGCATGAATGTATTTATGTTTATCCTGCTAATGGATAATATCACTACTAAGCGCAATTCAAATACAGGGAACTTCTCAGTTAATTAGACATGGGACTGCAATGAGATGATATTTTATTTTGACATTGGGATTAGAGATATTCCAAACAGGTATCGAGACCTGATGGCAAAGTCACGATAAAAGTGATTTCTCAAGTCATCACAGCACGTTACTTTAAAGCTTGGTCTTGAAAAGTAATCGGTAGAAGTGCCGTTGCATGGTTTCAGAAGTATGAGGATGATACAACTGCTCTGTGTCAGCGTACTCATATTGAAAGCTAGTTGAACTACTGAACCACACAGCAGCAAAACAGCTTGTTGTAGTTGCGAGCACTCAGTCACTGGAACGACTAAACAATGACTTGCTTCTTGTCTTTTTGTAGAACAGAGTATTGGAGATGAATGGTCAGAATGGTCTGCTTGTCCTGTTTGTACAGGTAACCAGACCACGCCCCTCTTTCAATTACGGGTTCACAGAAATACCACACTTAGCTATGAGGCAGGAGAGTATGACTCAAACAACTGGAAAGTAGAAGCCAGAGTCTGCGACCAGAACCCAGGCCTCTGCCCTGGTGAGTAGCTGGGATCAGTATAAATTCCAACAATATAGTACTCAGACAGAGTTATAAACTTAAAATGGATACCTTCTAAAAAGCAGCCATGTCTTAATGGTTAGAATAAGTGAATTGAGCGCAGTGACTCAAATGTTCAGATCTCGGAGAAGGCAATGATGGTGGCCATTCTACCTGATTTCATCCCTGAGCTCCGTAACAAGAAAACATGATTGAGAGAAGGAAAGGCTTTTTCTGCGCGGTGAGCACTTGTAGCACGTTATATGACTATAAACCTTATGTATGTATATTCCCAGATACTTATGAATATGTGTATCGAGGCTGCTGGGTATATGATTGGTCAGCAGGGCTGAACATGACACACCTTCACGTGTCTGCTAGCGAAAGCGGTATAGCAACAGTGGCAGAGTGTATATATCTGGCTACCAAGACCACCCACATGTACATTGTACTCTGGGTAAGTGTGCATGTATACATAAGATATGAGGCAACCACAGCTATGTTTATGAAATAACTGTGTAGCTACTTTAATCGGATCAAGTGCATTTTATTTCACCTAGCTAGATCAATGATTGCAAAGATTTTAGCAGCACCAACTATGAAAAAAGAATAAATGCTAGATGGTCCTCCTGACACAGCAAGAGAGCTGGAGAAGTGTGAGTTACTTGATCAATCAGCAGAAATATTGATACAGTACTTCAGTCAGTCTGTGAGTCACGGAGTCAGCCGACAGTGGTGCCTAACCAGATGATATTTTCATTTATAAATCTTTGTTGTTTATAGAATAGTGGGTGCTATGGTACAAACAGTTCAGCCATCTTACTGAGGGGGAGAGAAAGTAACAAACACTGCTCTGTTAACAGGATAGGCACCTCCCAAACCATAGACATCTTCATAATCCCAGGTTAGTTTCCACAGGACTGAGGACTAACATAGGTTTGGATAGGGAATTCGCTGGTTTTATTCGCGGAGGAAATTGTTTCAGGTATAAACAGTAGCTCAGCTCTCATTACCAATATTCATCTCAAAATTTTATAGCAATCCCATACCATTGTTTCTTGGTCACCCACTGGGCAGATCTCGATAATTTCTCTTTATTCCACCTCCTCTCATCAGTGATATTGAATCACATTCTTTTTGCCATAGATTGCCCAGACTGGTGCGAGTTATTAGGTCAGACAGGCGTCTGCCTCTGTATGGAGCTCAGATCAGGACTGGAAATTGATGATGGGAACTATTGTAATTATCGTGGACCTACTGTATCAAAAGGTCTTTTGGAACCTTATCTACAGATTCATCGCTGGCAGGTGCGCATTTCTCACTTTTCATGGTATCAATCCCATTTGAGTTACCCAATCGTAAACTGATGCAATAAATTCCAGTAGACTCAGTTCTAGTCAGATAACATTGATTATCCTCTCAAGGCCATGAGTTGAGCAGTTGATCACCGTATGTGGACTCGCCTTATTCAGGCTGGGATTGCTCTCTATGTGTCAGCGGAGGTTTTCCCGGAGCCTGGTAACATCACATGCGGAGTGTATGATGGTTCTGGGAGTATAACACTCGACTCATCGGCCTGTGCTGACAGATCACAAAATTATGCAGTACCCTGCATCTATAATGGTAAGTACACACTTTATATTACCATTCCATTAAAAGTTTCTTAATCAAGATGACAGGTTTGTATACAAAAATCCACTGAAAAACTCATGAAAAGGATCAATTTTGCGATGCACGTGTTGGCTTGCTGACCATCGCTATTGTCACCTTTGGAAATAAACACGTCTATGGGTTAGCGTCATCATGTTACTGACATATGTCACAGCACTATGATAAAATGATTGGCAGTTATTTGATTCTATAAATGGTTTAATTGCTCGTGCACCCATTGCCCCATTCCAAGAGATGCGTAACACATAAATTCGCATGCATCCACAGTAGCATAATAACTATCTTCAATTGCCTGCCTCCCTGTGCGGGGCCACCGTTGCAAACTCTTTAAGGCCACATCACTTGAGTTTAGCCTAGTTTTTATGGTCGGATGCCCTTCCTGGCACCATTGCAACCTTACTTTTCCATTCAAGCTTGGGCTTGGCACTGAGTTGAGCTGACTATACACAGTACATACACAGTGGTGGGGTAATGAACAGTAGGGTAGTAAAACCAAAACGACTAGCCTACTAGAAACCAGTTGGATTCAATCATAAGATTCAGCATGTGATCACTAAGTGACAAGCCTAATACTTTTTTTACTGTGAGGTACTTGATAAGCCTTATTAGAAGGAGAGGATAACTCCACGATTAAACATCTGTCCCGTACCATGATATGATTACAGATACGAGGCAGTATAGCTGGTCTAGCTGGTCCTCCTGGTCATCATGCAGTCTGGCCTGTGATGGAGGAATAACCACACAGAGGAGATACAGATTAGTTCCCACAACGAATGGAACAGAGACTAGAGCAGCGAGCTGTAATAACGAGATATGCCCCTGGAACGCAAGTACGTCCCATAAGTGACCACAGTATGAGTGACAGTAGCAATCAGTATGTCTGTGAAACTAGCAACTCGCTTCATCTGCTGCTGTCACAAACACTATCCAAAACGCATATTCAACTGTTAACTTAGTTCGGCTCAATCATAGCATGTGTTGTGCTGATCTTCGTCACAGCGATTCGGGAGTTATGCCCATGACCTTCCGATTCTTTGCATCCAAAAGTGCATTCAAATTTATTTGCTGTCTTATAAAACCAAATTAACTGGTACAGTGACTGGGATACACTTCTAACCCAATAATAACATGGGTCTTTATAACAAAGTTGCTTTAATGCTGGTAGACTTCATAGGTGCGATTTTGGAATTCTGCCCGGACCATTGAGCAGGTGTTTATTCCCTCATGATACACTCAGAAATTTTCAGTTGCTCTGTGCACAAACACTTGAATCCTAAAATATCTGCATATGACGCCAAGAACTTTTTATAAATATCAACAAATATACTTAATTATAAGCAAATAATTGTCAATTAGTACTGGTAACAGTTATTGAATTTATCCACGTTTTGGAATGGTCTGTGGTTTGAGCACTGCATGGTGACATCCCATCCCTTTCTTATGTTATTATTTCTTTCCTTTTTAGATCTGGCATTATACCCAAAGTGGGCCGGGTGCTGGCGACAATTAGGTTCTGTATTTACAGCCGTCACAGATCCAATCCTAGACTATCAACTAGTGGGATATAAACAGCCACATCTCAAGTGTGCAATAGTCGCTCATGATAGGCAGACCTCACACTTCGCCTTGAGGTAAAATTAGTGGTTCAAGTGTAAAGTTTGAGGGGGGCTGCTACAGGTTAGTCAACAGGAAGGGCGGTGGTTAATAGCTAAATAAGGATGTGTAACAGTGAGCTGCCTCGCAACTGGAAAACAAACTTGGTGGCAACCATTCCATAGTTTCGCCAATTCAATAGGGATGAAAAATGTTTTAATGTGTGAGACATGGGCACCAAAGGGTCACCGAGCAGACGCGTGGGGTAGGACACTGCTCTGATCACCCGCGGTCCCTGGTTATGAAATCCCTTGGTACAGTATGAGAATGGTTTGTGTGGGCATGAGGTCAGATTGCGGGACTAACTGTTATACACATGTTGGAAATCTAGGCCAATGCGTGTCAGGATTCTGCTGGTTTTTCATAGTAATCACAATTGGTCATCTTTGGTTTGTGGACTATTACAGAGAAAACTTTTGCTACCTGGCAAATATAACGGATGCATCAGAGTACATTAATATAGAAGGAGCTGGGTATAAATGCTTCCACAAGGGATACCAAACAGGACGTCATTGGGATGTCTATACCTTCCATGAAGGTAATTAACCTCTAACTCATGAAAGAAATCTGTAACAAAAGTTATTAGCTATATTTGTGTTAATTATGATAGGATTGGAGGTTGGTGTTCGGAAGTAGAGATACAAAAAAGAACTCGATGTAATAACAAAAGCCCATTAAAATCTCAAACTGGTTTGTCTGTTTTTAATGAACTTGAATAAGCAAAGATGCAGCGTGTTATACATTGAACGGAAAAACACAAATATGTAACATTGGAGAATATAACTGAGTGCGTGAGAGCTTTTCTATTCCATTGGAACACTGCAACACTCTCATCTCATACACTCACCGTAGTGACAATCTGTTCAAAGTGAATAAATTTATTTGCTGTACTACGTGAGCAATTTATTGGCAGACCTTTGAAACCCGAAGCTTGTTCTGGAGTGGTAATAATATGCAATGTGACATTGTCATATATGCAGGTCCACTAACCCCTCAGTATGGAGCATGGAGTGACTTTGATTCATGCAGCCAAGCGTGTGTCAAGGATGGAATTTCTGGAACCAGGAATCGGACGAGGCTGTGTGATAATCCACCTCCACTTCATGTGGCACCGACCTCAACCTCCTGCAATGGTTCACGTTACATGGATTACACAACACAACCCTGTAATCAGCACAGCTGTCCAGAACCGTTCGGCAAGTCATTATAGGTCACTTGATGGGCCAATTATTCCCATTCTCAGTCCTGTGTAATGAGTCAGTTTATACACATTTCACTTCTATTTGGCTTGTCGAATTCAGATTTATTGTCAGAGAACAGTTCTCAGTATGAAATCCTGAATTGACAATAAGCTTAACTCAATAGTTTGCTTGAACCAAAATATTGTAGAGATGTTTTTCTGGCTATTTTCCTTGAGTGGGGATAACTCTGTATAGAGCCCTCCTGGTTTGTATCTCTTCCATTTACGAACATTTTTGAGTGAATGTATGAAGAAGGCTGCTGCAAGTTTTCATTATTTACCTGAATCAAGTCCATATGATTACAATAACCAGAAATCCGCTATCTAACCTTGACTGGAGTACAAGCGCAAGCCATGTATAGTCGTGCGAGTTCGCTTATGGGCAGGACAAAACCATGCAGCCAAATGAGGTGGTAGCCAGGCCAGCATACCTGGGCACTCTGGTCGTATTGAAACTATGCAATAAGCAATCAACAGGCAATGATTTTAACAATTTTTCGCTATATTTTGCAGATATCACCCTGAGAGCTTGCAAACAGGCTCCTTCAGATTACCCTTTACCGATAGTAATTGGGCATGATCTGCTGGACTTTAGCAGTAATATTTCTACACTGCAGGCTCCTGTAGACAAGTGTGGACTGATAGCTTATAGCTTCAATGAGACTGTGTTCGCTATGACTCGTGGAGGCTATTGTGTGATAGGTAGGATATAAAATACTTTCTGTTTTATAAAGTATTATATGTAGCTGTCACAATTATCGATAAAGTTGTAAATGGCCTGCACACAACAAACAGGAGTAACTACAGTCTTTCAGTTTATAAATCGATGCATTGAGTGACGATGGTTTGTACCCTGAAGAAGGCAACGAAGCAGTGTTAGCTGATTTAAACAGACAAAAAACATTTCATCCATTAATGTAAATGTCTTTTAGATTAAGTCTATAACTGAATGAATTTTGTATTAAACACAATCAAAGTAACACTTCTTAAATGAGGTAAAAAGCCAAGAGTTTGTATTGAATGTTTATTTTAGATTTTGGATGTTGGCATTCAGGCCTGAATGATACAGATATATGTGTGAATGGTCTAGGAGCTCACGATGCTTTATCTCTCTACAAGATTGGCCAAGGTAACGAGATCAATGGCAGAAGGCTAGATTCTGCATTTCGGAGGTGGCTATGTAGAGTTGGCTTCCCTTGTTGACAGTTCACGCAATGACACCATTTAATTGCCTACCATGAAAACCTAGTATGGCATCATTGATTTAACCGTATGCTTAAAGTATGGCTGAGTGCGCTGTCTGTGTATTGGCAGGTCCTCTGTGTCCACCACAAACCACCCTTCCACCCAGGACTGCTCCACCAATAGACATCTTTGAAGAAGTGGAAAAGCCAACTTCCTTGGTACCGCAGCAACTAGAAAGCTATCTGCGAGGTGTACAAAACATTCAGCAAAGTAGGTAGTTGAGGATGCATCAATGCCTAGCCAGGGGTCACGGGGGAGCTATACCCATGTACACGCGGCCAATCTTTTGCTATGGAGACCACACTGGCTTGTTGTTTGTGATCCAATACTTTGTACACTGATCAATTTTCCCTGAAGAATGTGGAACTTGGGACATGATTACCCGATCTTCATACTAGTCCAGTTGGTTCAGGCTTGAGGTTTATGTGAATCATTGGCAATAAATTCAGACAAGGGGGTTGAGCACTAGTGGTGCGAGCTGGAGTTGTTTTCTGCCTTTTAGATCTGACCGCTGACGCTGCATCAAACACAACTAAATTTATTCAGCTTCTCTCAGAGAATCTCATTCTAAATAGCACAGCTAATGCTACTGAAGTGATGTATTACGCCAGTGAGATCGTAGGAGCAGTTCTTAAAGAAGAAAACCGGAAAGTTTGGGTAGGTAGAAAGGGTGGAGGGAAACCATTGTGGTTAGAATGCACAACTTGTGTAACATAATAATGACGAATATACAGTAAACAGAACGAAGAGGTTGGATCTCTCTTAATTGGCAGTTTGTGCTATCCTCTGACTTTTAATGTAACCTAGACATATCTCCATCTCAAGGTAGTTTGTCTAATTCAGGGACAGAGCGGTGGCCAGGTGGAGTCAGTGATGACATCGATTGAGACGCTGGTAAAACGAGCTGTGGAAATCATACCTGATAATACAGCAGAGCCAAGAATAATAAGAACCAATAACCTGGGTAAGTTCAAACAGAATAACCAACTGTGGATGTCACTTTTCACGTTTGAATATAACCCATGCATTTATCCCACACCTAGCCCAGAGCCAGGGTTCTGGGCTAGCCCAAATTTTACATCATTGGGGATCATAATGAAGGTTTGAGGAACTATCTTGCATGTTTTTATTACAAGAGGCACCTGGATAGTATTTCCATCGGGGAGAAATTCCCAAAACAATATTTTCGAGAGCTAGTGATCGATCTGACTACGTTCAATGATAGGCACTGTTGCCATAGAAATGATAATGCTTTCTGTCTGAACGAAATGTTTGCTGTAGTTCTCATCTATGAGAACACTAAACTCCGTCCTGCCAGTAACTGAGACACCGCTAATATTTTGAGCCTCTCTGATCGCGACCTGCCATCTTACTTTATAGATATCATCGCCAACAGTGTTAATTCAGACACGACTAAGCAGATGGGCTTAGAGATCCCTAAGAGCCAGCTCGGTAATGGAGTCTCTTTAAGGATACCACCAGAGGCATTTAGTAACACACAGGAAGAGGATATACAGCTAGTTGTCATATCATATAAGCGTCTCGGTGATTTTGTGGGAACCCCAAATGTGTAAGTTTACGCGCGGCATAGAGTTATCCAAACCTCTATAATAGTTCTATGGGTTCTGTGTTACAAACAGCAAAGGCAAGTGCTGCGAACAGCTGTAATCTTCAAGTGGCACTCTAGTATTGGCTTTAGGCCATTAGAAATAACTGAGCGTAGTTAGCAATGGTATATTACAAAAGCATAGTCCCTGTCAGTTGAGTTAAACTCTGCGAATCTGACATGGCAAGTGATCATATCAACAAGGTTTTAAAGTCTAATTTTCCAATTAGCTTGATCATGATGGGATAAGCGAGATATAGGGTGATGGGTTCAAGTTTTCAGAGCGCGTCTAACCAGAGACGTGTACCGCCAATGAGCTGTACCTGAGCTGTGCGGAAGGAATCAGCGCAATTGTCATATATTTGTAGGGAGGATAATCTTAAATCAGGGTATGGATCAGATGTTGGGCTGAAGTTAGCTAATAATGTGGTATCTCTGGACGTATCCGTGAGGCAGGACAGAAGACTGACAGAACCTCTCACCCTGGAAATACCCGTATCTCAGAATGAGAGAAGTAAGATACAGGAAACCACAAACAAAACCGTAGATCTAGAATTATACTGCACATTTTGGAACACGTCCTCCCTGTAAGTATATGGATAAAAATATATGAATTAGCAAATTAATTTCAAGTAACTGACTACAATAAATATAGATATGCATTGCTAGATTGTAAAACAATGGCAATAGAACAGCACTCATCTTTGTATGCTTATAAAAATCACCATCTGTGTTATAGATTTGAACACGAGCTTAGAAAGTTGATTTCACAGGACTTATTAAAAACGGACAAGAGACATTTTTATGCCAAAGTTCATGCAATGTTTGCGACTGTATGTTTGGTAGATCAAATCTAACATTACAAGTTGTAGACCACAGCACATGTATATGCATACTTTCTGAGGCATTTTCTTAACTTGAGAGTTAATTACAGACAGAGGATATTCACCCACATCTGGTTTTTTAGTTTGTGGTCCACTCAGGGATGTATGACAATAGTAGAGAATGATTCTGTGAAATGTGAGTGTGATCACATGACCAGCTTTGCAGTACTGATGAGAGTAACTGAATACGCCCCAAGTGGAGCCAATGCAGCTGCTCTGAGAATTATAGGATACGTCGGAAGTGGACTCTCTGTCTTTTGCCTTGCCTTCTGTTTCACCGCATTTCTCTATCTGGAGTAAGTTTAGCGCTTGCAGTAATACACGTAGAACATGTAGAGATGGGATTAATTTTTATGATCCCCGATTTAATGTTTTATTAAACCAAAATTCTCAGAGGTTATAAGGTCATCTTATTTTCCATAGATAGTCTCACTGGCTCATGGTTCATGGCCAATAGAGAACTTCATCACAACCTGAATTTAGCCAGGGTGCAATGACAAACTGGCACACAGAATGGAGATCTTCAGGTACTCCACTTTCTAACCCCTGGGCAAAATCATCGCTTTACCCCTAGCTTCAGGTTTATCCTTTTTTGAGCCAGCTGGTGGCTCTCTCAAAACAGTATTAACTTAATAGTCTCGCAATTCATCTCTCTTTTAAAACTCTATTGATGAATATTACTGTTTTTGTTTATACAGCCGAATGCAATATCAGTAAGTCCTAGTTATTGTATCAGTAGCCCATGATTTTTAATGTCCATAATTCAGTTGATTGTGCTAGATTAATATGCTATATAATTGTGTGCTTTTTGTTTGTATGTCCATTAATCTTCTCTTGCCTGCATCAGTTTTATTATCTGACATTTTCTATAGCAACTTGAAGACTGAGAGAAAAAAGATTCATATGAATTTGTGTGTTGCCATGGGACTGGCTCAGCTAACTCATGCCATTGGTAAGTGTTGACAAAACCAGTTTGGTCATGCAGACTACCTGATGCTGATACTCGAAGGAGAAGGGGTTTGACCTTTGAATTGAAACTGTTTGTCTCTTAAATGAAAGCAATTGCTGCTCCGTTGGTGACCGATATTAAATCTTCAACGCCCTGAAAGTAGAATTGAGGAATATGCACTTTAGTTGCTTAGTCCAAATCCAATTGCTGAGTTGCGTTAAGAGTAACAAATTGTACGAGTGTTTTTTTTTGCTAGGAATTGAGTTGACTACCGATAGCACCACATGTAAGTGCATAGCCATTATGCTTCACTTTTTCTACACGGCTACATTCGCCTGGATGTTATGTGAAGGTGTTCATCTTTACCACAAGATAATCGCAGTGTTTGACTCTGAAGGCCGATCTAAACAGATAATGTACTACTGCATAGGCTGGGGTGAGTTCTCTGATCTAGCTTATGCATAATCTGCACTTTATCAAGGCCGGTGATCGAAACTACATTTGTACA
>Ga0224501_10004054_pt1 | contig 11559 bp, 10 predicted proteins | sample SF_Oct11_sed_USG_4_FD_169105 | JGI IMG/M metagenome (GOLD analysis project Ga0224501, IMG submission 169105) | Sediment microbial communities from San Francisco Bay, California, United States - SF_Oct11_sed_USGS_8_1 | ecosystem: Environmental > Aquatic > Marine > Sediment | place: USA...
GATGAAGAGAAGTGGAGATAGCACACTTCCTTGTGGTGGGCCTATCTGACACTTGGATGCTGGGTGGATATAGTTGTTGATTTTAAGGTTGATTTCTCGCTTGGAGAGAAAGGAGTCAATGACATGGAGGAAATTACCTCCCAGTCCTAATTCTAGCAGACGGTAAAGCGTGTGCTGGTGATTAACTGTGTCAAAAGCCTTTTGAAGGTCCAGGAACAGTGCAGCTGCACATAATTTGTTTTTTTTTGTGTAGTGAGTGCTTTCAGTCAGAAGGTTGAGTAAATACGTCGATGTGCTTCGTCCCTGCCTGAATCCAAACTGGGAGTTAGGTATTAGTGAACAGGTTTCAACAAGTGATCTGAGATGTTGTTCCATTATCCTCTCTAGCGTCTTTCCAACGTGTGAGCTTATTGTGATAGGTCTGTATGAGCTGACATCCTTGTAGTCTTGTTAAATAAGCAGTGCAGAGCAATCAAAGATAAGTTTTTTTCGTGTTTTAGCATTTCCAGATGAATTCCATCAAAGTCAGAGCTTTTTCCTGAAGTTTTCAGTTTGGTGAGAGCTTGCGTTATCTCATGAATTGTGATTGGTTGATTCAGCTGTTGGAGCTGGTTGTTGTATGAAGGTATGGCAGATTTTTGGGTCAGTGTTGGTGGCGTCTGAGGAGAAAAGTCACTTGATCCCCCAAATGTTTTGTTGAACATGTGTGCTGCCTTGCCCGCGTCATCTTCAATGATCTCTCCGTTTGTGCCGATGAGATCTCCTACAAGGTTCTCCCCCTTTTTATAGAACAAGGACTTGAATTCCTTCCAGAAGTTTTCTCCATCGTTATCATTGAGTTTCATAGATTTTGATTCAAGGTACCTTTGCTGTGCTGCAGATAGTGTTGCTTTGAATTGTTCTTTGATTTGGTCTAGTTTATCTCCATTTTCATATGAAGATCTATATTTGAACTGTCTTCTCGCCTCCCTGAGTTGTGTTGACAGCTCAGAAAGTTCTTTGTTCCAGTAAGGTTTATTATGGGTGTGCGATACTGCCATTGGAACAAAGAGCTCTTTACATTTGAGTAATATAACTTTAATGGTCTCCCAGATGTTTTCAGGATCAACTGATGTACAAAAGTCTGACATGATTTTCTCGCACATTGTTTCCACTGTGTAACTGAACGAATACCAGTCTGCCTCACTCCATCTATAGTACTTGGTGGGTATGGCTGTGGGTTTTTGTCGGTCTAGTGTAGTGATTACTGGCACATGCCCTCTATGGGGAGCACCGGTGAATAGTTCAACTATGTCGTCAGTAAACTGATTCCTGCGATGTCTTGCAATATAATGTTACCAGTAGCAACAAATAGGTCAATGAAGCTTGATTGATCCATTGTTGCAAAGGAAGGTGGGTTTGCCGTGTTTGTAGACAACCTCCAGGTTTAATCTTTGTAAGAAGTCCATTAAGAAAGGGATCTTCCGTTCTAAATATAGTTTTAGGTATAATCGAACTGAACCTTGTTGGAATTTGATTCGTATAGCAGGTCTTTTTATTACTTGAGGAACTGTGGTTAAAAAGTTATGGCGCGAATATTTAACTACCGGAACTGCCTATGGTATGCGCGCAAGCGCAAATTCATGTTTGGGTATTTTAAAAGTTGTTGTCATCATGTGCTGGACCTAAACTGAGTTAAATTTCAAGGTAATGCTCGCAAAAGAACTCCCGATTGTACTTTCAGAATACTACTTATGTGCTCGCTCAAGGTGTTTACGTTTGTCAAGACAAGTTCTGCTTTATTAGTCTTTCTTTCAGTACCCCTGCCGGCAACTTCTTTACTTGCCGGCCATGTTCAACTGACTAGTGACTAGTCTAGTGACCGAGTTGACTCTTGAGTTGAGTCTAGTTCAAACTTCAATTGATCATCTTTCATTCTGTTCACCTCCAGCACAAATCACTATTGGTTGACATACTCTTCGTGTAGTAACTACTAACTGAGTCACTTTAACGTCGAGAATGATCAAATAAAGCCGAACTAAATTCAGCTAAGCAAAGCAGTGACAAGATAATGATTATTTATGATAAATCATAAAACGCTGACTGGCTGAGCTTAGCGATCGCTAGTACATCACTACATGTATTACTAGTGGCACTAACAAGTACCAGGTAAGGGTGTCTTAATGGTGGTACCAAAAGTAATACTAAAGTAATAATGAGTAATAGGGGTACTGGTAGCAATCTGTCAAGTTTAGTCAGACTGAGTCAGTGCTATCATGTGAGTTTGTCTGTGCGTTCGTGTGTCTTCATAACTCAAGATTGTCTTCGTTAAAGCGAAGGCAGGAAAGATGTGGAATTTATCACCACCTACACATCTAGGCTGAGAGTTGTCCAATAGAATTGCAGGGATATCCCCTCAAATTCCCTACATTAATTTAATGGAGTTATTTTATGTTATGTAATGTTGTCTTACCACTACAATTACTAATCACAAAAAATGAGAGACGTTAACAACCAAAAATGACCATTATTTTGAATTGCAATTGAAAAGGCGTAGGTAACTAACATCAAAAGAACGTTGCTTTCCCCTGCACATTATGTGGCTGTAGTTGCAGCATTATTTGGTATAATGCTTACGAATTGGAATTCGGAGTTATTACCCCTCATTTATGAATGTAAATTAACAAGGTCTGGAAGGTACCAAGACTGTATCACCTTTTGCTTGAGTATCTATGTGTCTCGTTTTCCCATCGTAATTAAATCTCTTGCTATGAGTATGTTCACATGTACAGATGGTGCTATACTAAACTGTTTGTATGACTGCGGTATAGAGTTGTCCTCCCCCTTTTGAAGTTAACATTGCAATGTGCAGTGATCCGTCCCTGCAGTGGTTGATTCCTGACTGAACAAGATTGTCCCATTGACAATGTTGGTATGTGTGCAAGAGATCTAAAGGGCAGTAGTTTCACAGGAATATTACGTGTTTATATGAAAAGGTTCCCCTTTATAGAATTTAAATATTATGTTCTTCAGCTGATTTGCTCTGTAGACAGAAAACTGGAGACCTGAGGGGTCCTATCCAGCTTTGATGGAATACAGAGAATCCAACCCGATATGGCCCCACCACTTCAAATCCATAGACTGACATGTATACGTTTTGAATGATAAATGTGATGACAGTTTAGCCGCCGGTTTCACGGTGGGCAGCTCCTTTATCATTTGAGCTAAACTTGGCGCCAGCCACGTCTAACCTCTTGTGGCAGAATCAGGGCCGATCCAAGGCAGCAAACAAAATGTCATTCATTCAGCCTCAAATGGTTAGCTCGTAAGCAATTATGGGCCTTTATTATGTAAACTTTTAAAGAAAATAATCTGATTCTATTATTACGCGATTACAGCGCTATTAAACAAATAAAATGCGGGGCGAGCGAGGCAAGCGTTTCGTATTTACATGCGAGGTGTCAAACACGACAGAATGGGTAACACAAATTCCGCAACTAATCTTGAAAATGGTGTTACACCTAAACGCCAGAGAAAAATCAAGGATAAAACGACGAAGAAATCTGGTAAGACGCATTCGGCATATGATCATGTAGATTTTAAACCCGGTATAAGACGTGTTCGGCATGCGATCATGTAGATTCTAAACCCCGTATAAAACGCATTCGGCATGTGATCATGTAGATTTTAAACCCGATATAAGACGCATTCGGCATGTGATGATCTAGATTTTAAACCCGGTATAAGATGCATTCGGCATGCGATCATGTAGATTCTAAACCCCGTATAAGACGCATTCGGCATGTGATGATGTAGATTTTAGACCCGGTATAAGATGCATTCGGCATGCGATCATGTAGATTTTAAACCCGGTATAAGACGCATTCGGCATGCAATCGCGTTGATTTAAAGATATAGTGAATATTTATCTGCAACCAAGACTGGGAGCCGTTGTTTTTACTAGAAATGTATTCTCTGCAGGAAATTTATTAGACTAGAAGTAAGCATATTTAGCTATGTACACCTCTATATGATTATGTCATAGTACACCTCTATATGATTATGTCATAGTACACCTCTATATGATTATGTCATAGTACACAACACCATACTAAAAGTAAATCGACTCCGCATTGATTTACGGGATCAATACGTGATGTATAGATGTATGGTGTAAAGATTGTATGATTTTTGATTGCCACAGGTAAAGGGAAGAAGCTTGATGAGAATAAGGAGAAGGAGCGACAGGCTGAGCATTATCACCAGGAGGAGCCTCTGCCGGCAGTGAACTCTGCCTATATACCAGAAACACCGGTCAGTGGTCTTCCTGTCACACCCGACAGCGAAGCGGGAAGCGAGGCCATGGATGCCGGGTTTGGTTACGGCGATACTAGTCCTGGTGCCTCACCGCACCTCAACGGCTCTGCGATGAGGATGAACGGCTCAGCTCGACTTGCCAATGGTACTACCGAGCCACTAACGGCCAACTATCTTGAGCGACATGATGAAGCACATTTTCTGGCTAACCTATTGGCTGAAGAGAGAAAACGATGCAACCAACACAAGACAAACTACAACACGCTCAAATCTGAGCACAGAAAGTAGGTGAAGTCTACTCATGTTTTCCCGCACTCAACCTCGCGTTTATCAGCTTACCTGCGAGCAGCACCAGCACACTAGCTACGACAGTTCTGTACATGGTAACAGATGTGCTTATGTTGATGTGATATCTCGCACCTCCCGATCAGAAGTGGTTCGATCAGAAGTGGTTCGTCTTGAGTTTAGAAATGTAATTGAAATTTTTAATCACTTCGATGAAGTTCGTTATAAGGCGATTAGATGTCGCGGCGTAGTGTTCCATACCCTCCTCATCAACTATTGTGGTGGTATCTGCTTGGTGTAGAAATCGACTTTCCTTCCAATACTTACAACAAAAGACGCCAATAGATGCTGTCTTAGAAAAACTAGGTATTCCTTTCATATTAACAGTTGATTATTGGTACAGGCCATGTGAATACATCATATCAATACCTTACCGAAGGTCAATTATTAGGAAATTGATCTTATACGCGGCCGCAATATGTAGATAACTTATATACGACTCGATTAGCAATGAGAATGAATGATAACCATTATGGAATGATGATGGCATAAGAGATAAATTATGGATGGTCCCGAGCATAGTTTGTAAGGATCTAGTCGCCACCTGTTAGCAGCTTCAAGGCGTCAGTGTCACACGTTCCTATGAAGTCTACGATTTATTAACTATAGCTATTATTGACCAGACTACAGGCAGAGGTACTGAGTCTACAGGAGCAGATCAAACAGCTGAGCTCATCAAAAGGAGATCTGATGGAAACACACGCGCAGGAGGCGGCTGCCCTCAGCACGCAGATCACCACCCTCAAACAGACCATCGCTGAACTTCAAGCCCAGGTAATAAGGTGGTCAGAGAGTCGTTAAAACCACAGCAGGCGGCTCTTTATTCAATGACATTGTCAACCATAAGATTCCTTTTTAAAGACTTCAGACTAGTCTCACATTTTGGAATCTGTTCTTATTGTTTGCTGATATTCTTGTGCGTAACCATTGTTGTGCTTTAAAAAAAGATTTCCAGTTATTGTGGGATCGTTGAGTGACGCATAGCATATGTTGGTATGTGACTTTATGCGTTTAGATACCAGCCAAGGATAAAGTAGAGGCCCTGAAGAGCCAGATGATCTCTGACGTGGAAGGTCCGTTCAGGGAACGACTCGACAGGCTGGAGGCGGAGAATGATGACCTGCGAGTGGATAACTCCAAACTGAAGCACGACTTCACCGTGATTAAAACAGAGTACGAACACGCAATGCAAAGACACAAATCTGAGCTGCACGACCTTAAACTTCAACACGAGGCTGAGGTTTGTAACATAATCAATTCCGCGACCGATATTCTGGAGCTCTGACAGCATACCCTGCCCACTCGGTGTACAATCATATGAAGCATTATGCTTGTTGGGTCGTTAGGTGAGATCTTGGGACCCCGTATGTGATTGAATAACGCTGCTATCCGGTGCACATTTTGTGTGTCAGAGTTTGATTTTATTAATAATGTACCTGAAAAGCATGAGTTACCTCACAGTGTGTCACATGTTATTATAGTAAAGTCTTTCAGTTTGGGCAAAATCATCAGGGCTTTCTGTAAATATTACACTAAATTTACGCTAATTTGATTAAAATGCAAAACTGTCGCATAACAGGTTGCCATTCATATATATGAGTGAGTTGGTGCAGTGATACAGTTTAGTGTATACTTATAGCTTTTAGCCATTCGCGGGTTGAGTTTGGCATTGTTCCATAATAAAGCCCCTGACTGCTGTTTTCGTAGTTGTCCATGGGTTTGTTTGCCCCTGCAGGTACAGAATCTGACTCGAGATAAAGACGAATTGGTTCGGAGACTTCAGAATGATTCCAGTGGTGATATCCAAAGGATGCATACATTACAGAAAGACAATTCATCGCTCAATCAGAAGGTACGTATCCATCCTATCAGCTCCCATGGGTATTATTAGGTCTCTGTAACCTTGGGCTGTCGTTTCCCATTTGTATCAGGGTGAGTCAGTGCAGTGGCGAGGTGTATGTTGTATGTTGTATGGTGTATGGTGTATGGTGTATGTTGTATGGTGTATGTATGATGTGAATAGGAATAGCATTTGATGAACCGTTGCCTTTCCTGTGGTAATGTGATATCAGTGGCACATGTGTAAGGCATTCTGATTCAATTCTCATACTGCTTATTGAAAAAACATTCTAGCAGTATCGATGTAGCGCCTATGGGCTTGTTTGTTTAACCAATGCAATTCGGATTGATTAAATCTATAATTGCAGTTTTCATGGCTATTTTGTAACTTGTTGGCAGTGAAGCCTCGTGTTGTTTTGGCCTTTTCCACTGTACGTTTTTTATATCCTCTAGTTGTTAACAAGTTGTTTTGGTACCGGGCCCAAATTCGTTGCATAATATAACCGGCGAAAAGCAGCACAAAGCATTTATTGAGATCAGAGAACCCTATAATAACACGAAACCGAGACTAACAGAAAGTGTCAGATTGCCCGGGGAAGTGTTGTTGAATGAGTCCTCTGGGTTCTATAGGGAGGCCTTCCAGTTTTTCTTAGCTTCAAGGTCACCGCCGGTACCGGCTTGCCTATCACTCCACAGGAACGCCTCTCTCTGTGTTACTCCCCACCCCCGATACGAGTATTGTGTTGTCTCGTTGATGCGAGTTTCTGACTGTTTCAGGTGAAGGCTCTGCTATGTGAGCTAGAGGAGCTGCGGGGACACCGGGAGAAGCTCGGTCTGGAATCTGATCATGTGACCCGACTGCAGAGCAAGCAGATGACAGAGTTTCAAGCTAACGTACGCTCACTCCAGGTATGCCCTAATGTATGCTCACTGCAGGTGTGCCCTAATGTACGCTCATTCCAGGGATGCCCTAACGTACGCTCACTCCAGGTATGCCCTAATGTATGCTCACTGCAGGTGTGCCCTAATGTACGCTCACTGCAGTTATGCCGATCATTTGAGCTGTCTGTATATGACCTCAGCAACAGAAAAATCGGGAATGTTGTTTGCATAAATACCGTAACCGCCTTTGTTTTCACAAAAGAGACCTAACCTGTGAAAAATGTGATTTCACTTCTATTTACAAGTTATAAGCCATGTTATGAATAAAATATAATCTGTTTTAGGAATAAATAGGCACATAGGTATGAATTTTGGATACATGGACATTGTTTTCAGCTTTAAAAACCCTTTAAAGGGGTTATGACATGGGCAAAAGTGACTTCACTTGTTTGTAGATTCTGAAGCCTACCATGAACAGATGGGCCCAATACCCAGTTCAAATGAAAGCTTAAATATAGCCCTATCCAATGCGCATACTTAGAGCCCTCAACGACGTACTTTTCAGATCATCGACGCACCAAAATTGGTCTCGAGATAGAAAAATTAACACAGAGCTGTTGGTGTTTGCATTGTTTTTTCGGCTTACGTGCCGATGTTTAACAAATGCGTTTGCATGTGTATACTAGACTTGTAGTTACACAAGTCTGAATAGAAAAACCGTGCAACAAAAATATAGAAATAGGGTTTCAGAACGCAGTTTTTCACCTCTGTTAATGGGCATTAGTGCCATTATTGCGCAATTATAGAGGCCCGAGTGCAACGGCCTCTGTTTAGGGCTAGGGAAAACCGGCAGAGCACTTCTTATAACTCAAGTTTTCTCCGATCTTACGTTCAAATTTAAGTCCTACTCGATGTTATAAAGGGGTGAAGATCACTAGGTTACTAATTTTTAGTAATTAGATCCCATTTTACTTCTATTTGGGCCATTTGGATCGTGGTTATTCGAGTGACCGATATTCGATTTGTGGAAAAAGACCACTCCTTATCGCTGTGATGAATGCAGAGTTGCCTCCCTTTAAGAATGGGGAACACAACTCCGAAAGTACGCCGACAATCGGCAGTGTCATAACCCCTTTAACTTCATGAGAAATGGGCTGTATGAATGGTTGACTGATGAATGCTGAATATCCAATGTTAGCTTTTACACAGGTGAAATGAGTATCCTCTTGGGTAAAATTACCAAGCAAACCTGCACTACGCAAAATGTTGCAAGAGGTTAAAAACTAGACTTTACTTGACAGCTGCGTATTCCTCAAAATTGCATCAATTTCTTCCCACCTGAGTGAATGTTGTTGTAATGATCCAGAAGGATACTGACACACTGTCTCTATACTGACTCACAGATAGAAAAGGACACATTACGGAAGCAGTGTGACGGTCAGGCCAGAGAGCTGACGATGCTGATCGATTCACAGACCGAGCTGACAAAACGACTCCACGAAGAAGAACAGAAGTCAGCGTCATTACGTAATCAACTGGAAGGGTTACGTCATGAAGCTAACCTGCAGCTGACGCAGAGCAAGCTGGATGCCGTCAAGTCACAGGGGAGTGTGGAGAGAGAGCGAGACAGCTTGCGCAGTCAGATAGATGGTGAGTAGTAATTACTAGGCATGTATTATAACCCAGGCTGCTGGAAGTTAGCACAATCTTATTGGGTGGCTGCAAATAGTTAACTATATTGGTCAGTAACTAATAGATTTGTGAAGATCCTGAACTCGAGATGATTTTAATAGTTTTTTTTCAGAGGGTTTTGCTACTCTAAATCCTGTTCTGACTTGGCAACTTTAGTAGGCTGATCAACAGTCAAGGTGTAATCGATTGACTCATACTCTCTAGATGTTAAGTCTCGGCTGGAAGCTCAGCAGACAGTTATCCAGCAGCTGGAGAACTCACTGAGGGAGAAGGAGCGAGATTATGCTGAAAGACTAAATAAAATCCGTGAGGAGGAATTTCACAAACTCTCACAGTCCAACCAGGAAAAGTGAGTGAACAAGCGGCCTAGAGGCTCACTTTTCAGCGGAATTGAATCCTGAGCATTGACACGTTCATGTAGTTTCTAGCTCGGTTTGCTGTGCAAAGATAAAATGTGTTACACAGACCAGAGAAATCTACACGAGGAATTGAGAGAAGGCAAATCCAAATATTTTGTCATGATACCAGACTGTAAGGTTGCGGTTTACCATTTCAGACAAAACCTGGAGTCACGAGTGCAGATTTTGGAGAGGCAGAAAGTAGAGTCAGATGAGCGAGCACACGCTGACCAGCTGCGACACGAACAGCAGATTCGAGAGGTTCAGCTCAGTAAGGAGCAGGTGGAGAAGGAGATGGTTACACTAAGGTCAGTCACTCAAAATCAGGCCCTCCCTTCCTGCCCGCATACTTACACACAACTGCCATTCTGCCTGTAATGCAAACTAAAAATCATCGCCATGTACACAGTTTTACCCCTGAAAGTGATCATTACAGTTAACTACTGTTGACGTTGCGGCTGTTGATTCCACCATTGTGTTTCCGGAAGATTCTGTGCTCATGTACAGCAGATATCATTATCAGAACAAACTGACGCAGAAAACCTTATGTTCCAAAAGAATTTGGAGAACACGGGCACGCAGATTTGACCGTCAAGCTGACTATTTGGCATTATGAGTTGACTCTGCGATGAAGTTTGTGAATGACATCACCAACTGAATCGCTCATCTCACCACAATCTGTTACAGGGCGAGGATCACGAACCAGGCGCAGGTACAGCAGGATATAGAGTATGAGAGGACCAGGGCTACGGACCAGCGAAATCAGCTGATGAAGCTAGAGGTGGAGAATCAGGCCCTGCAGACGAGTGAGGCGGAGCTTACCGAACTGATTGGTCACCTCCGACTGAAACTTACAGCAGCCAATGAGAGTATTCGACGATTGAAAGAGCAAGAAGCGGCCAACAACAGCACGCACGAGAAGGTACTGACAGACCTCATATCACTGCTGACCTCATATCACTGCTGTACCATGGTGAGGCATGCACGAGAAGGTACTGACAGACCTCATATCACTGCTGACCTCATATCACTGCTGTACCATGGTGAGGCACGCACGAGAAGGTACTGACAGACCTCATATCACTGCTGTCAAACTCCAGTCAGAGTAGATAACTTGCCCACTGAAGGTATCATTAGGCTTCTCATTACTTTTACCCACAGGTGTTTGTGCAACACAAGGCGGTCTGGGCTGATGAGAAGGCTGAACTCAAAAAGAGGCTGGAGCAGTTGAATAGTCGGGTGACGGAGACTAAGGATGTGCTGAGCAAGGAGGCCGGCGAGTATAACAAGGTAGGTGACTGAAAGGCAAGAAACACTCAAGTCAGGCTCCCCATAATTATATGCGAATTACTCCAAAGATAGACAACCCCATAGAATGCCTGGCGAATTTGCTTGTATGTTCCTCAGGGTGAGATTTTGAATACTTGAGCCATTTAAATAGTTTGAGTTTTATCTCAAAGTTTCTATAGATGGAAGGGCCTGCACCACATAGCTTCAGTTGCTTCACAAAGCTGGTTTTCGTAAATGATATACCGAAGCATAATTAAAGCATTACTGCTCTTCGTAGAAGAAACAGATATACACCAAGCTGGTTGAGAAGCTTCGCAGGAAATTGGAGATTGCGGAGGCTGAGAAGAAAGAAATGATCATCCAACTAGAGAGTGTCAAGTGAGTGATCCTGCCTCACCAATCAGGGTTGAGTTAGTGATTTCCTGCCCAATCGGAGTCCAACGAGTGGCTCTGCTTGTACAATCAAATTCGGGTTAATGACTCACTCTGTCCAATCAGGGTCAGTCGAGTAACTCTGCTTGGCCAATCATGGTCAAAGCAGGATTTGAGCAGACCAATCAGGGGTAAGAACATGCGTCATATGACCCCTGTTGCAAGTGCAAAAATTGGTCACCTGAAGTAAAAACCAGTTCCCCATGCCTGTTGTACGCATACATGTAGTTTATAGGTGACTTTTCAATAGCAACAAATCAACATAGTGAGACATATAAGGACTATTTTTGCAGTAACCGTGACATTTGCCTAAATGGCTACTTTTAATCGTGAAATTCTGTTCGCCTGATTTCGGTTGCAGGACGCAGATTTCACAACCAAAATC
>Ga0224501_10004055_pt1 | contig 11559 bp, 7 predicted proteins | sample SF_Oct11_sed_USG_4_FD_169105 | JGI IMG/M metagenome (GOLD analysis project Ga0224501, IMG submission 169105) | Sediment microbial communities from San Francisco Bay, California, United States - SF_Oct11_sed_USGS_8_1 | ecosystem: Environmental > Aquatic > Marine > Sediment | place: USA...
TGTGCAAATCACTGAAAAACTGTTCAAGTTAAGGTGAATATCCACGAAATCCTGCCTAATCACTATATACAGCGGCAAGATGAAAGGCTAGTAGTATTCGAGCTAACAGATGATTACCACATAGCCCAGCTCTCACTTTAGACAGCTGCTATAAACGACGTGTAATGGCTACGATTTCTCTTTCAGACTGAAATACAGGCCCGCTAAATAAAACTTCCATCATTAAATGCATTAGATTAAGATACAACTGTTTGCAGATTTGATATATAAAACTGTAATAATTAATTTATTTATGAGACTGGGCCCTTAGTAATACAGGAGTATTACCTAACTAACGATGACATCATGGTTTTGATATTTTACTGCCACGGAAGACCGCAAACTACTGTTGAGGTTATCAAGCTTTGTAGCTAGTGAAGCAGGTGAGATGAGAGGGTCATGTACGCAACACGAAATCAATTCACCGAGAATTGCTGCAATTTTTCTAGTTTGTTTAGCAAAGAAGGATATGATTCGCCTGGTTACAATAAAGTCATCCTGTTATATATGGCCTCCAATGCACTATATGCCAACACATCAAGACTATAATTTTCATCTCTACTCTCGAATCATTGCCAAAAAAGACAATTTGGAATCTGTGGGATTTTAATTTACAAATGATCAAAGACTATTCTGTTAGAGTGATAGGGGGAGCACAGGTTTGACTAGATAATCACAATTATTTCACAGGTCACAATGCTGATATGTAATTGAGTACACTGACAAACAAGCATGTGACAATTGGTGTTTATATTATGGCGCGTAGCGCAACTGTACTGATGGCTTGTTGATAGCTCCAGGCTGATATCGGAATGGCTTCACTGCAATGATATTTTTTATGATCACCAACTGACTGAGATAACTCCGAGTTTAGGTCTTTGACTAAATGCTTGTCGGATTAACTTGTTTGCTTTCATGGGTCGGGTGGGGCGAATAGATCGTTACAATGATACAACTGAACTGTACAAGTGATTACCAGTATGTTTTAAGCCGATAGATTGGTTAACATACTGGTGCATGTTACGACATACAGGCTGATTTTATCATGGTATTTAAATTGGCTACTGACGATGAATTTATGGTACAATCAGCTGTTGATATAATCTGTCGGCACTAAACTACATGCGTGAATTTACCATTCCAGCCTCAGTAAGCACTACCTATCCGTGAGGAAAAACATGAAGTCATATTTCACCGCCATTCTAACTGAAGTACAAATGAAAATAGTTGGATAGTTCACTGGCTGGACCGTTTGGGTCAAGATGTTTAGAACTGGGTTCAAGTCTTGGTCACCTCAATAATCCAATGTTTAGATCATGGGTCCAAAAGCCAATTGCCTGCTGCGTAAAACAGTAACAAAATAAAAAGACAAATGATGATCTCTACATGTACGTTAAGAGCCTGACTTGTTCTGGTAGTGAGTAGCTACAGTGTTATGAAGGAAGGAATCATACTGGATGTGTGATAGATAACAGGGAGAACATGCGGGCCATATGATAAAAATATGCTGGTTCCCACACTACCCTGCATGCGTATTCTCTCAGTACCGGCCAGTAGTATACAAGTGACCGCTCGCAACTAGCTCAGTACCTGGTAAGTCTTAATCATGGTCTAACTCAAGCCGTACTGCCCTTAGGGTGATGTGAAACTTTTTGGTTACTTCTGCATTGAGCACACCATACCAAAATACTCTCATTTACATTTGGACTATATGTACCGTACCTCCTGGCTTTAAAACGAATTCTTCCCATTGGTAGAGAGATAAGGAGCCTAGCGGCTATAGGGCAGTCCACTTTTTATTCCCCAGTGACTTGCCATTCAGCTCAAAAAGCATGGGGTTCAAACCAGTGAAATTATGCATAATCCCCAGAATCCACCTAGGCCTGAATAAGGAAAGGCACAGGAAAGGTGTCCGACTGTAAAATTCTTGATGAATTCGATAACGCTCCCACTCACTAACACAAAATCAATCCAACCATAGTGAGGCCTACCAAACTCTATGGCATATCCTGAGAACCCTGGCGCCCTGGTCATAGAAGTAGTAACGCGTTTCTATGGGCGTGATGTAACTGATTATCATTACTGACTTGGTCTGGTGACTTTATCCGAAGGTGAGAATGAATGGTTTAATTTTCTACGCATTGATCTCCATGGTAACATGTGACCATTTCATCAATGAGTTCGTTGTTCACGTCTCAGGAGGAGAGAAAGAGGCGCGCATCATCGCTCTACAGACCGGGTTCAGCTACCACGGACCTGTAAGTTACTATGGAAGCCTTCTACGTGTATGAATGACCTACATCGTTTCGGTATTCTGATTACCACTAAACGAGATAAAGAAGACCTTTCATTATTATAGGTCGTCATTGACCCTTCTAGCCAGTGGGTTAGTGTAAATGGGTTAGTGATGCTAGCAATATAAAAGAAAATGGTCCTATCTTATCTTATCAGTAAGTAATATGGCTTCGCGACGCCCTCATCGGTTTCAGATCCCGATGTTCAATAAAGGAGGCTCTCCCATATAGCTACCTTCTCTATGGGGCATGCAGACACACCCTGGGAAAGGCTAAAACAAAATCTCAGGAATTTCTGCGTATAACCCTGATAGCTGTTCTGTCATGGAGATGAGAAGAAGAAGTAACATAGCTGGTTTAGAACTGATCTGAGATTGTAATGACACCTGATCTTGGTGGTTGCGGATGCGTTCCGTGGAAACTTCTGGCGGCTGCCATCATGTTTATACACAGTGACAAGACAGAAGCCGTAGGAATTACACTTTCGGCCATGGAGCCGCCAACTGATACATTCTCATTTGTGAGAAAATATTACTCGCGTCATGACTAATTAACATCATTCTCTTCTCACAAACAATATGATGAAATAATGGAAGGGTGCAAAGCTTACATAGAGTCATGAGAGTTTCTTCCCATTGATGTTATTGCCATATTTGGAGCATGTCATGAAAGTTAGGTTAGGAAGCCTTAAAAAGTGTGTACCGTAACTAAATCATAAAAGAGAGGTTAAGATGCAAATAGTGACAACCAGTTTAACCTATCAGTTGTCTATAAGAAAATGGTTTATAAAAACTGCTAAAAATAATGAGGATCCGGTGGCTGCAAATATCAAATTGAGATCGTCGTTTTTTTCACTCAAATCGTTATACAACGCAGAGCCCTTTTAATACAAGTGAACATATACAACGACCATTTATTTTATAGAGAACATCAATTCAAAGGTATTCAGTGGTGAAATTTTAAAACACACGCATGGTATTGCAAGTTGCCAGAAATTCAAATGTTCTTCTAAGCCTAACTTGCACAGGTAGTAGGGCAGTTTTTTTTTCTCATATAAGACGCACTGTTATGATGACGAGAGCGAGATTTCTCAGAAGTAGAGCACTGGGCTCGTAATCAGCAGCGCCTGGGTTTAAATCCCTGTCATGGCACGCACCCATTGTGATTATAAGCTCCTCACATTATTCTTAGCTATAAAAACAAGCCTCACTATGAGTTGGGGTATTGTTAGAGACCGCTCGATCATGGTGCCCGATTCTAAACAGTAACTAGTAAAAAATAGCATCTAACCCGGTGTCATTACCATATAACATGACAGTATGATGAATAAGAATAGAATCCCATGCTTGTGAGGTTTACACCGTTGCGTTGTTTTATTATTTTGTTATTTTGATGCGAGATTGTAACAAGAGGGAATGACCCAATTTCACACGATGCCGATAAGAAACATGATTCCCATGACTCTTAATAATCTACCAGAGTCGCCACTGTCTCATCAGACACTAAATTGGCGTCCGTTCCTCTGGAGCCTGGTTACAGCAGCAGAGTTAGGACGCTGACCCTGTAATCGAGGACTCTATAGGATGACACAAACTTGATGTGATAATTATTATGAATTTTATATCTTACTTGATGCGAAAATTACCCCATGGAAAGTCATAATCAACTAGCCAAGTGGTTGTGTTACGATTTTACATCATAGACAGGTAATCTATAAGTCTATGGTTTTTATTTAGTAGAGTGCATTAAACCTTCTGTCTGTAGTGACAGAGTAGATTTAAATTTGCCATAGTGATATGTCATTATTAGGATGGGTAGTAATGGAACCTTTCAGAAGACATTAGTCTCAATGCCCGATGCATCTTATTATTGCCAACCGCGTGCCGATCATAGCCGCTGTTAATTTGCACAATTTCAATAAAACCTATCAAATTAATGTGTTAGTCCAATAATTTGCCATTTGACGTCTGATGAACTAATTGGTGCATGTGCCATGATGATACGGGAACATAAAAACACTCTATTAACAAACAACACTTCACCACCCCCAGACTCTGAGCTGCAAATTACTGTTGCTAAACAAACGGATATCTGCAGAGATGTGACATTTCGTTCAAGAAGAGTCCGATTCAATTTTCAGTAAAATAAATCTGTATAGATAACAAAATGGTTAGTATGCAATATTCTGATGCAAAGTTGTGCTAGAAAAGTGTCCGTTCAGTTGATGGATCTCCAAATGATGAATCAAATTCGAAGTCATGCATCATATCTCTATGGTCCAGTCTAGTCACGAACAATCTTTAACTAAAAAATATTGTAACAGAATTTTTTGTCCGATGAGATAAAAAATAGTTTGCTGTTCAGGCTGTTGAGTCTGAAAATAAGAGTTACCACATATTGAGTGCATTTTTTTGCCTTTGTATTCATAAAAACTTTTCAGAAATGAATGCCTTTAAATTGAATAATCCATACTATGGCAATGAGCCCAGTTCTCTCAATCTGTGTATCACCAGGTGGACAGCAACATGTTACTTAGTGATTAATGGGAGACGGATCAATGTTGCTGTTCTGTGAAGTTCTGTCTGGCAATACATGCACTATTAAGCTAGACATGATTTTGCAACTCAGAAGAGATTGCAAAATTGGAGCCAAATTGAAATTTTGACTATATAAATTGGGTAAAATGCAACGGATGAGTGCAACATTGCAGGCGGAAGTCGCACATAATATACCGGTGTTCATGCTGGTCAACAACATTACCCAATAACTTTTATCCTAGTAGTAGTAGTAGTAGAGCAAAACCATCATTTATTACTTGCTTGCAAGTTCTGGTACGCAAAGCGTGGGCTACAATGCAACAGGATATTCGAGTCAGCACGAGAGGGGAGTTGTTTTGAAACTTGACAGTTCTCTTCCAGATTGGGTGAATGATTCATTTCTTCGGGTGTCTTGGGAATATAAATTTAAGTCTAAAATTACCAATAAAATGAGCTACAATTTATTCTGCATCAAGCCACAGGTCCTTAGTCTACACGGAAAATTAAAAAGACTAAGACATAGGCACTGAGGGTGCTGGACCGGTCACCTATCTGATTATACAGGATTCCCGCCAGCATCGTTGCCCCGCCGCCAAGGGAGGTTCAACGCCCACGTGATTATCACCGGGAATTCCGAAAGTTCCCATTACTGCGAGATTGTACGCGCTAAATCCGTTTTCTTGGCAACATGAAAGTGATCCAGTCCTTTGGCCACTTATTTTCTTAACAGTGAATACTTGTCGACTAACAGTCTTTTTACATGAGCGAGTGGTGTCTTCGAACTGTTCAAGAATATCGAAACAGGTTAATAATAATAAATTTTGGATGTTCATTTTTTGGTCAAAGTTCAACTTTCAAAATTCAAGTATCATTCAATTCACGATTTTGACTTCGCGTTTGACTCAATCAGTGCCCGAGTCAAACGTCAAACTCAAGGAAAGTTTCAGTTTTGATTAGCAATTAACACGTACAAACTTCTAAATTACAATAGCTGCGACTGAATACGAATTAAAAAGACTAACTGGACCAACACCTAATTCAATTTCAACCACTGTCCACTAGCCTAGGTCGCACTCACTCAGTGACTCACCCACTCATTCACTAATTCACTGCGCAGTGCACTCATAATTGTACAGTCGCATTCGCAGAGCGACTGAGTTGATGAGTGACTCATTGATTGAATGATCACCAGTATCAATCTCACAATTATTGAATTAATCAGTTCATGATTGATTCGTTTTGCCCTGATCCAATCAAACGATCAAGGAGTCTCTTGCACTGAAAAGCACAAAGTTACAAACTCACTGTAAGTGTAACATTTATAATGATGAAATATTAGAGTTAGGACTTAGGCCCTTTGGGAATTGATCCAAAGCCGTACTGTTGGACAGCAAAATGCATGCGTGACCTCCTGATATTGTGGTGGAGTCAAACAAGACTTGTTTTTCCCACTGACCAAACCTTGTTCCTGGTCCAGTTTATATATAGGTCGTTCCTTTTGAGGTGCGACAAATATGCATGAAGTGCTCATGGTATAGGCTGAGCCCCAAATGATCCAAAATCGTAAGGGGAGATTTTGGTCATGTTTCCCCAGCAACAACTAACATCACTGTCACAAATAAAAAATCCAGGGAAGTGTATGGGCTGCGGTCGCATTTCTTCATGCAACTTACCAGCGGAGTTTAACAAAATCTGCATTGACTCAAGGACTTGGTAGTCATTAGAGGCTAGAGCTGTCCTCCTTCAGAAATAAGATGATATGTTCCAGAATAGTCTATATAGTGGGCCCCATAAAAAGATCGAACATATTTATTTAACACCACAATCCGAATCCCCGAACTGGAAGTTGAACCATGACTCCAGGTTATTAGCCCAGCGCTCTATCTCTTTTAGCTACCTCATCATCGCTGTAAATCGGGGTAAATTGGTGGTTTGGTGGATAGCACACCTGGAGTTAGAGGTCCCTGCAACTATTCCTGGTCTGAGTGAAATGTCTGTCTTTCGCGACATCTTTGTTGGTTTCAGATCGCACTGTTAAATAATGGAGGCCTGCTCATAAAGTCCCCTTTTGCCATAGGGCACATGAGTGCAAGCAGATAATCTCCTAATGGTGTGTTCTGGGGAACGCCGCGTTAAAGACTCCGTAGGTAAATTTTTGCATACCCCTGGTACTGGTGAGGATGTGAAGGAGATCTCTGAAAACGAAATAACGATAAATAAACAAACCATCTGATTACAGGTAAAGTTTATAGATGATCATTATGTCTTCCGTCACTCTTCTGTCCCAGAGAAACATGAGACGGAAAGTCGTCACAGAAGAAGCATTGATAATCATCCCCAGGTCAGTGCTGATCATAGCCCTTTCAGTACTTCTTTTGCTCCAAACACCACCACTCCCTCGTAATACCACTACTACTAATACTGAAACTAGTGTGGCCAGTCTAACCCATAGACACATAACATGGTCATTATATGTCTATGGTATAGCCGGAGATAGCAGGTTGAGACAGTGCGCTCCTTAGTTCGAGTTAAATTTGGTTCTAAGTTAGCAGTTGAGTGTCTCTAGGGGTTTTCCCTTGCTGACCACTAGGTAAAAAAAGGCAGTGTAGCCTGTGAACAAAGACGCATGGATTGTGGAATATAAATTTCCAATAATTGTTTTACAATACGATGGAAGGTTCAGAGCCTGAAGCTTGGTTCATGAGAAATTTCCGAAGACACCTTTGATTTTTCAGTCGTTGAGTGTGATCAGACATGTAAGTCAGCCCAGCTCGCTCAAGTCGTAAGTCCGAACCTGACGGGGAAAAAAGGGTGTCCAGCTGAAAAAATGTTACTAAACTGCCATCCCGTCCTGAGCCAGCGTGGCAGAAAATGGCTCAATCTCCCCTCAATGACACCACACAACCTGAGGACAGTGAGGAGGAAGGCCGAAGTCCAACCATGGGCAGACGATGGCTGATGAAAAAGAAACAAAAAGGAAAACTGACAATAATGTAACTGTTAACTAAGTCTGCGCCATGGATCACAGCTAGCTAACTCACTATTTCATCCTTTGTCGTAGGTGCATTGGGTCGAGCAACAAGTGGCAAAGACTAGAGATAAGCGAGACTTGTCGGAAAGGGAAGCTTACAACGCGTCCTTCAATGACCCATTATGGGTGCGCAGAGCCCAGGATTGGTATATGGTGAGTTATAACCAGCTGAATGCTTGGGTCACGATGATGGGATTCTGGGTAACCATACCTGGGTACAACTCTGCCGGCGTCTGCGTGGGCGCAGTACTAAATTATCTTTAAATATTGTAACTTCGGAACAGGATGAAAGGGCCTAGTGGACCTTTTGTTTTACTGGATGTATGACCCAATGGAGGCCAGGAGACAAATCTTGGGCACCCGGTTGTCCACTAAATCAGATTGACAAATGTCTGGACGAAATAGTTGAAAAAGATGGCAACACTCACTATTCCTTGTGCAATGAGGAAGATTGCCTGGCGCTGCTGTAGCACAAATGACGATTGGCTGCTGGTGTACCGGTGTTGGTGATGTATCAATGATGATGGCTGGTCGTTTTAGGTGGATCGGTCTGTGACTCCGGAGTCTGATGAATGGACTGTTAAGACTGACCTGCATATTCTGCCCGTTTGGAAGAGGGGGTATACTGGTAGAGGCATCGTCATCAGTATCTTGGATGATGGACTGGAGTGGAACCATACAGATATACAGATGAATTACGTATGCGCTCACACTGTATCAATTCAGTGCCTCTGTGCCAACTTGGGAACAGCGGGATAGTTCAAAGGATAGAGCTTTTACTCTTGAACAAAAAATCCGGGGTTCAAATTCTAGTTATGCCCACTGTGAGAATGGGCTCCTTACATTATTCCTAGCTCCTACCTGTCCAAAGCCTCAGTCTTAGGAGTTCTCGAGAAAAAAAAGAGTAAAATTGCCGGTGTCACATAGTTTCAGGTCGACAGGTTGAGCTCTAGCAGTGACATATGTCACTGGCACTGGCCAGTTTCTATGGTCATATCATGTTAAATGCGAGTAAGCCGTTGTAATGGTAAGAGAAAAATGGCTCGTAGTTGACAGCTTGTCCCTCATGGTAACCGAGAGTGAGATGGTATCTCCCAGTAGGATAAACTGAGGACATGTACACTGGTTAATAAATAGTTACATCTTTCAGCTAACTGTGGGACTGGGTAAAGACAGATGCGCATGTAGTGACCATAATACGGCACATGTAAGGGCTCTCTGGGTATTTATTTAGATTCAACTGTATCTCCCGATCAGCTTGGGATCCATAGGCTGTGGCTTGTTTGAGAGACTTGATTAATATAGCAGATCATTTGATTAGAGATGATTAGGCCCCATGGTTCTATTCCATGGTTATACCAAACTCTTGTGGTGGTGGCGAACCCCTCACATAGTCCTTACCTCCTATCAGCACCCTGTGTCTGGTCGCCAGTGCAGAGTCTCTGCTGAAGTCCGCATCGTTTTTAGTGTGGCATAACTGGATGCTCTTCCTACTGTTATCCAGGCTGAGTCTTGCTTAATTACCCTCCCAGTGACGGGATGCGTTTTACAAGGCTCATGTGATATTCAGAGAACAGCTGTGGTACCGCTGCTGATTGACCATTATTATGCTGTTTTAGGCAGCGCACGCTAGCTATGACCTGAATGATGACGACTCTGACCCGTTTCCTCGATATGACATCACTAACGAGAACAAGTAGGTCATATTCCCGTCACACACGCACACCCTGTGGCATGGTACTAGCAGCAGACATGGGTCGATTGGACCTTCAGTTCCTGTCTGCGCCTCTCTGCCTCGATCGGATACTTCTCAGGAGATGCCTATATTCTCACTACTTAGAGCCCTCTATTAGCGACGTTTTTCTCACATTGTCTGTCAGTGAAAACGAGGACAGTTGTCAGTGAAAACGAGGACAGTTGTCAGTGGTCTGAATTGGGTTTAAGCCCCGGTCGTGTTCGACTCCCGCTGTTAGTTTGGGGGGGGGGTAGTCTTAACCTTTCAGAGCAAGCTTCAGGCTACAAAATATGTTAAATAAGATGATCTCCAGACCATACAAAGTAATAACAAATTGCTTGCCATAAGATCTATTCCATGCAGTGAGAGGGTTTATTTTTCTTCCCAGGGTTATAGGCTCAGCAGCCATTTGGTACTTTTTGCATTAGTTTGTTTACATCTAAAGCTAATCCCTGGTAATCCGTCTCCTACAATTGACTATACTCGCTTCTGGGCTATCTCTGCTGTTAATACTGCTCAATCAACATTACCTGGGCGGAATTTAATTTACGCAGAATTTCATAAATAAATCATCGCGTGATTCCCACTTGTTTTTTATTTATCTAGACACGGGACACGTTGTGCCGGAGTAATATCTATGCTAGCTAATAACGGGAAGTGTGGAGTTGGTGTGGCCCCGAACTCGAAAGTAGGAGGAGTTAGGATGCTTGATGGGTCAGTGACGGACCGAGTGGAGGCGCAAGCCATCGCGTTTAACGTTAGGAATATAGGTCAGTTTTTCGGGGTCCTAGGTTCGCAGTGAGGTAAGATGGCTGTAAATTTATTTTTGTACCTATTCTCCGTAGGTGTTACATTTATGCCTCATTTGCATGTATTGGTTGCATCAGGAGGACATGATTTTGCAGAATTTGTGAACTACCTAATCCGTTTTCCACGTTGCAAATACTCGGCACCATTTGCAAATGTGTGGTGTAAAAACCTTTGTCTTTGGCGGTTGATAGTTTTTAACTTCGGTATTTGTGATGCTCCTTTGAATCTACAAATGAGCAAATACCTTTTTAGAATGCTCAAAAAACTTGTTAGTTCCACTGGTCAGGATACTGGAGAAGATGAGCATTTGTATACACATTCAAGATCATGACAGTTGTATACATTTCAAGATCATTACAGTCGAGTTTCGTCACTTTAGTATCACAATTCGAATTCAATGAACGTGACAGAGGACAAAGGGACACTATACTGAGAATCTAACCAGGAACCAACGATCCACTGCGCTCTCCACTTTGAAGTCACTCGTTCCCCGCATATAGAGTGTTTACCATCGAGGGATTGCTGTGTGGTACACTATGAATTGGAATTTTCCCAGAATAAGCATGGAATACGGCACATGTAGCATTAGTTCAATCATCACGGACTGATTTCTTATTCAGTACGGGTCGGCGCTAGTGGGTTTAACTCCAAGTCGACGTCCTTCGCACGTTTACCCATACTGCTGCCAGCTGCCGTTCGTACTATCCAGACCAAGCCTGCCATCTCTCTAGCTGCCGGCGTCCAGGACTTTTGAATTTTGAACAGAAATTACAAAGTACTTTCTATCTCACTGTACATCTGATATCTCTGGTAACACATTAGATCTATGCCTCCGTGATCTTCCAACCTACACCATCTTATCTATGGTATCTTATGAAACCTCTGCCTTAGTGATGACCAACTATGCAAAGTAAAATGATTACAGCTTCTCTATTGCAGATATCATGTCAGCCTCATGGGGACCCAGTGACAATGGCAGAATGGTCGATGGTCCAGGGACCCTCGGATCGAAGGCTTTTCATAAAGGCATCACTGAGGTTTGGCTTATAGATCCCTCTAATACTCCGATGTATAGTATTGCCTGATTATCTATACTCAAAGGGATGTATAGCT
>Ga0224501_10004056_pt1 | contig 11557 bp, 11 predicted proteins | sample SF_Oct11_sed_USG_4_FD_169105 | JGI IMG/M metagenome (GOLD analysis project Ga0224501, IMG submission 169105) | Sediment microbial communities from San Francisco Bay, California, United States - SF_Oct11_sed_USGS_8_1 | ecosystem: Environmental > Aquatic > Marine > Sediment | place: USA...
CTCATTTTTAGTAAACTCACATTTGCCATTTCCAGTATCAGGTGAGTACTTTAATCCATCATACGTTATAGAACCACAAAAAGAATTTGAATTTGAACTGATAAAATACCTCGAGACAAAATCCAACAAGCCTCCAATACCAATTCCTGTACATGATAATCCTGAAAATAATTCCAAAGACTTGTCAGATGTCATCACAGGTACAATTGAACTGACATTTCCCGATGATGTTATTCAAGATGACATAACTTTGGATGATGTAATATCTGATGATCCAACCACGGAAAATAATTCTATTTCTGACGGTATACTTATGGATGACATCATACCAGATGACATAACTACAGATGATCCTATTCCAGAGGATGTTATTCCAGAGGACGTCCTAACTTCAAACAATCTTCAAACAACACAAGATAACAATTCAACAATACCAGTAATTATAATTCTTGTAGCGGTATTGGGAATCGCAGGATTTCTCATATGGAAGAAGCCTTCATTTGTATGGAAAGGCAAAAACAAGAACAAACAAAACATCACAAAAACAAAGATTTCATTTGATGACAAGATAAACTTGGAGATTCAGACAATATCTGATTCTGGTGCAAAATTGTGATCTGATTACAAAAAAACTAGTTCCTTTATTCATTTTCAATTGGGGTGAAAAATGGATAATTGGTTTAATATTACAAAAAAATTCTCAACACATGCAAAAAACAATTTCTATTGCAGCAATGGCAGGTATTATTGCAGTGTTAGCAATTCCTGCAAGTTCTGCATTTGCAGCAACAACTCCAACCTTTGGAATGCTGTATTATGAAGGAGAGATAGTAAAGACTGTCATTCCTCCTTCAGAAGCAAAAAAAGGGCTAGATGATCTATATGCCGTAACAAACGGCATTGAAGGCCAGCTGGCTATTGCGGCAGTAGCTCCTGGAGATAAAGACTATCATGGTGGACAGTGGACTGTAAGTGAAGTAACCTTCAATGATGACATAGAACCTTATTCTCTAACATCAGAGGAATCAGTACTTGATGCAGAGGCTGCAGGAGACATAACAATAACAAGAGATGTTGCAGCATTCTTGTGTCCAATACAACGTTAAAGGTCTATGTATAATACCTTCTTTTTTTATTTTTTAATATGCAGTTGTTTAGGTTGATATATTCTGATTACCATTTTAAGCTGGAATCTGATATCTGATGAAAATTTGCTTTTAAGCAAATCAGGATCATATTAGTATGGAGCAAAACGAGCTTGTAGTCTTTGAGAACTTTTCAGTGCTTAACCAAAAGGCAATGTCTCTACCCATAGGTAAGGTCTCAATTAGGCAGGTTTTGCCTCGTTGATTTTCTCTAATACTTGCAATCTTTCCTGCTGATTTCCTTCTGTACTCTCAAATTGAGATTCAGTCTGAGCAAGTTTAGTTTTATTCTCATCTAATAATTTTTCCAAGAATGGTACCTGAACTCCTTTTCGTGTCTTTTGTCTCTGGCCTATTTGCATCGTATTACTCACTATGATGAACCTCCATTTCTATAAAAGGACTTTTGACTCGTGCATAACTTCCTACTTTCGTCAATTATTTTCACATATTATAATAGGCAACCAACTATATTAAACTTAGGCAGCCTATTTATTAGCGAGGTGATAAAATGGTGCAATGAGGATAAACAAGAGAGTAAATCGTTCAGTTGGAAATACTACCTATTACAAGTACGGTATCACAATACCTAATTCAATCATGGAAAAACTGGATTGGGATGAGACCATTCAGGTAAAGATTGAGGCAAAAAACAACAAGATACTGATTTCAAGAGTTTAGTAAAGGAATTACCAAACCATTAGATTCTCAAATTAAGATCTAGAAATATAATGATCATATTCTAACTGAAACCGTTTATCTGCCCTGCATGAAAGTGCACGTTTGTTTGGCAATGGATGGACTTTTCTTCTATAGCATATCCAAAAAATAAAAAAATAATAAGAAAAAATTTCTCTAAAATTCTATTACTGGATAAATCAAACACAATAAAACGATCAAATTTGTTCATTAAATTCAACTTGGTCTAATAAGTTAGAATTTTTTGTATCATATCATATGGCTACTTTTGGACAAATATGGAATAGACCTCAATCTGATGGACTTGGAGACAAGGTTTCAGGTATGTTCAAAAAAGAAGCCCCACTAAAACCTCGTGTAGAGCATGCAATAAGAGGTCTGAATAAACCAATATCCAAATTAGACAACACTACCAACCAGTTAAATCAAAAGGATGACAAATTATTTCAGAGAATTGTAGAGGCTCAAAAAAACAAGGATATGCGCACAGGCAAAGTACTGGCAAATGAGCTTGCACAAATCAGAAAGACAAACAAGATGATAGGAAACATGAGAACTGCAGTAGACAGGACACAACTAAGACTATCTACTGTAAGCACTCTGGGAGATACAATTGCATCAATGCAACCTGCAATTCATACCATGAGAGCAGTTGGTCCTGCAATGAACAAAATAATTCCTCAGGCAAGTCAAGAGTTAGAATCAATGGGCAACATGCTTGGAGATATGATGCCTGGCATATTAGACGGTGATTATTCCTTTGGCAATGATGGGTTGTCATCACAAGAGACTGATGCTATATTGAGTGAGGCTGCAGCAGTTGCTGAAACTCAGATAGGTGATAGATTCCCTTCGGTTCCATCAAGTACTAACAATACAATGTATTCTACAGGATCCTAGATTTTCTGTTTTTGTATTTCTTTGGAATCATATGTGATGATATTATATCGTATTTTTTTGAGAAAATTCCCATACTATTCAGAATTGATGAATGATTTATCCATGATACTGAGACTGACTAATCTAACGAGGGATGATGATAATGGTATTGTATAGAATTCTCTGCTAAATCATCTACTTCAGATTCAACAATACTGATTATGAATGAGATTTTGGTGATGAGCGAAAAATTGGTAGTTGTAGAACATATTTTTAAAGAGAAAGGTAAGCGTAAAGTAATTCTCAAAATTAAAAATGCAAATGAGAAATCTGCAACTGATGAAAAATTTGTTAATATCTCAAAATCATTTATAGTGTCACCAACCGTCACTGAACCACCAGAATTAGGTATATTGCCTTCGAAACATACTACATTATCTGTCGAGTGAACCTATTGCTGGAACTAATATGAAGTTTATCTGGATTGCTCCTGTGAGTGATGGAGGATCCCTCATAACAAATTATTAGATTGAAAAAAATGTCAACAATGCTGGATGGGAAAAAGAATGGAGGATAGTTATTGGTACACAAACATTCTTTGAACATGGTGTTTTTCATCTGAGAAAACATATCAGATCAGAATTACTGCAGAAAATAAGATGGGAAAAAGTGAACTATCAAATATAATGGAATTTTAAGGTAATTCTTGATTTTTCCTTTTTTAAAAAAATAATTATGTAATTTTGTGAAATATGCCATATTTCTAGGTATTTTATTGTTATCTGCAAGAATGGCTGGTACATTCTACAAATACACCAAATTCATTTTATTGAATAAATAATGTTATTTGTTAATGAAAAATACAACACTGCTCTTTGCAATATCTTTTGCAACGATTCTTTTAGCATCATTAATTGCAATGGGAGAAATCCCACAAGCTATAGCAGAAAACGACGATAAAGACAAAAATGATACACAAATGACAGAGGAATCTGAAAGAAGATTTGACAAAAAACCAAGCTTTGTATCTGATCAATGTATTGTGACAGATTTTGCCAAAAACAATCTGCCACAAGAGAGTCTTGACTTGTTGGACTGTAAGATGAGAGCATGGTTAGACAATAAAGGAATGGCACTAAAGTACAAGATCAACATATCTGGTATGCAATTAATTGATGACAACGGAAGTACAGTAGATGATGTAAATCAGATGCACATCCATAAAAATATTCTTGGGACGCAAGATAATCCACAGGGACCACATCAACTAAATGTATTCAGAGAGCCCAACTTTGATGACTCTGATGTGTTTATCAAGCCAGTTCAAGGAGTCATACAAGGAATATGGACTGACGAAGATGAGAATCTATCGTATGGTGAGCCTGACAACTCTCATACACTAACTGAAAATCTAGCATTATTATGTGATAGCCAAATATTCTCGGCAGCTCATGGAGATGCTGAAGACAGGCCAGGCCACAAGGCACCCTACTTTAAGATGCTTCTAGAACCAACCAAAGAAGGAGAAAAAATCTGCAAAAAACTAGGATTTGAGTAAGATTTCAGTAATTTTTTTGTCAATCTGAAATTTCCTCTTTTTTATTATTTTGAAAAGTTATACTTTGTTGAAACCAATCAAACCACAACACAGAACATATCTTGGAAAGGATGGTACAACCACAAATGTACAATATAGAGCAAACATTCCTTATAAGAAAATTACAAAATTAAATTGAACTGATGAGAAACAAATCATTCTCCATACAAACACAAAGAAAGTAATAGTTTTGGAGATTAATACCAACAACTAACAATTGTTTGGTCACAGCCCCAAGTATCTTGGTCAATACAACTATTATCTTAGTATTTAGTTCACACTGATAATTTCTCAGTTTGTCTTTTATACAAATTTTGTAATAATATAATTTGTAATTCTGCGGAGTCATTAATCGTTTACCAGACCATGGTAATTACGTCCCACAACGGATTTGGGCAACTTTTAGCCCAATTCCAAACTATTGTCCCATGAGAAAATACTCTATATTCTCACATCATTCACTGATGATTTGTATGAACGAATCATACGTCTTGCTTTTATTCATGTGTTGTCATAGTATCCCATTGCAAACCACAACTGCCTGGAAATGTTACCGATGTGATGTGACATTTACCAAAGAGTCAATATCTGCCATCCACAAAGATATTTCACATCACCCAATACGAAAAGTTAGCGTGTTGTTAGCTGCATGATCTATTTTCCTTTTAAACAAACCACAATCATTCTTTGTGAAAAAGATCAAGATTTGCCTGCCATTGTTTATAATCGTATTAACCACACTCAGTATGACATTTGATATGGTAATTCCAAATACATATTCACTAGATTATAGTGACCAAGTCATACTTCAAAAAGACAAGCTGTGACAACTGGGAAAGAATCTGCTGTATCTAGAAATTTAGATCTAGACATATATCGATCTTATGTTACTTATATCATCTATCTATCCAGCAAGCAAGTGCACGCTTGTTTGGCAATGGATGGACTTAATAAAAAAGAAAAGAAAAAATTTTGCAGCATCTAGTTGCTTCCAATCAGAAATATCACATTTGTAGTTGTACTTACATCCTGTTCAGATGAGAATACTGGTGTTGGTGAAGAAGCAAATGATCTTTCTATGCTTTGGTCAAATGCCATGCCAAACATCGGCATTGGCGGTGGGAATCCTCCAAATTCTGATAGTGAGACTGCCTTTACTCCCGTAATGGAATAGTCCAGTGGTCTAAGTGCATTCTCAGCCTTTGTCTGCGCGTTCACGATTGCCTTTTCGATCAGATCATCTTTGAGTTGCATGTATTTTTCAGGAGATAGTTCAAAGGATACGTTGTCCACTCTGTTTGCTCCTGCAGTTACAGCACCGTCTATGATGTCAGCTGCCAGTGCAAGATTGGCAGTCTCGACAGTTATGGTGTTTGTAACCTGGTATCCTGTCAAGTCTTGCTTCCATCTTTTGGTTGTTGGATCCTCATATCCCTCATACACTGGATAGATGTTGAATCTTGATGTGTTGATTTCATCCTCCGTTATTCCAGTCAGCTTGATTGCATCAATGATGCCAGTCATGGTCTGAGAATTTACATCAAGTGCCTGCTTGGCTGTAACTTCTTGGGTTTCCACTCCAAATGTGATGACTAGTAAGTCAGGCTCAACTGATGTTGTTGCAGTACCGGTGACTGATATTGTCTTCTCATCTGAAGGTATTGATACCTCTTGGGCCAATGCCTGATTGGTCTCAAACAATAATGATTCTGGAGAAGTCAATATCATGGTTGCAACCAGCATTGCTACTGCACTCAGGACAAATGTTGTTGGTTTTGTTTTCATTGTATTGGAGTATAATGATTAGCAGATAAGGTTTGATAAAATTACAATTGTACCAAAAATAAAAAAAAGAATAAGAAAGAATTCCTCTAAAACTCTATGATTGAGCCTGCAGAGATTGAATATTTCTGGTTTTGTTCTTTACCATGAACGTCATACCAAGAGACATTAAGATTTACCTTATTTCTGAGTGCTGACTCTACTGTAATACAGCTTGCATTTTTCAGTCTGTACTGGATTGGCTTTTCTTCTATGGGTGTAATTGATTCTTCTGATAATGTTTGTTTCATACTATGTGATGAATAATGTGAATTTAGCCCAAAGTGTAAAAATTAATTTTTGATCGCTTGACGTATTTTGACAACATTAAAGCACTAGTCAGAATTTTAAGTAAAACCCAACTCTCAATCGTTTTATAATACATTTCTGGATTTTTTCATAAAATGACCTACAAGGGATGATAGTGTAACAAATAAAGAGAATTTAGATTTACACTGGTGGCTTTGAGATCGTAATTGACCAGGATAGTTTTCTTATCTCATGATTTTTTATAGTTTGTTTCATTAACTCAAATATTCCTATATTCATCAAACATTGAAACCTGGACCATATCTTGTCAATTCCATGATTCACCTCATATGTTATTGATTCTGTGTCGTTTGTTACCTTGACATTCATAGAATTGAGTGCACACCACTCTCTCAGTCTTTTCTCATAGTTTTCAAGTGATATGTCTTCTTTGGATATGCTCCACTCCTCAAACTTTTTCTCAGCCTGCTCCTTCGCTAATTCATCTGCTTTTTTCGAGTCAGAATACGTGTCTTTGAGTATTGATTTGTCCACTATTATTGCGCTATCCTTAGTCTCCAGTTTTGCTGCCTTGTCAAGTATCATGGCATAATATGTGGCAGGATGAAGGTTTCTCTTCTTGGCGCCTTCTGAGAGTTTCTGGATGGTTTCCTTGAGGGGTCTTGCAGTGATCTGCTCTCTTTGTTCCTCACTCATTGTATTGTGTCATGAAATTATTAAGTACTTAATGATTTCAAATGTGTTTCATGTCAACAACATGCAACATATGTCAATCACATTGGTTACATGTTACTGCAATCGGGAATACTAAAAGAGATTATTCCGTGTTATTCTCATGAATCCCAGATCAACAACAAAACCAAAAAGAGTAATCCCAACATTCAGAATTTTTGCAAAAGCTGGAATGTTCCAGGATTACAAGGCATGTCCTCATTGCGGACAAAATGAATTTCCGTTCAAGAAAGGAATATGCTCAAAATGCTGTAAACAGATAGGAGATGTACAATACGTCAAAGATCCAAAAGAGTATGTCGAGTCAAACTATGGAAACGTCAAGATGGGAATAGAAGCACATAAAGGATTGAATGGCCTATGAAGTATCTCATATGGAATGGTAATGATCGTGAGAAAGAGAAAGATAAACTTTTGAGTGTGTTATTAACAAACCGTTCCTTTGCCGAAATCTTTGAGGGAGATAATCCACTGCATCCTGTTGGTGGGATGATCCGAATAAATCACAAAAGATACAAGATTACAAGATTTGAAAAAATATCTGATGACATGATTGAGATAGTAGTGGTATTGGTAACCAAAGGAGTGTCAGAAACTGCATGATGGTAAATCACATGGGTTACAATGATGATTATGGAGTAATTACACTGGATATCAAAGAACCGTTTGCCAAAAAATTCTAGAGTTCTTAACATACAAGGACTTGTTGGAAATTCTACAGTTGGTAGAAGATTCTATTACAGTCAATGACATAAGTACCAAATCTGGATACTCCAAGATATCAATATACAGAAGAATTCCTGATTTGTTGGATACCCGTACCCTTACTCCTGCAGCATAAAATGATTTTTCAAGTAGTGAGCTTACTCTACCATGATTTTTTTGATCTTTTCTCGTCCTACTGCAATCAGCGTGGGTCCTTCAACTGAACAATGTCATTGTCGATGCACCATCATAGAAATTCTGCCCAAAAGAAGGTTTTATGGTAAGATCCTGAGGATTGTGCGAAACTATCGACTATGATGTCACATTTATTGTAAATATTATAGAAACGGTGGTAAGTTATACACATGAATTTATTGTAAATTTTATCTAAAACTTTTCTCTGGTGGTAAAAAACCTAAATCGAAATTTAAAAAAAGGACCACAAAATAGGGCTAATTTGATATCTGAGACCTGTCGGGTCCGCCTAATTCTTGTTTTATTGCAATAATTCAATTAAACAAAAATTATTTCAATATTAAATATTCAAACAAGTTTTTTTGTTTTTTTATACCTAATTCTCATGTTGTTCAAATTTTTTATGTGTTATAAACACACAAAAATATACAGATCATAGTATCCATTAGATGTTATTTTAACAGACCATATTTACATGGGGGTATATTTTTTGGTGTAAATCATAACCTAAACTCATGTCACACAATTGTGGATGATGATGAAATTGATTTTAGACAATATGCATACTCTTAATATGACTGAGATATATTATTCAAAAATCAAACAAAAATGCAAACAAAAATTCTCAAAATTAATCCAAAGAAACCGCAGATTTCAAAGATAAAACAGGCTGCAAAAGTTATAAAATCGGGAAATCTTGTTGCATTTCCAACAGAAACAGTATATGGTCTTGGAGCAAATGCTCTTGATTCAAAGTCAGTCAAAAAAATCTTTATTGCTAAAGGCAGACCATCAGACAATCCACTTATTATACATATTTCAGATATTGCAGACCTTGAGATGCTAGTGGATTACATACCAAATACCGCACATGAATTAATTAACAAATTTTGGCCAGGACCCCTCACATTAGTGCTAAAAAAATCAAAAATTGTTCCAAAAATCACTACTGGTGGAATCAATACGGTTGCAATAAGAATGCCAGAAAACAAGATTGCACAAGCATTGATACGAGAAGCTGGTGTGCCGATAGCTGCCCCGTCTGCAAATGTTTCTGGAAGGCCAAGTCCTACCATATCAGAGCATGTATCTAATGATCTGGATGGTAAGATTCACATGATACTTGATGGGGGTAAAACAAACATTGGGATAGAATCCACAGTAATTGATCTTTCTAGAAAAACTCCATTATTGTTAAGACCCGGAGGTGTGACATTAGAACAACTACAATATATCATTGGTAAAATTATGATTCATCCAATTATACAAGAAAAAAAAACAAAATCCATCAATCGCTCACCAGGTATGAAATACAGACATTATTCTCCAAATGCCAAAATAATTTTAATTGATGGTCCAAAAGATAAAGTGCAAGACAAGATTTTGCGTCTTTTATCTCAATTCAAAAAACAGGGGAAAAAAGTTGGTATGATGACTACTGTAAATATAAGATACAAATCAGATATGACTGTATTTCTAGATAATAATTTGGATGTGATGGCTGCTAATTTATTCAAAACATTCAGAGAATTTGATGTAAAAAAAATAGATGTGATACTTGTACAAGGTATTAGTCGTAAGGGGTTAGGGCTTGGAATCATGAATAGAGTCGAAAAAGCTGCCTACAAAAAGATCAAAATTTGAAATCATGATGGATGGTTCTTGAATTAATCTTGTCTATTTTTTAATATCTACTACTTGATTTTTACTAGTTCTTCGTTTTTTAATCAAAGCAAACATTATCATTCCGACATTTATGATGGAAATTATTTCGATCAAATCCACTCCGTACAAAAACCAATCGATCACTGGATGCACTCTTGACACAATTCCTGCTTCAAGCATAATGTCTGCATTCCATATCATATGTGGAACCTGAATAAATTGAATAACTGCAATAAGGATGACACTTCCTAATATTTTATTTTCATACCAATTCCAAAATTTATTCCATGCATTCATGTATGAAATTATTTTTTAATTTTAATAAACAATAGGAAAATTAGATGCAACTAATTAGATTGGACTAATGATTATAGGCATAGCTTTTTTTAAAATTAGGTCAAGCTTTTTCTTTTTTGATAAGAAACAGTACAGGAATTTTGAATGTATATAATTCTGAAAGTTCTGATTTATTATGACACATTTCAGAAAAAATCGTTAATTTCCAATCTGTATCTAAAAATTCATGTTCAACGTTACAATTAATGTTGGTCTATTTTTGATTTTCACCATTGATGATTTCTTTTTTCATCCAAATGGTTCTTCCTTTATGATCAATCAATTCAATATTTTTCTCATTAAGTTTATCTCGAATTTTATCTGCATCCTTAAATCGTTTTTCTTTTCTAAATTGTTCTCGACTTGAAATCATGTCATCAATTTCTTGTTTTTCATTTTCTGTTATTTTTGGAATTTTTAAACCTAATATTTCCATCATTCTCTGAAGTTCTTTTTTGATAATGTCTGCATCATCTATTCCAAGTTTTTCATCAGCTGCCAGTCTGTTAGTATCCTTTACCAATTGAAAAAATGCAGATAGTGCAAGATGTGTATTGAGATCATCATTTAACGCGTTATCAAAATCTACACTTGTCTTCTTAATTATCCCATCAATTTTTCCACTATTCTTATTATTTGAATGAATCAACTCATAGTAGCATGTCTCTATCTGCCTCCATTTAGTGAGGTTTTCCTTGAGTAATTCTTCAGAATAATCAATTGCTTTTGAATAGTGCCCAGAAAGACAAAACAATCTGATGATGTTTGGGCCCCAGTTCTCTAAAACATGCCTTATTGATTTTATATTTCCAAGAGATTTTGCCATTTTTTCACCATTGATTGTAACCATTCCTACATGCATCCAAATTTTTGCAAATTGAACACCAGTACATGACTCAGATTGTGCAATCTCGTTTTCATGATGTGGAAATATCAGATCTCTTCCTCCGCCATGAATGTCAAAATTCTCTCCGAGATACTCTATACTCATAGCAGAGCATTCTATGTGCCATCCTGGTCGCCCCTTGCCCCAAGGACTATTCCATAATGGTTCTCTGTCTGAGAATTTCCACACTGCAAAATCCAATGGATCTTTTTTAGATTCATCAATTTCAATTCTTGCCCCTGATTGAAGTTCTTCTATTTTTTTCTTTGATAGTTTTCCATATTCCGGAAATTTTGATACTGAAAAATATACGCCATTTTTTGTAGTATATGCAATTTGCTTCTCAATTAGTTTCTCAATAAATTTTATAATGTCTTTCATGTGCTCTGTTGCTTTAGGGTATCTTGTTGCACGCTTTACATTTAACCCATCAAAATCTTTAAAGTAGTTTTCAATGTATTTTGTACTAATTTTTTCAGCGGTAGTGTTCTCTGAATTGGCACGATTGATGATTTTGTCATCTACATCTGTAAAGTTTTGAATGAATTCTATTTCTACGTTTTTACTTTCTAAATATTTTCTTAGTACATCAAAAACAATTATGGTTCTTGCATGACCAATATGTGA
>Ga0224501_10004057_pt1 | contig 11556 bp, 3 predicted proteins | sample SF_Oct11_sed_USG_4_FD_169105 | JGI IMG/M metagenome (GOLD analysis project Ga0224501, IMG submission 169105) | Sediment microbial communities from San Francisco Bay, California, United States - SF_Oct11_sed_USGS_8_1 | ecosystem: Environmental > Aquatic > Marine > Sediment | place: USA...
GGTATTAAAGTATGAGTATGACTATGGGTATTAAAGTATGAGTATGACTATGGGTATTAAAGTATGAGTATGACTATGGGTATTAAAGTATGAGTATGACTATGGGTATTAAAGTATGAGTATGAGTAGGGATATGGATATGAGTTTGTGTGTAACAGCTTACCCCTCGGTATGCGGTTAAATATGAGTGATAAGTATTTGTATACTGATCAGTCTGAGTATACCTATCAGCATGCAGCTATGTATGAAGATAAGCCTATGAGTAGCACACTGCTGACTGCATTGTCAATGAGAAGCCCCATATGAAAGGTGATGGAGGCAGTTCCGTACTTCGGGCTAATTTTTTATAATAATTTTGTGCCTGAGCCCTGAGGTCCATCCTATGATTCAGCGATATCACATTCCACGCTTTTAATCAGGTAAAATTGCAGCTACTGACAACTGTTGAGTAGTTAGACTTGACATCCCTTATATTGTAAAGAGGCTTCATCAAACGAAAACCGCAGCAATTATTAAACAAAAGCGTAATATTGTAAATTAGTACCAATCTTGTCCAATTATATTTAATTTCTGACGTGGTTGCATTATATTTCTATCTTATTGCGCCAGCCAGTCATTCTGGCGGGTAAATTGAATGCTTTAGGCAGCTGCTTTCATTGAAAATAATACTAGGGTCTTCTGCCAAATTATCAAGTCTACATACTAATGGCCTGGCACCAAAAACACTGCTCAACTACAGTGTATGAAGAGACAGGCACAGTTTATCTCATAATTTGGAGTATCCGACAGAGGCCATTTTATAAATGGAAGCCGGAAGCCAAGGCTTGATAACCTAAAGTCATAGAGCTATCTGCTATGCCCATAGACACAATATTTAATATGTGTCTACGGCTACGCCTGAAGCTATTAACTGCATTATTATTTGGAGTTGTCTGTTGTTGCACAAACTAAATCATTGAGGGACCTTTGTCAGAAAGGATAACAAATCTACTTCTTCTAGATTTCAACTTTAAAGGGGTTATGACACGGTCGATGGTAGACGCACTTTTGGAGTTGTATTCCCCATTATCAAAGGGAGGCAACTCTGCATTCATTGCAGCGGTAGCGAGTGGTCTTTTTCCACAAACTGAATATCGGTCACTCGAATAACTATGGCCGAAATAGCCCAAATAGAAATAAAATGGGATCTAATTACTAAAATTTAGTAACCTAATGATCTTTACTTCCTAATAACATCGAGTAGAACTCAAAATTGAACGTAATATTGGAAAAAACTTAAGTTATAAGAAGTGTTTTGCTGGTTTTCCCTCGCCCTAACGATCGCTGACAGAGGTGAACAACTGCGCCCTGAAACCCTATTTTTATATTTTTGTTGAACATTTTCTCTATTCAGACTTGTGTAACTACAGGTCTAGTATACACCTGCAAGAGGATTGTCCAAACATCAGCGCGTAAGCCAAAAAATCAATGCAACACCAACAGCTCTGTGTTAATTTCCTTTCTCGAGGCCAATTCTGTTGCGTCGATGGTCTGAAAAGTGCGTCACTGACGGCTCTAAGTATGGGCATTGGATAGGGCTATATCTAAGCTTCCATTTGAGCTGGGTATTGGGCCCATTTGTTCATGGTAGACTTCAGAATATGAAAACAAGTGAAGACACTTTTGGCCATGACATAACCCCTTTAAAGTCTGTGTTTGTTCAAATAATGCAGCTAATCTATGGAACAACTGCATTTCAGGTGCAAGCTTTATTCGAATGCAGAGTTTTGATTATGATGGAGGGTGCCTAGTTAGTGCAACTGTCATGCTTTGAATACACAGTGAAAACCTCGGACATCTGATAAAATGACATATTATAGTTTTAAGTTAGATTGTACTGGTCTTTCAATCAAATTTTTAGACCAAAACTATTAATCAAGTGCTCAAGAACCCCATGGAAGAAATGATTTTGAACTGAAATCTTTGCAATTATCTCAGACCGTATTTTGTTCCAATCAATTGTCTTCATTCCAGTAATTATAGGTGCAGATGTCCCAACTTTCTTTAGGCACTGAAAATCTGATTGCTACTTAGCAGTCATTACCTTCTTGAACTTGTGAAAGTGAGTGTTGTAGCTAATAGGACTGGAGTGTAATACCTTAATTTTGTCAGTTTACAATGACTAAGCCCATCATATTTGGACTACAAACACCGAGATTTGGGCAGGAGTGAATGACCGTAATTAGTTCTTCTTGACTCAGGCAGTTGTATAACATATAATAAGTCCAGTGTGTACTGTGCCTCGATTGTGATCTCTGTGGGAAAACTTCTGAGCTACAATCCCTAGAGAGTAAACGTCAAGATATCTTTGTTTATGCCCCAAACTCATGCCTACACTACATGCTATGAGAGGTGGTGGGTTGAGACTGGCAAATGAGCATTGTCTTCTTAGGAGTGTTGGCTAGTCAGTTTTACTGCTGCTGGTACACGTTCTCCAATCGCCACTACCCGGTTGCCCCTTTGGCTGAGGGGCAACCTTTGCCCTTCTTTAGGTGGTCCAATGGTTAATAGTTGCAGTTTTTGGGCTACTGCCGAATGTTGCCCTAAGGGCATGATGCCGCAATCATGCTAGCAGCGAAGCCGCTTGGTTTCAGGCACATTCAGACCCTCACGCTGTACATGAACGCCATGCTGTCAGCAATCAGCTACATATTTACAGTTCTCTGTTTTCTGTCAATCACATCTGTACATTACATTACCAGCAAAGTGTATGTAGAGTGAGTTGACAGAAAATGTATGTAGTAACTTGGGGAAAAGACAAAAAGCGAATATTGGGTGAATTTTTAGTATACCAGGCACTGGACAGTTGCCTTGGCGTGGTCAGAAAAACATCTGCATTTTGGCTGGATAACAGAATAGTTGCATTGAGTAACGAATACATCTGGCAGTTGTTCTGGTATATCTTTTCCATAGAGCCACCACAGGCCTGTCTGACCATTTTGTCCCAAGGCAACATTGTTTTGTCTTGATATTTCATTTTACACTGTTTTAAAGAATAAACCCGGGGAAATTTTATATTTCTGCCTCTGAATTGAAAGATTTTATCAACTAAATTATACTGATTAAAAATGAATCATGGGGCAGAACTTGACAACCGACAATGTGGTGTACTGTCCATCAAGGGGGATAATTCTATGGGCATATAACGGAAGACAACCATCCCTAGTCACAGTGGCATTTCAATCACTAATCCCGACATTCATACCGAAAGATTGATTACACCACTGGGTTACTGACATCAATCATGGCAATAACCATTACTGGTGGATCCCACTGGTTCAGAATTAAAAACCTGCCACCAACTCATCATATGGCCATCCATGTGTGAAATGAAGGTGCTTTGTTTTGAAACAATGGCTACCCGGGCTGTTCTGTTTTAGATGCCTGTTTTTGAGGAAAATGCTGGTTTGGAACCCTGGACTAGGCCCGTGTTTCCCCCATAGGTAACTCTCCCTCAAATTATGCAACGGCAGGTGTTCAATTGAGTCAAGTCTCTTGGTGACAAATCTCTTTGAATGCAATTCAATCATAATTTTGACAAAGTAATCAACAGGCCACACTTGGTTCTTTGTGTTTCTTGGGGATAGGTTAAGTTACACCATCAGTGACACAAGATCTGTTCACAAAAGAGTCATTACTAATACCCTACGTAGTCGGATCTAGAAATACCCTACTCACGGATGAGTCTTTTGCCCCATTTGTCTAACACAATAGCATGCCTTTGTTTGGTGAATTAGACCTCTTCTAGATAAGCTTGTTGCTTTGCATATTGTAATGATTGCTTAGGATGATGTTATCACGAATTGTATTTGTCCAGTAATCTGGACCTTTTATCACTGAAGTGAGTGAATGTCGATATAGCCAGATACCCTAATCAGGGTGACAACCAGGCACCCTGTATGTCCAGACTACTGCGCTCACAAGCAAATGAAGCCAGTCTAAAAAACTTGAACAGCAGCTGCTGAATGAGCCAAACTGAATAAGTTTTTCAGAATGTTTGAACTTTATGACTGAATAATTAAGTTAGTAAAGAAAACATTAGCAGTGGTTTTGGGCTAGTCGAAGAGGAACTGAACTTGCTACTAATAAGAGCTGGATCAAGTTACAGACTTGGGTTTGACACACTTTGACACACTTGCAAGTGGTTCCACCTGTAGATGATACAGTTTCGGCAGTAGGACAACGGAAGACACCGTTTCAGATTTAGTTTCAGACTGAGATGTCGCTGATTTCGGAAGTATTTTCCGGGCATCACTGGAGCAAATTGGTATTAGGATAGTTCAGTGGATAGAGCGCTTGACAAAAAAGAAACTCATTCGGCTTACCTATATCACTTGAGCAGTAATAGTACAGTAACTCTTCATCTGTGCACGGGCGACACGCTAAAACAAAAAAGAAGGGGTTACCAACGATCCGCATAATATTAGGCTAAGAATCAATTGGCAAAGGTAAGGCTGAATGGTTGACCTTTCACAGACCTGGCGTGGGTTTGATGAACAGTCTACTTGCTCCAGTAAATCAACTGTTTTTGTTCAAAAATTTGGCCTCGCTCGCCACAATGGTACTCAATCAACCACTCGTTTTATTCACTGCGTTGAGTTTGTGTGATTTGAGGGAGGTATCTATAGACTATGTAAACACATGCCCATGCCACGAGGTTGCGGATCCTTGAAATCCAGGCGTTTGACCACAAAACAGTGACTACTCCGCCACTGTTTATACCTGGTCAGACTAGCAACCCCATGATTGGTGTTGGTGGTTCAGTTTTGGCAGAGGCAAACTTTATTGACACAGCTTTGTGGTTAAAAAGTAAATAGTGGCTTTAGCTATCCACGAGACATGACCAAAGGTCTGTTGAAAATAAATAGAATTTTGTTATTTTTAAATCAGTTATCAAAATAATATTGTGATAATTTGCCTGCCTAATTGTATGATTTATAATGCGACAGGTAGATTTGAATTATCATACGAAACTTCAACAATGCCTCCTGTTTAGTTCGAAATGCAACCACAAAGCTTAGAAATCAAAGCCATTGTGTATCAGTATTTGCACAATTTTTATACATGGCTTCATACAGGTTTCAATACACGGTGGTTCGCAAATGGAGACGCATCAGTGCTCGAAATGATCTCAGTAATGTTCTAGTTCAGTTGAGCATACAAGTGAGCCAACACGCCTGACACTCGAGTCTATTGTAGACAAGCCTTGCGGCAAGATGACAAGCCTGATTACAGAAGCTAGTTTCTCTAGATGACAATGCAAAATTCCAAACTTAGTACCAAGTGATTTGAGCTGATGATCATTTAAACAAAGGGATAGGCACATGCCAGCAGTTAGTAGTGTTTAGCTATATCTAGTACTATATCTCATATCACTGGCTTGACTAGTTTCTTCACATCCCAGCTTATCAGTGAACACAGAGGCTTAAAGAAAAATAGACCAAACCACTATGAAATCACCAAGCAAGAAGTCAATACAACTATCTGCTACTCTGAATTCCAACAGGATGTTCTGACTAACAATTGTTTAGTTTCATTGGCCCAACAAATATCTGCTGATTGATAACCTCAATGAGTGTGTCACTCATCAACTCTGTACTGGAACAACGGCCCATGAGACCAACCAGTGATCACAGTTCAATGTTTGACTAAACACTCCCGATAGATCAATCATACAAATAATGATGAGAACCTTCGCCATGTCGTGTCCCTTGAGCCATCAGCGCTGGTGTGAAACAAAATATTCACAAGGTTTATTTCCAATGATTTGTCATGATCAAATAAATTTTCAATTCATACCAGCTTAGCTTCAATAATTATCCATTGAGGTGATTTAGCGTAATTAGGACTATGGGAATGCTAGTCCGAACACTAGCCATGATCTGATAATAGCAACTTCGTATTGTTTCTATTTAGAAATTGGCTAAGCAGCTGCGCTCCTAATTCATAACATAACCTGATACTGAGCTATTGGCGATGTTTCGCCAGTAATGGCAGCGCATAAAAAATGGTAACCAAACGCCCATCTATAGGGTGGTCCAGCAGTAATTTATTTTTATTTCTCTCGCTGTATGGGTGGTCAAAAGAGCTCACAGGATTGGTGACCAGAGCAGGGTGGCACCATTTGGAGAAGCCATCTTGGTTTAAGTTTACTCAGGTCAATCTGGGGATCAGGACAGGAATTGATTGAGCTACTGAATACGGCATACTGAGATAAGGAGATTAACAGTGACTGACACTTGGCTTGTCACTTTCGGCACAATGGAAGTGAAAATGACCTTCTGTTTGGAATTCTACGAGAGAGTTTTAAGATTTTTCGAAGTCAGAACAACTTCAATAGAAATGCTCAGTCGGTAGCATTGCAAACACTCTTATGAACTCTTTGGTGGCTTCATCAGATAACCGGGTTCGAAATGCCAATAGGCTTCATTTATGTAAGGGATCGCAATTCACTAATCTGCATGCAACACCAACTTTATCTCGAGTACCGTGTTAACACTCATACACAGGTACTTGTCAGTGCTCGAAATGGGCAGTTTGCTCCATTGAAACAGATTGAGCAGCAGTTCGCTGATTGTTGCACACATGATAGCAGTTGAAGTAGTTGAATAGCTCACTCCTGTGTTAGTGATGGGAAATAGCAACTGATTGGTGAGAAAAGGAATGTTGGTAATGTCAGATATTAATATACTTCTACACTCTGGCCTCCGAGAAAGAACAAGTGTGAATTTCAAAGCGCAGAAATTCACTAGCTGATGCAATCACACTTGCAGAAAAATTACTGTCTAGACAGCATATTCAGATTTCTCTTGGCAAGATACATAAATGATGTAACTCTGATTAACTTGATATAAAGCGAGAAACTACCAAAACTTCTAATGAGTGAGTCATATCAACCGCTTTTTTGGTAGAATGTAAACCACTAACAGAGCAGCAAAAGAGTAATTATCATAACAGGTTATGGTGATTACACCCCAGGTATTACTCATTCCTGCTGATTCAGGCCAAGGTTTTTATTTCTGCATAGACCCAGACCTGTCATGAAGCAGCTGGATAGGGTGCAATAACCAGCCACTTCCTGCGACCTTTAGGGCCCCCTTACTTTTGGTTAGTAAGATGGATGGAAGGCATCACTTGCCCCATAGACATGCAACTCTATGGGCGGTCTGGCCTCCTTTATTTAATGCTACCATCCGAATCGAATCCAGCTGGGGTGGAGGGGAGGGGTGAGAAAGTGACTCGCAAACTTTGAGTTGAACCCGGGTCACCTGGCCCAAAGCCCAACGCGCTATCCACTAAGCCACTGCTTCGCCCTAGCACTCACCTTGGTCACCGTATCTGGGATTCATCTCCTGATCATAACTCAGTATAATTTTACTCGACACTGGAGCTCCGACGCTTGGCTCTAGGAAGAGAAGTTGATCACCATGTGCGGGGAAGCACCACGTCTGTCGGGCAGACTCTTTGTGATCGGCACTCTCATTCAAACGAAGAAGTGTTCGCATTTTATCTGAATCGGTGATCAATGTTATCATAGCCGAAGTGTGGACCGTATAGGCCTGTAGGCACAGTTGATATTCCTGTGGTGGGCCATGAATGGTAATAAAGAGGCCTCCATAGGGGCCATGCCAGGATATTTTTCCTGCTAAACAGTCTACCTCCACTCTTTTCACTCCGCGGCCGAGGATTGTGTCATCCCTACAAGGAAAGAATGACAACTGATAAATTTTAAAATATTATGTAAGTAGTAAAATAGTCATTGAACTAGCCCACAAAGCCATCTCTAATAGGAGGATCCAGCTACCCATGTCATGACTCACAGCGACCAGACCATCGCTGTCACGGTGTAGGTAGCTTATAAACGCAAAACCCTTCAAGATACTCTGGATTAAATGCCTTATGGTGATCTGATGACACACGCACTGTAAGCCAAAGAATACTGATCGAGGTTTCATGGGATCAAACCACAAAAAATGTAGCATACAAAATCTGCTCTGTTTTTCTGTCGCCTATAAAGCAATGAAAGAAGGATCAGTAATGGATATACCAGATCTGAGACTCGGTCACTGCGAATTCCAGCAACTGTTATCTTACACGATCAATGCATTCTAAGCAGAGGGCGACACAAAAGTCAAAACATCACAAATCTTCACTAGAACTTGATATCACTAAGAAAAACAAAATGCCATATCCAATCAAAACAATAGAGAATGTCTTATCACAGATTTACCACAATTTTATCACAGACTTGCATTTTTTATGAATTATACTTCTGTTTCTTGCTCAGTTGGTGACTGTGTAGATTTGCATGCTGCATACATGTGTATGCTTCCTAGGTTTGATAACTAATACAGCAAGTTTCTTGGTTACATAGATTACACACATTTAACACGTTGGGGAGTGTGCATAGTTGTTCCTTAATAATCGGTGGTAGCCGGTCCAGGGATAATAATCAAACGGTGGAGAAGAAAACTATAATTCAGATATATTTAGTACACAGCCTTCTCCCGAGGCAATAGGAGGCAGGTTAGCTGTATGGGAATGCAGATTACAGCCTAATCAAATGTTTCTTGATATGATAAAGCATGTGGCGCCCCAACCTGTCATGATCTGGATTTTCATAATTGCAGCCACTACATGAACCAGATACCCTATGAGATGGTAAGTCTAGCCAATTGATTGGCACGAAGTGAGCCATTATTACTCTATGCCAAGATGATGGACATTAGATGATACGTGTTATGGCATCAGACCAAAGAATCTTTATTTGTCTAGTATTCCTGGTGACCATAAAGGCCACAAACTGATCTGGGGCAGTATGTCTGCGGTTGAGGTTAATGACAATTTTTTATAATGGACATGCCAGGGTACCCAATGCCGGCAGGAGTTTGACCGACCCTAGACTTCACTAGGTATTGAATCCAGGGTAGTAACGCAAGACTAAAGGTTTCTTTGACACAAATCAGTAGTTTTAAAATTCATTCACGATTTTGGAATGAAGTCAACAGTGTTGGCTGCTGTGTTACTCATCTTTTTGTTGTTTCATATTCTGCCAAACAGATGCGTTAGGTACAGACACTTGAATTTGTGAAATCAAATTTGCTGTTATGTCTGAGAAATAACAGCATACAATAGTGTCACAGTTCGTGCATTCAGCCATTACTTACGAGAGCAAAGCAAACATTTGCGTTACGATTTAACCTGTTGCTCGAACAAACTTCTTGAAAATGCCTAGAGTTATTTGCTCAGCTATTTAAGACGCGACTGAGGCCGTAAGCCATGAAATCTTGTAGCATCTAAACCGTTCTCTAGGAGGTATACAAATAACGAGTGGGCTGAAGCCCGACCAAGAGAAGTTTGCAGTGTACTAGGAACTAAGAACAATGCGAGGAAAACAAACTCAACAGTCACAATAAATCATGAAATACAAACCCGTGATTTGAACAGACTCAAATAAGCTTAACTAGAGAACTTCTAGCACGTACTTGATGGCGATTGAGCTAGATTTGTGCTCGGCAAAGATCGTATTAAGTTACATCAGATTCATGTATCTGTTTGTTGTAACTACTAAATGAATTGTTAATATCCCCTTCATCTTCAGATGGCGCCCACCATCAATACAGAATCAAATGTGATCTCAATCGTTCATATTCAAAGCGACCAACAGCCTTTGGCTTCGGCTAATATCCTTTTGAAATTTTAGCCTCTATTTAAAAGGAGCATCATACTCGACTCGGTTACTACAAGGTTTATATATCATGATTGTACGTGTTTGTCTAGGCGCCGGTTTCAAATAAACAACAACTGTTTGTGTCACTTTCTCCCATCAAAAAGCGGGGTCTGTGTAAAGGTCACTCCGTTTCAGTTGTGCGTGACCAGATAGTGATAGCTATTTCGGTTAGACTACAGATTTTAATGACATTCTAAGATGGAACCTTGAGATATTTGATGCTCTATACATATTTTAGAAAATATTCGCAGCAAATAATGGTTGATCGAAAAGGCCAATGTGTTCTCTATTCCATCTGCGATGAACCACAGCCACACGGTTGTCTAGTCAACAAGGTAGTCAAATCATAGAGTTATACTCTATCCTCTATGAGTCAAATATTCTGTGATTTCAACCGAACAACAGCCACGACAACAAACCACAGCAGCCAGTGAGACACCAACTGAGAACCAGCTGGACGCAGTGGGTAACCAACCAAACGTCCCGATATGGAATCAGGCCACTAGGCAATCAATACACCTCTCAGACAAAGAGAGAAGATGGCACAGCCCACAGCCTACGGCAATATTGCAAGAAAGGTATAATTTACACACTGGGTGTAATAATAGCTTTGGTCACAGGAAACCCTAAGTTTTGTGCCGTAGCAATGCGTTTGATTATGGAGAAGGAATAATACCCATTCATTAGAGAAAAATGGTTACGAGGCACTCAACAGTTCTCGCTGTAGCTTGGCTTTCAGCCCATACTCATAAATACTGGTAGTTTCTAGATTTCAATTAATTCAACTCAAAAGGGTCGAAGATTATTTTACTTTGAGTGCACAGAATAAAGCGTTTCAGAGCTGAAGTGGTACTCGAGTTTACAATTATTTTAATAATGTCCTCTCCAAGTCTTCCAAAATGAAGGGATTTGGTTCAGCTTTTATAATGATTTTGGCAAGCGTTGGCACGCGTTGACCCAAACGGCCTTGACATAGCAACAAACAGTTGTCAGTTTCACTGTAGTCAATGAGAGGAATAAATTGCACTTCCAACTTCATCCAACAACATCATGTTCTTGGGAATGGTATACAGTGCCTTGTTTTACATCTACCAAACAAACCAGTAATCAGAACTTAGTATTTTGTACTATAGTACATTACACAATATAGCCTTGTTTCTCACATATACGGATTTAGATTTGATGCTAAGATTACAGCTGACTAGAATGACTTTTCAAGCGAAAAAACCTATGAGAACTCCCTCCGAGTCAAGCCATAGGCCTACAGGTGTAGGTGGATAAATGAACAGCAATAGCCCCACCTGGGTAAACACCTAAACTGTGCACTCTGTAATGGAAAGACGCATATCATAAACAGATAGACGGCTTAGTACTCACTGTGTGGCCCATAGATTTATTCTCCCTTTATAGTTACATGACTATAACTTTATGGTATGGCCCGCGATCTAGAACCTCTCATGGTTTTTATTTTAACGCAGTGATGACAATCTGATAACACAAATCCCTGGCATGAAAACTAATGGCAATTTTTAGAAGAAACTACTTAGCTAAAGTAAGTGCGTGTAGTAAGTTTGATGGAGATTATAAATACGGAGAAGTGGTGTCACCTGTCAATTTCAATATACATACACGTCGGAGTGATATTAATGGCTGTATGCACCATTAAACTGTGAATTTAAGGTTTGAGATGAGATATAAATCTTGATGTTTTTGGATTGGGTTTTAGTTTTTACTCAGTGCATCCTTCTCTAGTGATGTTGGGAATTGATCAAATCGCACCAATAGTA
>Ga0224501_10004058_pt1 | contig 11556 bp, 11 predicted proteins | sample SF_Oct11_sed_USG_4_FD_169105 | JGI IMG/M metagenome (GOLD analysis project Ga0224501, IMG submission 169105) | Sediment microbial communities from San Francisco Bay, California, United States - SF_Oct11_sed_USGS_8_1 | ecosystem: Environmental > Aquatic > Marine > Sediment | place: USA...
CTATGCTCGAGTCTCACCACTGAGACAATGATACAAAATGACTTACATCAGGACTGTGAGAAAGCCTTTTGAATGTGATACCCTCTTGCTTTTTTATCATTGCATCCTTCATGATTTCTTGTTCACTCATTTCGTGATGAGGCACATGCGGCGACTTGACAACCACATGGCGGGATCTCCTACATAAACAAATCTTATGACTCTTCGCCACAAGATAGTTCTATCTTCATAGATGCATATAGTAAAAAGCAACCTAATAAATACTGATTGGGATAGCGAGATAGCTCAATAACAAAGCACTGTACTCGCAACTGTAAGAACTTGGGTTCGCATCCCACTCACGGCAGGCTCCCGCTGTGAGTGTGAGCTGCTTCAATCAATCCCAGCTCAGAACAAGCCTCACTGTGAGGAAGAAGAATGATACTAATCCGCTGGTGGTGCTTCATGCTAGGTCGCCATTGGTGCAAAAACAAGTATTTAGCTCGGCAGCTGTCATTTGAGAAAAACCAAATGCAGACTGACCCTCTTGGAACCTACCTGGATGATCGACCCTGCATAGAGTCCTCATGATGGAGAGCGGACTTGAGTTGAGAAGTGTCAGACGATTGAGCCTTCGGTGACTTAGGGGACTTCTTGTCAGTTTGTTTGGGGCTCCGGCCAGGATATTTTGCAGGGCTTTCCTCTGTTATTGGCTTAGTGGAGGGCAGAGCCGCCACCGATCGTCGCTTAAGGATTCGAGGGGACGCTACGCTACCAGTTTCGCCTGCAGAAGATACCCATGACAAAGGCATTACTTTCAGAGAGCGGACAAAGAATTACAGTGGAACAGAGACAATTTACAGTTCACGGTGAGGTTATTTCAGGAAAATGAGGTAGAAATGACTACCTAGTACAGCCTTTTATCAGAGTCACTCACTTGCTCCCATAGACACGCGTTTCGGCACAGAGCCTCGTCTGATTGGGGTGCCGGGTGGCAGGGTTTTATCAAACAGTTCAGGGCTAAGGTTTGCTCCGAATGAAACCTTTCTTGAACGAGTAATTGCCGTTGAAGCACCGCTAGATGAGCGCCGTTTCTTGGGAGAAGGCTCCAGCTCAGGTGTCTCCTCGATTGCCGCCGAACGACGTTTCAATTCAGTCACACTCTTTCTCAGGTCAGCGCTTCGTCTGCTGCCGGGAGCCAGGGGGCTTTTAGGAGTCGGTGGTTTTCGCTACAACATTTTACTTTTATCAACGACCATCTTGCGAGAGCCATCAAACTGCTATTCACTGGCTACTGGTGCTGCGGCCCGATTCCATTCTACTTGTTGATTCACAAATAACATTTATGTTTACTTCATTCATTGAAGAACAAGCTTTAATCGCATATCATCATACCAACTCGAAGCAGGCTGATAGCAATGTAGCTGGCAGACTTACAGATGGGGTGAGGATTTTGTATGGAGTGTGAGTCCCGGATCGTCTACCAGTGGACCCACGTCTGGATAGTGTTTCGGGTGATGTGTTCTCTACATCGTTCGATCTCTCCGGCTGCGGCGGTTTTCGTCTGGGAGTCAGCACACGGGCAGATTTAAGCGACGGTCTTCCAGGTGTGACAGACTTGCGAGGAGATAGTGACTTGCTTCTGCTCGGAGACTTGGCCTTCAGGATAAGTTCTAAAAATAAATCAAAATTGCAACACACAATGGGACTTTTCTGTAACCTTTTTACAGATTAATATGAATAACCCAGCCACAACATAGTGACCGAGACAGCCCTGGGGTTAAGAGCTTTCGCAGCAGGAACTGTATAGATTTTGTGCTTCTCTAAAAAAGTGTGATTAGACCATAGTGTTATCCTTCTTTAGAAATGACAACTCTACGGACTAGACAGATCTCTATTCCCGTTGGATCTAGGCCTGCAGAACACACTCAAAATGTATATGTCAAGATAATTTACTTAAAAAGAAGAACCATTTAATACTGAGCAAGCTTTAGAGACCATTGGTATAAACTTACCATCAACAGCCAGAGGATGGTTATCGGGATACTCGAATCTAAAATGACGATCCGCAATGGCTATCATATCCTTATGGCGCAGAATGGCCTTTCCATTCACGGGTTTATCATTAACTCGGGTGGGATGGCTGCGACTAAGATTAGTAATCTGAACCGCGCCATCAACCAACACCTCTATGCTACACTGCTGATCAGAGACCGAGGGTAGCTGAATCCTAATGGAACATGTTTCACCTCTACAATCAAAATCAGTTTAGATCATTTGCAATGAACTCAGGGTGGGAGTTTCAAAGGTGGAGAGATAATAGGCAGAAGGAATATATACTATAGTAGTTAATCACTCATGCACATGAAGGGTTTCTTTATAAATGAGTGGATGGTATCAGTTTAGCTAACAGTCGTCATACCATTACTCACCGCCCCAGGACACAGTCTCGCATTGTCAATGGGAAAATGGATCCATCATCACCACTTCTTCGGATAACTACTACCTTTCCATGAAGCTGTGATCCAGCAAGTGGGCTATACACAGCAGCCATTTTCTACCAACCAAAAAGCACAGTACTAAACAAGTATAGAACTAGAACTAGAAGACTAGAGAGTAGAGTAGAGGAAAAATACACTACAATAACTCACAAAATAGCTGCTATGACTGGCCAAACACTAGCCTAGGTTTCATATGGAATACATCACAGATCACAGAATTAAATTATCATTAAATTATTATGATCGTGTAATTTACCTTACACTTTTAGTTTTAGAGGCTAGATTAGATAGATGAAATCCTGACTGTTATGTCATATGACATGTCATATGATATGACATATCCCTGCGATTTACAGGGGATATCCATTCCTATTATCAACACCCCATATTCAAATCAATTCATTAACCCCCATTGAGCAACCAAACTGCTTCACAAGTCATTCATTGACTTAGACTCACTTAGTTAGAGTTTAGACTTCGATTAGAACTAGAAGAGTGAGTCAATGATCACTCAATCACTTGACTCAGTCAATGACTGAGTGACCAATCGTCCTCCTCGGTTTGCTATATTGCGCGTTCAATTACCAACATAGGTTTATTCGGTACTTACCACAAGCGTTACGACTTTATTTCAGTACTTTTTCTCAATCTATTTACTAAAAAACTCCGATCACAAGTTCAAAACATTGGGACGAGTCGGATTCCCATGAACAAATTGGTCAATACACCAATACCGCGAAAATGTTTGAAATGAAGGGCTCTGAACTAGAGCCCCAATAACCGCCATTCAGAGCGCGCCTCTCAGACCGTTTACCCGGGCTCGGCAGTCGACCTGGCTTTGTGGCGGGAGAAGTGCAGCAACAAGTTTCTCACAACAGTGGCATATCATGAGTATGTCTCTTCTCTCTGGTGGAGGAATGTGCCAGAGAGTTTGGGAAGGATTGGGATAGCTGGAAATTTTCTGGGGACTAGGTTAAGGCTGTGACAAGGGTCTGGCTGGTCGTACACATACGCGAGTACGTTAACACATCACTATTGTGACGTACAGATGGAGTGAGTTTAGGTGATCAAATATGAATGATGGGTTCAACGACTTCAACCCACTCTCTCAAGTCTGACATCCATCAATACACTGGGCAGTACCATTCCCTTTTCTGTTCCTTTTGAGAAATTCAACCTCAGAATGAAGATGATGGAAAATAAGTCGAATAATTGGCAAGCATATAATTATGCTGATTTGTTGGAAAGTCCAAGGGGTAACTAAATAGCCGTCACACTGTCACCCAAATACTGCAATAATATGCGGCGGCTCGTGGACTGCTTTGTTGAGTGGTCTCGGAGCATTTGCACAAGACACTATTACGCATTGCATTTTTTTTATCAATCCAAAACATGGAATGTACAGCATTGGGTTATCCTCCCTTTTGGTTGTACGGTCCATAGTCAAATTTTTTCCATGTATAGTCATGCAAATAGACACGCACAACCTCAAAGGTAGATAATTTCGCTTGCTTTAGATTGCAACTTTGGGTTCTGGTGATGCAGTAACGAGGTCAGGGGCCTGGGATCCAAAAGCCTGCTAGCAGGATTGACCCAAAGCATAGAGTTGTCCTGGGAGGATAACTCTATGCTCTGTGGCACCAACAGCTAGCAGTTAGCTATTTTATACTTCGCCAGCTTCTTAAATCAAGCTAAATGGTCCATTCAAGGTATCAGTGGATTTGTTATACTCTGCTGAGCTCTTATATGAAAGTTCTCAAATTCACAAGATTTTTATTTTTTGGTTACTGCAATTAAACTAGGGTGACCAGAAGCTGTTTGCTTTGTAGTTCTGAACTGGCCCCTCTTCTCTAATTGACCAGTTCAAAGACCTGCTGATTATTCAAATTTGGATGAGGAAATTTTAGATTTTCATTCAGAAAATTCAAAAGATCTCTTTTTCTAGTGGGTGGATAGGCCTGCGCTTTCACAGACTATAGACAAATCCAGTGCCTATCAACTGGTCAAGAAATGGGACGGTTCCATGTAGATCTGCTCCTGGAATTCAAGAAAAATACAGAACTCCGTGAGAGTGACTTTAAATTTGCTGATTAGCCGCCATTGTGGTGTAACTAGCCTTATGAAGGCACCGTGGGCTTGAGTCGCAAGAAGGTGTGCAGGTAAATCTATTGCAAACGGCTGTAAATGATCATTACACAACATTCACTGAGACAATTGGACTTGCATAGATTACATTTGAAACAATGATGAATTGGAGCATGATTTGAAATATTGTACCTACGAAAAATATAAAAAACAGTGAAGTCCAGCACCATTGACGAGTGAACCAACAAACACGGGATAGAAGTAGCTCGCCATTGTCAACAACAATGACGTTACAATATCGCGAAAAAACGACCATTAGCAACATTGATAAAACAAGGTTTTTTGTGACATGGAGCATTATTTGTTCAAATCGCAGTAATTTGCTTGATGAACATGGTCCTATGTCCCATGAACCTGTTGGCACTATAGCACCTAGTGCATTGTTTATAGCCCTGCAATGCAGAGATGTTCACTATATGGAATGTTTCCGTATAATTATAATAGACTCATGTAATTATTCATCCAAGTAGATAGGTCATGATGATAGTTCCCAGCAGAGAGAGGCTGATGCTGATGGCTGACGTGCTGCCTACAGGTCCGATCTTGGCTACAATAAACAAGTAGCACAGCGTATATTCTTCAAATCTTTGCATCAAACTCCATGCAGAGGTCTTACATTCGGACGAAAGCACATCCCCATAACCATACTGCCATGAAGTGTGTTCTCTATGGAGCTATCCATACATTAGGGTAACTCTATGGTGTTCTCTGCATAGACATATAATACCTGTGTTATATGTTTATGTTGGCCAATCATGACTGCAACTAATAGTAGAAAGGGGTACCATGCTTTTAAGTGTTTTACCCGCTGAGGGCATCATGAACAATTGCCAATCACCATCCATGCACCGAAAACCGAACTATCCAGCATTTATCAGCCTAATACCAAAGGTTTGAGAGCAACCCATACACCATAGCATACCTGTATTTTTATCTAAGAATATTGCATGCATTAGGTTGCAGGTATAATGTGTCATAGTCTGGTTTAGTATTGTATAACACAGGAAAGAATTCTGTGCAAGCATTCCTGTTAGCTCATCGAAATATAATGTGCGCAACAAAACAAGCCAACACCTCATGTTAAGTGTGCTATAAACATATCATAATTTACTCCTCACATGGTAGGGGCACATATATGTGTTTTACCTTCAGTAAGTTCGACTATCTTTCTGGTTGCAGGAGGCACACCATTATCCGCCACTAGTGTATACATATCCCATGTATCTGTACTAGCTATCACTGTGAGTTTCACAGTAAAGCTGCCATCCGCTTCTGTCTAGAAAACACACACCCAAATACATCCCTTCATCACTCTATTCAAATAAAGAGATATGAAAATCACACGCACTATTTTTATTACCTATTTCAATTGAAAAAAGTTTTTTTTTAAATTGTTCAGCGCATCTGAGAACTGAAAATAACTATTTTAGTTTGTTAGCCAAAAGCAGAGTAGTAGGTGTACAACAAGACGCGCCACCCATGCAATGATTGATAATGAATAACATACTGTGACAGTGCTTGAGAGACCATATAGTGAATGTGATCCTTTATCAGCTGGGATCTGGTGACCATTTAGGTTGGCTGCCCAGGAAAGACTTTTTATATCAGCTTGGGGGCTTCCAGTAACTGTACATATGAATTCTTTGCTCTCTCCCTCCTTAGCTGGCTGAGTTTCAGGGCTGCAGCTGATCACAGGCGGAGCTGCATAGTAGGACACGTAAGCATGTAATACTATAGAATTAAATGTCTACATAGCATACAGTGTGGGATTACGGGTTTGCAAACACAGCAAATGAGGTTCAGACCCCAGTCACGAGGTTGTGAATATGGGCTCATCACATTTATCCCAGCTCAACAACAGCAACAAGTAAGCCTCGCTATGGAATATGGTGGGGCGTTGGTACTGATCCGCTAGCTTATGGTGCTGCCTGCTAAGCCATATCTGCATGGTGAACAAACAGATACCGAATTTAGTAACTTCACCATAGCTGTGTTTTGGACTGCGATTCAGTAGAGTCTGAATACTGTGGCCTAAGAATCTATCCACACCCCCTTTTAATTAAGTCACTGTTCGTGATGTATGTACATTTTTATTCACATCCCATTGACGGAATGGTAATCATAGAATACATACCTTGGATTCGAAGGACTACAGACTGCTGTGCTGTTTCAAAAGTTTCCACAGTTGCATCACAAACGAGTGTTTTACTGTCATGCTGAGCATTGAATGTGAATGTATGGCTGACTGTGTAGGTTACGCTTTCATTGGTGCTCGTCTCCACTACGATAATATCTTCATCTCGACTATAATAATAATATCATCTTGTTTTACATGTACAGCATCACTAAGCCAATGACTTTTTCATGGCGGTTCACGGTTTATCCCAAAAATCAGGTACTCATTGGAATGAGTCCCCTTAATTTAAAGGGCTACTAAAGTTCCATGCAGATTTCGATTGAACAGTCAGTGATGGTATCTGGTATTGTTTATGGCTTTATGGAGTTTGTTGTTTCATGATTGGTTAGGAGCGCTGAGTTTACCAATTACGGTGGCCCCATCGGGGCATTGGCGATTAAAAGCTGTGCCAGGATGAGGCACATTAGGTAACGAGTGAAAATCTTAGCAGCCTCTGACATGGAATCCGATTGCGTAATACCCTGCACTTGGGTCTCCATCTGTCTAGGTGAGAACAGTGCACGTATAACAGGCATCCAGTAAGAGCTCAATATCTAAGGGCATGTTAGAGCTTATATTTAAACATACACTTATCAAAATTGACAGGAGAGATCGCTATATAATGTGGAATCACATCACAAAGCCATCATAAATTAAAGCATTTTGTACGTCTTTTTAATAGCACTACCTCAAATAACAGAGATACAAAACTTTACCTCTAAATTATAAACGCTTGCACCCGATTCCAGTTAAATGCCACCCCTCTTTTAGTAATAATGGACAGGAGTATCTAAATGCAAGGTGCGCTCGTAGAGTATCACCCTCTCACACACATGTCTATGGTATATATACTTCCTTCAAGGAACTATATTGACTTCAAGGAACTTCCTTGAAGTCCATATAGCTGGTAGACACTGGTAGAATTAACAAACTACTACTCACATTGCGATAGGTGCATCATCCCCCAGCTTCATAGACATTGTAGGTCTGCTACCACCCTTGGCTGTGCAAAAGATAGTCTGGGGTCCAGCTGTAAGACTCAACTCACCACTTTCATCATTTTGAATCATCACAGATTCGGTTGGTGCTGTAATCAATGAGTTAGATAATACTACCAGCATTGTGACATATAAACTTTTAGCTGAAACCCACAATTTATGAGAAATTCTGTAAGCAATTTGATTCACCCAGGTTTTTGAACAGGAACAGTTTCAAACCGTAGAGTTATCCCCCTTTGTAACTCTGTACGTTACACACTACCGACCATGTAAAAACCAGGGATACAATAAACCCCCACGCTGAACAACGCTTCAAAACAGAGCAGCTGTCCTGCCTGAGAAGCATGCTAGTTGGAATGAGAAAAAACTACCAAAACCTCATACCATATGCGGTGACAGTAGCGGTAGAAGACAGCTTAGGCTGACCATCAGAGGGGTTTGTCGAACGGCATTCATAGGAACCATTATCCTCAATTGTCATGGCTGAAAAAAGATCAAGATCAGTGTACATACTGTGTGGTTAGTGGAAGTATTAGGGAGATTGCGGAGCTGTGTTACCTTGTCTGTTAATGGAATACATTTCAAACCAGTGTCACCGCTCAAAGGTAGAGTCGAGATACCGACAGTTTGCGGATAATCACTCGCATTATGAACTGGTATCGTCAATATATTTATAATAATAATTATAATAATATATTTGTTAACTTTCTGGCCGTTCTGCACACCTGATCATGACTTATACCAATCTCAATCTCGAAGATCGTTTTCACCGAGTCTGTGGCGGTGACTGATCAGATCATTAAGCGAATCACTGCAGTCAGTTGATCGATTTTAAGCCTTACCTCTTCAACCCACTAATGAATTAATTTGCACATATGCAGACCCAGGCTGATCTGGAGTAAAGTGGTTTGCATTAAAACCTGAAGCAGTCAAAATGGTAGGAAGTTATCTGTTTTTGTTATTTGTTCAATTTTGCTAGTCGAGAACACAAAGTACAGATACCAACACATGAGATGGAGGCTCACAGGTGAATGCGTCTGACACCACACATGGAGGAATGAGAGAGGAATCGTCAGAAATACAAGGACTGTGGCCACTCTAAATATGTTGTTGGGATTCCAGAGGGTTTTTGAATTTTGACACGTAATCGGCATGCGTGACCGATCACTATATACCCAAAATAACTGAGTCAAAAACCTTTAGGCTTACCGTACCCGATTATTCCTATTTCTGCGTGGTGAGAACTGCCGGATATAATTTAGCAATGGTAAATTCCCACACAGCAGCATTTTAGAGTGACAAAGGAAGAATATCAGGAGAGTTCTGGTCAAGTCATCCATTGAGAACTTGTCAATTAGGGGAAAATGGCCAAGCAGTGTTCAATTCACAGCAAACCCTGCTCTACAAGGCACGAGGAATTTATTCAACCCAGAGAACAACGCAAATGTGTAGATCTATACACAGCAAGATGACCCAAGATGTCTCCAATGGATGTTGAATGAGAACAATGCTGGTGGTCAGCGGACAGTGGAATGCTCTTCAGCATGTGCAGTTTTGACCTCATCCTAATTCTTAGGCTCTGTTATGCTGGTACATAGTCGGTCGTTGGCTTAATGAAAGCACCTACCTTTGATTGTGAATTCCATGTAGTTTTCGCCTCCTGGGCGGAGAATTAGGTCATATGTGTATTTTGCTTCATCCCTATAGATATCATTGACAAATCCTCCTTCATTCAGAATCTCCGTAGGTTCGCCGTTAAGATTAAAGTAAAGACGAGTGAAGTCCAGTTTCTGGGGCTCACCGTCGGCGTAATTACATTTGATCTTGACCTGATTACCCAGCTGCGTCTTTCCATCATCGATAGGTACAGTACCATCATCCAGCACAGCAGTTAGTGACAGGGCCTCTATAAAACACAAGTCATCATTGAATTAGGATGCAAGTGAGCACGTCTGAGGGCTTGACGTATTTTATAACTCAGCTCAGCTCTTAGTGAGGATTCGGAACTGAGAGAAGACAACTTCTATGCGTTTGAATAATCTCCCAAACCAATTGCCTTTTTACAGTGTCTGGCCAGGTCACTCGAATACACTTAATGTGTGTATAATACAGAGCTACAAGGAAGTATCCACCTGACTCTTTTATTGAGTCAGTTACGTCATAAAATCATAAGTAACTAGTGGCCACCAATAGAACTGGGATGGTGCTTATTGTACTGCCATGTAATAAAAAAATTGGTCACATCCCATTGCAAATTCCCAGCATGGCTACAAGAGAAGTATATGGTGGCTAGTTAACCACGCAATAAATCTCTTAAGCTATAGTTTTGAAGATTGGAGTGATAGAGTCTACTTCATCGCTGGTTGACATTAATGATTTATTTGTGGTTCCCCATAAACTTCTCACTCATAAATGGAAATGGCTCAAGGGTATTTGTCTTGAATCAAACCCAGTACAAAAAACACCATAAAGGCTGAACCAAACATTGAATATTGATCAACTGTTCATGCGAATCATTTAAGGATAGATGGCGAAACGGAGCATCTATAGACATTTGGTGTCTTCCCTAACCGTAATAGCAGGATGTAACGCAAGCACGTGTGACTATACAGACCATTAGACGCAGATTAACAATCAATGACTGATGAACTTGTCATCAGGCATTTTGTTTCAGGCAACTGAATGGTTTCACTCCCATACACAGCTAATAACAGTGGGCCTACAGATACCTCAAACAATGTATGATGGGAAGCTGCTGCTGGGGGATAACACTTCTATAATAATGGTGGCTGGTGTTGCTGAGGAGCACACAGCTCATTAATTTTATAGGCTGGTCTATACACACATTACCAGGTATATGACATTATCAGATTTGAGCCAAGCAGGTTTTTCGATCAAGACTCAACAATGGAGTCGTCCAAAATGCTTCTATTAACCCTAAGCAACATGATTTCTATATGGAAGGATCAACTTACACAGAGTAGATCTATTCATGTGACTAGTTTTGACATATATATCAGTTTGTAAGTGTTCCTACATCAGTGACATGAAGGTTGCCACTTGCTACATGAACTCATACATGGATGGGGAAAACCTCACAGACCAAAATGAGTGTGGCACCATGACAACCGCTGACAGGTGATGGGGGAACACGGCTACAGTAGTCACTAGAGCATATCCGAAAATCAAACTAGAGAAGCATGGAAAGCCGGTTAGCTATCCTATGTGATATTTGCGTTTGACCTACTTAATGCAAATAACTTGTTTGCTGAACAGAATTCATGCATTGATAGTAAAATGCTTATGTCTACACGATTTTGTTTTTGCTACCAATTCAACTATTACTTAGTGACTGTGATAGATTTAGATTTACAATGTAGTCCCCTCCTCCCAAACCTCTTAGCTTAAATTGGTAACCCAGTAACATCCACGCAATCACCCGAGGCTGATTCAGAGGAGTAATCTTATCAGAGTATGCACAAGTGCCAATATTAGCAGCGGCACAATCTCTCATGTGACTAACTGATAAGGTTCCAGCAAGTGGTCCATACTTTACATCCTCGTACTCGTCCGCCGCTGACAAATTGGCTGGATAAGTCTCACCCCAGTGGGTGCGATTCAATAGTGAATCATGATGGCAAAACCATGGCCCGGAAGGTCAGACAGACGTATGAGTCACTACAGTAAATGGTGAACTAATCACAAGATCTGTGGGGGGGGGGGGGGACCCGGAGATCAAAACAAAAAAGATTTGGTT
>Ga0224501_10004059_pt1 | contig 11554 bp, 11 predicted proteins | sample SF_Oct11_sed_USG_4_FD_169105 | JGI IMG/M metagenome (GOLD analysis project Ga0224501, IMG submission 169105) | Sediment microbial communities from San Francisco Bay, California, United States - SF_Oct11_sed_USGS_8_1 | ecosystem: Environmental > Aquatic > Marine > Sediment | place: USA...
GCAGCTGCTGCTGGGATTGCTGCTGCTGGGATTGCTGCTGCTGGGATTGCTGCTGCTGGGATTGCTGCTGCTGGGATTGCTGCTGCTGGGATTGCTGCTGCTGGGATTGCTGCTGCTGCAGCTGCTGCTGGGATTGCTGCACCCGGAATCAGGCCAAGTTCACCTGTACTGTCCAATATTGATCCATTTTCATGCCCAGGTCTCTGGTGCCATACCTGCTCAAAATGATGGGACATCAAGCTCCAAATTTGGTTGAATGGTCATGCGCACTACAGGTGCAAATTGCTTGTCAGAGTTGGCTAGAATAACACTGCCGCACACGTGGTCATCTTTTATCACTAAAATTACCAACATTACTAGTGCTAGCATTGTTGTGCTATGAGGTAAATTGAGTTGGTAAAATTCTGAAATCATGAAATATTTTCTTGTCTGTATGAGTCTCCTGCATCAAACCTTGGTTTGGTGCCTCTATCTTTATAGACGCCAGCAACAAATGGTAGCTCCTCAAATCTGAGGAGCCCATGAAATTCTGCTCCTGTAAGTTGTGAAGAGCATATACACGGCTACGACACAAAGTTGTAACTCTTCACAGTTCTCACAGTTGGTGAAGATATGGCTATAACTTCTTTGTCTAACATGTATGTGTATATACAGAAATATGAATGCGCCTGTTTATATCATATATAAATATTGTGATTTGTAGACAACGGTGAGCGGGTAAAGCATATAATTTTGTGTTGTGTTATTGCTTTAACTGCTAGCATTATTCTTTAATTGTTTCTGTTCAGTTATGGTGGGCAATCCCTTTCTGGCCTCCCTGTGGTGCCTGCCGTAAACAACGAAAGAATTGCGATCCATTATTTTCGTTGGCTAAACAGAAAGGACTGTTATACGTTGATTACATAATTTCTTATTTTGCCCAATACCATCTTGTCTTCCGAGGTGTGCAAAAACTGCCATGCAATTGGATAATCCTTGTTGTAACATGAGATGCTATTGCCTAGTCACTTGCCGATTAAACTCCTCCTGATGGTCAAGTGGGTTACTCAGGCTTTTTTTGTCAACATCATTGCGCCTTCAGAATTGAGAGAGACTTTAACTACAGACTGATAACTTATTTACCAGAGGAGGCCCAGATTAACCATCTTTCTCTCGAGATCAAGCAATGATTCGATGACCTCAATACACATACCTTTATCATCTTTATCAAATTCCCAATTCCCCACAGTACTGTACCTGCTTAGCCATCAGAGCTATCGGGTTATTGATGGATCCAGATATTATGTCAGGTCCAAGGGATAGCACAGACCCGTTTGATAACCGAGACACATGAACACGCCCTCCAAGTCTATCTTTAGCTTCCAGCACAGTAGTCTGCAATGAAAGTCAGCCTTCATTATCACTCGGTGCTTACGAGTAATCTTTTCAGTTATTTCAGCCGATGTAATTTTTCGCCAGCTCTTTTCCAGACAAAGTTTAAATTCTTACATATGCACGCAAATCAACATCAGCTAAACTGCATAAGTCAGGTCAGGTCACCATTGAAAGACATGAAATACGAAATGGCTGAAAAACCATGATAAAATAGTTTTGTTATCATTCTCACACATCATCCCAACCGATATCAAAGAATTGTAAAAAATGACAGTAGCTACTGGAGTTCTTAATATCAAATTATGTATTACCATTCACCCAATACATTCACGTTGTGCAAAATTGGATGCAGAGCCCGTATAGCCACTTGATAACCAACCTTAATTCCATGTTTATAAAGATGCTGAGCTGCAGCAAGTCCAGCAACTCCAGCACCGATTATCACCACCTCACAATTCTTCACCTAAACAAATGACGCCGCATTTAACACTCACAAATCAATGAAAGCTTTACCTTGCAATCTTTGTGTATCATCAATCAATTTCAGTGAATATTTGTCAATCAAAACACACCAAGTGTTACTACGAAAAAGAAATAGTCGGTTTGGTCAATTCTCAAAACTGACCAAGGTTCCAAAATTGTGACCCGTGTGAGCAATAAAGTAGGAGAGCTGCAACACTTATCAGCCAGGCAGAGTCCCTTTGCTTAGAGAGTTTAATTGTAGTCGCAGTGGGATATGTCCTATCTGAAAGTCATTCTTTTGGCCATATAATTTACCGAACCGCCTAAGCCTCAAGCGAGTGGTAGGAGCTCATTCTCACAGTGGATCAAGCGCTTTGGCCATTGAGCTATCCCAGCTTATGGACTGCGCAGGAGAGAACGATTTGGAAAGACTACGGTTACGGCATTTGGGTTACTGTTAGGGTTTTGTAATGGGGGTTGAGAGTTGTTTTACCCCGCTTGAAACATGAACCAGCGGTCACAAGCCTCGTACTAAGCTCTAATTGTACAATGAACAAGATAGGATGAGAGATGAGATGCTAAACATCATATGTGACCCACTGGAACTGTGAGAAAATACAACATATGGGATCAGTTAAAAGTCATAACAGTCAACGAGAAACGAGCACCTTTCTCGTAGAATTTTGACTCACTACAAAACAGACAACTTTTCTGGTCATGTGACCCTAGAGCCCTCATTGTGGTAGTCGTTCCGGAGCCATTCTCTCATGCACAAGATGTCCATCGTCTGCATTTTCCCATTACCTTTTGTGAGAAGATGATTGGAGGAGGATGTGGCAGAATACCATAGTTGATAACGCTTCGGCGGGTGAGGAAAGTTATTATCCTATCGAGCTCAACAATGCATCGTACGCGGACCAGACCTCGACAGATGACAGAGTGGCGACATCGATCCAAGGTGAGCCATTCCTACCAGACAAGAGGATTATGCGAGAGCATGACCTGCCTTTACAAGTTGTGGGAGAGGTCATACAGGACTTGCACCTACCACGATAGAGTGTAAGTACTCACGGTAGAGTTCTGTGACCATAAAGCAATCACAAGATTCCGCAAACACAGGTACATCAGTTGAGCTCTGCAACCAGGATAGCATTGATTAATCTGGTCTCGGGTTGGAAATAAATCCAAATCTTATAGAAGGCGCATCATTGTCCAGCATTCGCAATCAAGACAACTCAGGGTGTATAATAGAACATCAGGTTTACGCCATACTAGCTACTGAGCCTCCTACCATAGCCATACCCAGAGGAGCTCAATCTGAATTGAACAACAGATAAATGGATAACACCCTACAAAACAGATAACATCCGACACATTAATGAATGCGTAAAACTCACGCGGCAAATTCCCGAAATTCAATCGTCTCATCAAGATCCATCACATCTGGCCGGACACTGAGAGCATAATGGAGGCTGTTTGGTTCATAGAATGGACGAGAAAAGTTATCACCACCTAAGCATAAAAGGGTAGAGAAACATGGAAACAAGCTATGCGTGTATTTCCTTATAGAACAGAGGCCAACAGATATGAATGAGCTGCCCATTAACCACATTCATTCATAGACCAAAAGAATTCGGGAAGGATAACTCTATCATTCATTTACCATAGGCCACATTTGATGTGCTGGTCCAGTACCTCCCTGCAATGACAAGGCCCTAGACCTAGACAATTCTGGACAAAGTTACATCTAGAATTATAGGCACGCTTCGCTATATTTATATACAGGAAATAATGGGTCAGGGTCACTGACGATCCAAATTGACAACCCAAACTAAATATAATACGAGGCCTCCATAGATTATAGAACAACAGCACACTTACTCTGAGTCAAGGGGATTTGCTCGCTGGCTGACATTCCCACAGCATCAGAGAAGTAGGCTTTAAGGTAGGATGCAGACGGTGACTGCGTGAGATAGGGTGGATAAAGTAAAGCATTAATCCAATGCATCTCCTTGGCAGCTTGCACTCGAGGGTCCTCGGTCTCCTGACAACTGGTGATGCAGATAAAATGCTCCGCTAGATGCCTGTTCAGGCCGAAGTATCGACCCATCTCTCGCCATTTATTGCATCTGATGCACTGTGTCCAATACGGCAGCAACTGATCTGCCACGAAGGTAGTTATCGAGGCTTCGGATCGACCATTTGTCGACCAGATCTTCTTCCATTGATAGAACTCTGGGTTCCCGATACCATTACTATGTAAGCAGAAATTTAGAGTAACCGACCTGTGCTAGAAAATAATTCATGTCAAAAGACTGTGTTGACAACATAAGTGCATGTAAAAGCATTATAGAGATACTAGGACTGGATGGCTAGCAAGGCCCGACTTATCTCATCCCACGCTATCCATATGCCAGCGAATTGGGTACCTGGTACTGTAAATAAACTACTAAATAGTAGATCTGTAATACAATGCAATAAAATGTAAGTATATCCCACATCTCCAGTGAATTCGCAGTTGCAAGTGGAAACACAGGAGTAGAGATATGGCACTTTGCCACATGATATAAACACTCTTGCCGACGAATTCAAACAATCATGCCAGCTCATTTGCAACTCACATAAATTTTGTCATGAAAAGACCCCACTGTATTAATCTAAACTAATACTCATTTAGAATAACACCCTCTCCGAAAACATTCCATGTAATATTATTAGCCATCAAATCCCATCTAGCGCTCTACAGATTTGATGTTTCAAACATATCATGATCTGAGTGAGTCATGCTCAAGCTACCGGGTGGCATATCCTTGTTTCTATGTCTCTGGCTGCAGGTTTCTTCATGCCCATGGTTTTAACATATACTAGAACATCGCTTGAGATTTATTGAGCAAATGTCTACTCCGTTCCCATGTTAGAACAATGCCAGCATACCTTTTAGAAAAGAACTCCACACACGTTGAGCACGCGTGTTCACCAAGTGACATATGCGTCCAAGTGGTTGTGCTCTTTTTCTGACGATTGATGCACCTGTAGTGAGATTCTACAGGTAGATGTGCATACAGACAAGATCAATCTCATGCGCACATAAAGAATGTGCAATATTCTCAATACTAGAATTGGCAATATCATATGTTTACCTACCCATCACAGACTTCCACAACACAGACAAGATCGTCCACTGGGCAATTGACTCTTTCACAGATTGTGCTGGCTTCTTTTTCATCTCCACCTCTAACAATTAAATGTGTGAACTGCTGAGGAGTTCGAAAATGACTACAACCTCTAATGTGAAATTGATAAACGATGGATTTTTTCCATCATCAGGAGTTGAATAACTCACTGTCTGAGAATAACTGGGAGTGTGAGATACCCACCCAACTTTTATCATTATAATTATAAATATGACTGCGACTAGGTAACAGCGACGGAGTGGCTGACTGTAAATATAACCAAGTAGACCATGTAATTAGGTTAGGTTAATTTTATTTTACGTGGATGGCATTAGTAAGACAAAGCCTTGTTTACAAAATCGTCCACAATGTTGTCATTACTGTAGCGTAAGTGTAATTCACTCACCGATTCAATAAGTGAATAACACCAACTGCTAACTTATTCAGTGTAACAGACACTCACTGAGTGAGTTACCGACTCCGAGTAACTTGGCAAATTGCAATTACATCGGCCACGGGTCACATTGATTGAATGATCGATTGAATCAGACTTAGAAGAGCGCTGAATTAGTGATTAACCACTACAATTCACTATGACCAGTAATACAAACTAACACTTACAGTTACTGATTAGATTGCGCTTGGATTCAGTCGAAGTCACGACCTAAATCGCATTTTCAGTCAACGGCACTCAACCACTGAGTGACGCAGACTGACTCTGACTGAGAGACTCACTGAGTCAGTGAGTGAGTCACTGAGTGACTCAACTCACAACTCAGTCAGTGACACTGAATGACTGAGTGTGAGTGTGAGGCTGTGACTGTGACTCAGTCAGTCACTCACCCCTTGCCAGCAGATTCCGAGTCCTTTTTTATTTTCTTATTATGACTAGCCATCTTGCATTAATTAACTTTTAACTTTAAGGTTTGCGTGACTAAATATGGGGCCAGTCTTCCTCTGTGCGTGTACGTGACTTGCGTCATAAGCGATCGAGCAGCAGCAAGACTGCCATCGCAGTTGGAAAAAGTTTTGATAAATGAAATTGAAAGGTGCAATTTAAAAACTCAAGTTCAGGAGCTTCTAGCTTTGAAATGATTCGCCGTATACCTTGAATATCACACCGATGCACTCTGCATAACACGATCTTTGGCATACTATTTTCCTGCCTTGTAGTTAAAAGAGTTTTACCAGCTCAAGCCAGGAAGCGCACCTCCCTTTTCCATTTAGCCTTCCTCAAATATTGTGTATTGAGGAAACAACCCTGGTCAAACAACTTTGGAGCGCTGAGTTTTGTGTTGTACCACACCACAAAAATAGACTTTTGTAACTAGCCAAGTCAACTGACTGTATTTATCTGATTATCTCGAACGTGATTTTCTGCCTAAAATAGAGACATGCCGTTCGGAGTAAAACCGTTTTGTTCGACATGTAAATCCACAGTGTCAACCATGTGGCGGAAGGACGAAAACGGGACAGTGATGTGTAATTCATGCTACCTCAATCACATCGCTGCTGCTACATCGAAGGACGAGACTAGCAGTGTGATAAGTGATTCGGAATCTATTAACAGTGGCTCGGTTTCCAATGGTAGTGGTTTGAGGTCAGCTGTTGTTGTAACAAAGCGCAGTGATGCCACCCTTAAGGAGTCTACGGGACCCAGTAACAATTCAAACGTCCGTAAAAGTTCAAGGATCAAGCCAGCGAATGTGAAGACCAAGACGAAAGACTCAAAATCCAACCCTGGAAAAGGCAAGAGCAGAAGATTCATCTTCAAAAAAAATGTAAGTGTAACGGGTGTTTAAATCGGTTATTCTCAGCCAGATCACGTAACCGATTTCGATCGCTGGACTGAGTGGACATGAATGATGATTTAGTTATAAGTTAACTTAATCATCGAATCAAACCTGTAGCATGTTTTAACCAGAGCAGGCACACCACCAACTGGCAAGAGGGTTTCAAGGTAACATGTACCTGAACAGCATTCGTACATTCTTTGTTTCAGGCACCGATTAAATCACATCCCAGTGTCGCCACTATTGTCACAAGACAGTCACTATTTTACCAGGTGAGTCAATACACCTTACTCACTGAAGACTGTCTGTTCGTAAACCACAGCTGTTGAAAGATGTGTACCTTGATCACACTTGTTTTAAGCAGTAAAATGATGCTTTTTATTTTTCAGGGAGTATATATACAGGTCGGAGATATTGTGTCATTGGTAGACCACAGTGGTGAGATATATTACGCCCAGTTACGAGCCCTTCTCCAGGATCAGTATTGTGAAAAGAGTGGCATAATTACATGGCTATTACCTACAACAGCAACTAACCCGGAAAAGTTTGATCCAGCTACATATATTCTTGGTATGAATCTTGCATTGCCCACCACATAAGCCTGCATGTTTGGGCCCTGCTCGTTGTAAGTTTGCTGCAGAATGTTAGTTGTCTTCCCTTAACCAAACGCTTTTTTCATTTATAGGTCCATCTGAAGAGATTCCACGCAAGTTGGAATACATGGAGTTTGTGTGTCATGCACCAGCTGATTATTATAAACCCAAGAGAGCGGTAATTGATAGTCTTCATAGTAAGCCACCTGACACTGGGTTCATATGGACTAGCATTGGACCACAAGTCTGTAAACTTCCCACCACAGATGAAATTTTTGGAACCCACTCCCTAGAAGATGAGAGTTGATGTTGTTTGGTAGCAATGTCATATATTGGGTCCATATAAATGTCGGCATTGTCGTCAGTGGTGTGCCAGCATGATAGCACGGTATAAACATACGATTAACAGAGTATGGCTGCTAATCAGCCGATTACGAGGGCCTGTAGTGATTTTTCTACAAGATTAGATGTTGCTGAAGTACCAAAAAGTATTACTTTTTCCTCTTAGAGCTATGAGTGAGTTATGTGAGGGTCACATTGGAGAATTAAAGTCATCATATCTGAGTCATGTCTAAGACCTCGGCCAGCTTTGGGAATCGAGCTAATTCCTTCTGCATATTCAGATCAAACAGCTCATTTTGTTCCACTGTGAAGTATTTCTTCCAATTCCCACTTTTACCTGCAACATTACTAGGTCATACTATGACGATAATTTTCAGAGTGTCCCTTGGCAGTGTTTACCTTACTTAGGCTCTCATGGGAATAAGATCATAATAAAAAAAACCAATGTGGCCCAAGTACTGAGCAAAATGATGCTATTATAATGCCTGTATACCTATGTGTATGTATATACCTGATCTGAACATTGTGTAATTATCCTCAAATGTAGCATCATACACCTTCATGGACTCCATTTTCTTCGCCTTCATATTATCAAACATGGTGGCAGTGCATATCATTTTAATGTCTTCCTCACTTAAGGTAACATGGAGAAAATTTGCGAGATCACTCACAATTTTCACTGGATCCTGCAAAGAGAAATATATTTGAACATAACCTTATTGGTTTTATAATACAACAAAGGTTGCAGATTGGTCTCCGTAGTCTTCTTCTCTTGTATGTTGACCAGTATATAGAAATTGGCCAACTGAGTCAAATTCCCCGGCTACTGTGTAGTGTGGCTCTTTGCTTCCACCTACATATCCCCAGTAGGTAAGGTTACTCTGTAGATGGGGCTTCGTGATTTAAAGTTGCGATTTAAAATGGCGCCCAAACCTGGAATCTAACCAGGAACCCCAGTGTGCTATCCGCCAAGTCACTGCTTCACCCTACTCCGTGGTCTGAGCTACGCTAGGTACATGGTCAACCATCTCGGATGGGATGACTATTCATGGGGGAATGTAATAGTTGCTGGCAGATATGAGCGGCTAGGTTCGTGTTGACGTTTTCATACCCGTAATAATTGCTCATATACGACGGGGTAGTAATTGCTCTCTGTGCAACAAAATCTCCACATTAGGTCATTGTAGTCAGCCCAAGTGTCATACACCACTATAAAAGAAATAACACAATTACACATAACGCAAAGACCTCAATCCGCAGAGAACCTGAGTATTCTGCTCTCAAAAAGAGCTGTAGAAATTGATGGCTGGGTATTAGTTATTTAGCGATATGGCAGATGAATGGTAATTTATCCGTTATTGTCCGTACGAACTTGCATTGTGAATGCTATTATCAAATAACCAAATATGTTCTCATTTGCATTCTCTCTCTAGCACTCCTGGACGCCCATTAGGAATTGCTCCATATGAATGTTCAATAAAATTTCAATGAAATAAGTGACCCCAAATACCAGTTTGCATGCAAACCCGGCATCCAACAGTGACTAATATAGTAATATCAGGTTTCCCAGGTAGATACAGACAGTGACATAAAGCGTATACATGTCACATATATCACTGATACAGATCAAGTTATTTGGCATCACTTCAGGTAACTCCGATAGAATGCCCTTTTAACCAACCATTTTGATGGATCAGTTTATGAACTAAATGCCAACAGGCGGTTGACTAGTACTCACTGTACTTTTTTGAAAACCAGACTTCATTGATGTATCTGTCCCATCCACACCTCAGATTCGTGCCATATTTTTCAGCAGCCAGATGCTTGAACAAAGAAACGCTGGTATCTTTGGGGTTGCGAATAGGGACTAAAACCTTGCTGCTACCAATAATGTCACTCAGCCAGGATTCTGAGGGTGAGAAATGAGTGCTAAGGATACGTGGGCAAGGCAGGCGTTCCAACATCTCCTGACTTGTCATTTCAAGGTGTCCGCTGGTTTTGCCGTCTGCTTTATCAACTTCAAATGAACAGGTGAGCAACATTCGCACTATCTCCCACAGCCAATGAGTTCCTTGAAAGACAACAGTGGGCCCATTATCAATATATTATGTTGATTCAAGTTACAAAACGCAGACTCGCATGTAGCCTTTTCAAACAATGATAGAGTTATGAGTAGTTTATGGGTGATGGCATGTTATATATTAATTGTTTCTAGGAAAGCCGTATTTTCAACATACAGCGACTATGCCTTTGCATATGTTCCAGGCTACTATACATCATTGCGCATAAGTTCTTAACACATCATCTAGTCTTGATCTCACTGCGGGGACGATGCAATGTGATCACTGCCACCGAGCAACCCATCATCTACGTAACCAGTACATACGAACGCCTTCTGAAAAGAGCGGATCTTGCAAATCACATCAATTATGGATTGCTGTCCGTTTGATACGCTAGTGACAATGGATCGTCTACTAATCATAAAACCTGATGGATGTGCATATAAAACAATTCTAAACTGCGAGTGACTCACCGGACTTCATGTAGCCGATGATCCAAACATCATCATCCCTTTTCCCTATACCTTTCTTTTTAATCTCATTCATTCTTTTAATAAACTGATCCTCAAATGTAGGGTAGAAGACGCCATTATACTTTATTCCATTCCATATGTCGGTGCCATCATCAAGGCATAGAGCGCAGTAGCCCAGCTCCTCTGCCCAGTGGACTGTACCCATGATTGCGCATTAATGCCGCTAATGCCCTTTTACTTCATTATGTCAACTTTTAGATTTATTATTATAGTTAGCCCCAGATACATGCACTATGTAAGCTATATTGATCGCTGCATTGAATGACTTGAAAAAATATGCTCGTGAGACTGGGAGGAGAGGCTAGCATCGGCTGTTATCCTATGACAGCGCAGATATTAATGGGACAGCGAATGACATTCTCCTATCCGTAAGGCTATTATTGATCTTGATAAAAAGGAAAACCCAATCACTAATCAGGGAAATATGATGAGCATGGTGATTATCAAGACGTCTGTATGGTGAGCGTCCTCACCGATCAATATACCAATCCTCGATGCACTGACAGTAAACACGCTGCTACCATCAGGATGAAGGCTATTCTACATACGCGGAGCATTTATGCTGTGAAGTGTATCTGTGCAGGCATTATTTACCTAGCATGGCTAACATTTGGGAAACATTATAAGAAAGATTGAATATCATCTGAAGAAGACAGCGACATTGGGTCACTAAATACTTAGGTTTTACAACATGATCATAGACCTGCATGATCAGTGCCACAGCATACCAGCGATGCCACTAGCTTTGCAACCTGTACTGAAACGCACAAAGCCGCATGCTTCACCTTGGGTTAAAACTTACCAATTCATGTAACCCAAAGGTGCCCGTGGCTTAATGATAGAGTTTTCAAAAATCCGATCATGATATTCATTCACACATCCGCTGTTGAAGTATCCATAACCTGATCAGCACAAATACTATTGTTAAATATTATGATCTTTGCTTGACCAGTACTTGTTTATACAATGACCAATTATTGATCATTTTTACATGCACCAACCTTCCATCGAAATGCCCGCAATCCCCTTTACCATTAAAATATAAGTCTCTATCCTAGTATTAGCTGTCTGGAAATGCATTCTTCTCTAACAGTGCTTTAGTTGCGGTTTCTACAAGGGTTGTTCAAGCTTCATGACTGTTTGCTTACCTATGTAAGATAATGCATGCCATTGGCCAGAATTTTACATGCACATTTTTTCAATTTAAAATGATGAAACTGTTCC
>Ga0224501_10004060_pt1 | contig 11553 bp, 6 predicted proteins | sample SF_Oct11_sed_USG_4_FD_169105 | JGI IMG/M metagenome (GOLD analysis project Ga0224501, IMG submission 169105) | Sediment microbial communities from San Francisco Bay, California, United States - SF_Oct11_sed_USGS_8_1 | ecosystem: Environmental > Aquatic > Marine > Sediment | place: USA...
ATTGTTTGCTTTGAAGCGTGACTGCAGCGGTTGAAAAGATTAGCTGTAAACTGGCCATTAGTAATGCTATACTATAGACGCAGACTAGTACGAAATGAACTTTCATTTATATAGCTATGTTGCAAATTTCTTAATCCCTGGTCCTCAGCTCAATATAGAACAAATGACCCTCTACTGAAGTCCGCATAGAGGGTACAGCATCCATGATCACCTCGGAGGAACTTCCTTTAGAGAATTGTGCATTTATTTTTATTCTCTTTGGGAGGGTGTCGTGTTACTCTCACAGCCTCATGGAACACCTAAAACGGGAATTAATTATTTGTATTCGCGGTCGAAACCCTATGGTAGGGACACAAACACTTTGTCGCTGTGATTCCCTCTAGCGGCCTAACAAAATCTCCAATGAAAGGTAATCTCCAACACGGCTCAACAGGGAGTATAATCAGCTTTATGTCAAACCTGCTGGATCAGATATACTTGTTTGTTCGTCTGTTATGCATTGCCATGTAGCACCATGAGCAGATCCATATCATTGCTCCACCCCATAGAGAAGCTTGTTTGTGAGTAAGGATTGAAATATAGAGCTCGCACTCACAACAGGAGTACTGCCAGCCATGATCGGGGTTTTTACCCAGCCTCTGTTGATTGCAAACCTAGCGTTGTAACCCTACGCTATGCCCTAAACGCGCCCAGGTAATCCGTTCAGGTGATTTTTGGTTCTCACCGTTTTGAGACCTTGTTGCGTTAGAGCCGAGCACTCAAAGTAAAGTTGTGTGTTGATGTGCTTTTGTGCGAGTTTTTGGGCATCTTTCTTTTTTATCGGTGACTGTCCCTTAGTAGCCAGCACTGATAGTGTCTCCTTGTCATCTCTCAAGTCCATCTGTGTACCTAAAATGGGTCAGTGATCCATGAAATTGGTTCCAAACAAGGTTTGCTTCCATCAATAAACCACCTTATTATTCCCTGTAGGGGGTGAGTCAAGGAGTTTGCTCCCTGGTTAACAGGATCACTGGCGGCGCTCAGGAGCTAATTGAGGTCAGATGCTCTTCTTGAAACCGCCATTGACTTTACTGGGATTCGAACCCACCGCTCAGTGCATGAAAAACTTGCATTCTCAACAATACGCCACATGCTGGGAGTATGCTGGGAGGAGGTTTACTCATCGCCTCGGCCATTCCAAGATCCCAATAAAAGAAACCATTGACCATTCCCAATTTGATTCTGTAGTAACCGGGATTAATAATTTCACAGCTCGAGAATTGGTAATGTTTATAAAGGAAGTTATGGATTTACTGGCAAGAGAGGACAACCCCATCCTAAAATCCACTGTAAAAATTTCTGATGCGGAGTTGTCCTCTGTTGCCAGTAACTGTACAACAATCCCATTCAAACATTGCCAAAGCCTGAGCTTCAAAACTGGACACCAACTTAAGTTCAGTAGACTCTATAAATGGTGTGCTGAAAGGTGAACCTCCAGATTCGGCCGTCTGAAACCGTCATTAGCCGCAGTCCGCAGATTTAACTTACCAACAAGAATGACCTTTGCGCCAGGACAATGATGGTTTAATTCCGGTAGCCATCGTGTCGTTAAATTAGCGAAAGATGCCGGTGCAACAACATTGAAGCAAAGTAAGAAGACATCCGTCTGCAATGAAAAACCATCTTCATGAAATTTACTGAAAATAGATCAGTGGAGTTGCCTTCCCCTGCTTCTATATATTCTAAAAATAGCCTCATTCAGCTACAAGGTACATAGAGTGGGACACCATTATGTTAAAATGACAACTACAGGTCGTTCTTTCACAGAATGCATGGTCAGATGCAGATAAACTTGTATGTCTGCAACTAGTACACAACTCCTATGCATATTGGGTCATTGTCTCAGTCGACGGTTGGACTTCGGCTTTCCTCAATGTCTTCAGAATGCTGGCTCAGGGCGGCAGCCCAAGAGGCCGGCTCAGGATGCCGGTTCAGGACGGGTTGGCAGAATGTGATCAGTCAGAGAAAAATCCCTTGAAATACTCCACCAAGGCTGGGAGTTGAACCCGGTCCACAAAGGGACTAACAGTGAGATAAAGTCATTTTCCCACTGAGCCATCATGACTGATGAAGGATAAAAACAAAGCTTCAAACCAGGAAAATGCAGCAAAAGTTGGGATTCTGTTTGAGATAAGCATTTCATGGAGAGGTTTTTCTGCAATGTTTGGTTACATGGGTAACTCTGGTATTCCATTGGCATAAGAGAGCTCAGGTTTCATTCATGCAGGACACTTAGCAGACCTGAAGACCGCAATATGGCCATGGAAGGGAAACCTTAAACTTAATATTCACAGAAATAGATTGTTCTCAATTCTCCCAAAATCAATATTTACTTCGAATTGAGGGCCCTGTATTTTAAACAGCTAGGAGATCCTGATTTGTTAAGCCGTCCTTCTCCGAAACAAGATGGCAAGATTATAGGATTACATGAGCCTGATTGGGTAAAAGCACTCTAGGAAATTCCTTTACCAAGACATGGATTAGTGAACTAAGCTTCGTCTACCAGTGATCTCCCGAACTATGATCTACCAGGATGCCTCAAAACACAGCGCACCTGTCTTCTTTTGCTTGATTTGTGTAGTACGGTTAGTCAATAAAGTTTCTTGATGAATATGCGACCAATGAAAAATTTGGTTCTATATGGCGCGATCCTGGATCGAAAATGATTTTCATTTCCCACAACTTTTACCTTCATGAATGCCCTTGTTTAGTTGCTCTAAGATTTCACAATGAGCAGGTTCAATGCTCTTAATAAGCGTAGAAATCCCCACTGAGATTTTAAGGATTCAGGCGATGACTAGAATGTTTCTAGATATCTCGGGGTTAAAACCATTGATATAATCTTATGAATCGGTCCTCAGTACAAGGTTTGATCCCACGGCTAGTCTCATTGTATTCCTACTTCATCAAAACGGGGGAAGTTTCTTCGGACCAGCTGTAAGGGTAAAAGGGTAAACAGCTCTGTAAAGTGAGTGGGCGCTAATGCAGAGTTTCTCATCCTCTCGCATAGAGATGGGACCACTCAAAGTTTCTGCCCATTTGTGGCATCAGAAACGAGTAAGTAGGTTTGTCCACCTTCCTAACAGCAACCGCTAGGTTGAGAAGGATCCCACCTCCCTGGATTATATGACAATGAGGGGGATTATTATGCGAGGGGATTATTGGGGGAGGGTCGATGGCTTCACCTACATTAGGATAAGATAGGGGGCGGAGTCGGTCATAATCCTCCTGGCCCGCTGTATCCCAGAGCTGAAGATTCGCCTGGATTCCATCAACTGTAATAGGCTCGCTGTAGTTCTCAAACCTGAGTTCGAAAAGAAAACCATGTCATCGTGAGAAAATGGCTACAAGCTAGGAGTTGCTTCCACGCCTTGAATGAGCATGTACACCTGGAATAGTATCGGCAACAAATCCATTGTGGTTGGTCAGAGCTGGGATCGCGTGAATCAAACTACAAACTAGATTACAGATGCATCTCAACTGTTACTTAGGTTGACCTACAGAGTGTGGATGTTCCTCTGGGTTTGGGTGGATGGATCGGTGAATGATTGGACCGATGACTGGATTCTCCTCCGTGGCATGATGAATCATGGTACTATGAATCTTTGACAGCTCCTGTACTTGCCTGCCCACATAATGAGCCTACCGTATAATTTCAAAATTCTTCTGTGTCTACTAGAGCATGGATGACAAACATCAAATTTTCTTCTGGATGAATGGCCCCCGTGCAGTACCTCTTCATATTTTGACCGGTTTCGGTGATAAGTTCTGTCCGAATTGAAGTGTTAGCATAGGGGTCTCAATATCACGGCACTTGTCCCAAGTCATTTATCACTGTTGACCAGCAAGCAACCTTGGTAGCTATTTTATTTGTAGTACAGTTGATTATGCATTCAAGATGAGTCACTAGCCTGAAGTCATACCCATGGCTCATACTAGCATAATATCTGGAAGTTATGGCTATCTATATACAGGTACACGGAACTCTAACTTTTATCTATGAAAGTTAAAGCTACATGTATGATAGAAGGAAGATAATTGATACTAAACTAGAATACAAAACACCATGTCCAACTTTAAACCCGTTGCTACTTCTGCATTGTTCCATTTCAACACATGTCAAGTTTCACCATAACAAGAACATAAACAAAGCACCGGCGACTATCCAGTCTTCACACCCCTCTGGTGAAAGCTTTTTTTTAGTAAATTCACAGGGGTTACTAGAAAAGGCCTCATGTTTAGCCGCGATCATGTGGAACTAGAGTTCTGTGTCAATCTGGAATGAAGCCAATCAGTTAGTTATTATGGCTTATCTGTGGTTTTCATCTACAGATAAGCCTAATCATTTCACTATGAGGCTGTTGTTTGAAGGACAATCTACCATACTGATCTTGCACCAAAACCAGTGGAAACTTTGGAGCAAAGTCTGGTAGTTACTGAGAAGAGATTTGGCTTGGAATGCCCCGAGGGGCTGGAAGGCCTGTACTGAAGACTGCATGGCTTCAGTCAATCCTAACGTCACCCAAGTTAAGGGAGTGATGCATGGTACTAGCCATAGATTTATCCTTCATGAAGTTATATTATAGTTATTGTTATAGAGTTAAGGATAACTTTATGGTACTGCCATACTAGTAATCACGCATGGCATACCACTGTGATGCAAAGTAATGGGTGGACTGGCGGTGGTTGAAGAACGCCTTGTGATTTATTAGTCTTGGATGGTGTAGTCAGCAGATTTAAGTTAGTTACATAGTTCCTGGTTACTAGTTGCTAGTTAGGCTCTATCTGGTCCCTAAGATTGGATGTTAGTTTTAAGGGCAGACCAAATCATGCAGAAAGTCTACTGATTGCATTACTGGCATGTCAAGCAAAAATGAGGAAGTACTTCAGTGAACCCTAGGAGGTTCAGTGGTACTCACCTGTAAGTACTCAGCGGTACGATACCTGTATCTATTGATATACTCTAGTATACTAGTATCTACTATAGTAGATATACTACTAGATGTACTACCTAGTACAGTAGATATACTAGATAGTATGGAGTATGTAGGTATCACCATCAGATATACCTGACATATGTAGTACCATCACTGAACCCCACAGCAGAAAAGAAGTTCATAGCGCACTACTCGGTAACAGTGGCACATAAGATCATCTTGTTTTGTGTTGATGGCAATACTAAGGCGATGGTTTGTGCTCAGAATGGTCTATCGTTTGCCCCCTATACATTAGGATATAGGATATGTTGAGACGGTTTGCAGCACTGTGTAGGCATGCACAAGACTTTATACTTGTGCCTACACAGTGCTGCAAACCGTCTCAACATATCCTACATATGTACTATGGTAGATCTAGTATACTATTCTATCAGTAGATACTATATGCTGTACCTATGGCGGTACTCAGGTACTCAGAGTACTACTCAGAGGTTCAGTGTTCAGTGAACTTCAACATGAGGAAGTACTACTTGGTTGGCTCAGCACACCACAGCAACACACTGAATGAACTGGCACTGTTGGGCTGAAAGTAATTATGAGCGGAGAATTTATAACCATTGGTTGACCCTGAAAACCAGGACTCCCCACAGTGCGAGCAATTAATCAACAAGTGCAGTGGGTGACGCAAATGTGGATTAACCCATCAAATCACAGCCAACCAAGGGCTTCCAACTTGTGCCTGCACAGTGCTGCAAACCGGCTCAAGTAAGCATTCCGCTATCCCAGTAAAGCCTTTCCAAGAATAGTTCTGTAAAAATGGCGATGGAGTTCCCTACAAGCCTGGTGGATAGAGGGAACATAGCATAGTTCTACTAGTAATAGAAGCAATTTACCTACATAGGACAGACTATGCTACCAACAACCTGTATGCTGATGTCAGCTTCGCTATGACTGATTGCGTAAACACAGCCCTGATAGGAAAAGCATGTGGGTATGCGGCTGTAATAGCATTGATTCAGCCAATAAAACACATACGTTGTGTGAATAAATTTTGAGGAAGCAACAGACATCCTGGTTCATTCATTTGTCAGTCTTCTACGGATGTTTTTCTCCTGATGATGTTTTATTCTGCTGATGGGGTGTTGTTCATGATAGCCGTAAGATGGGTTGACATGAGGCCCCACAAATCCTTACCACCCTACAACCTATGAAACCCTACATGGTCAGTGAGCAGTGACCGACATTAAGGTCGCCGGTCACTGATCATTGGGTGCCCCTGTGTATTGACATACAGTGTCTCCCAAGGGGAGCTAATGTTTGAGGATCAGCAAGGAACATGGTAACCAGGTGATCAGGTAACCAGGTGACCAGCTTTTGGGTCAGGAGTATACCCTTACAGGGCGTTGAGGATACTCAACCTGAAATTTCAATCTAAGGAACAATGTGAATTCCTGTTTTTGGTGGGGTATCTCCTTGGTACAGGCCTCTGGAAAGCTTCTCACTGATGTGCCAATGGCATAAATAAGGTCCTAAGATGCGGATAAGATCACTCCACGATTCACCTCTCTCCAGGTGATACATATGTAAAAAAAACCTATGGTATTTTGCAGAAGTGTACATTTGAACAAGGATAATGATTTGAGTCAACTCAGATTCCTGCTGCTCATACTTTGATCCAATTCATCCCGATTCTTTGCCTTGAATTCGATTCGCATTCACTTTGCTATGATTCAGTAGGATTCTCCGCAAATTTTGAATAAAATAGGAATTGACTGGATTCTTTGAATCAATTTGTACACCTTTGGTATATTTGGCTCATCAAGAAGCCTTATTGAGACTGCACCATACCAATACTGCACCATACCAATACTGCAATGGTCCATCGATTGACAAACCCTTTTTGAGTACGCTGGAGATCATGTATTCATACTGCTGTTGTTTTAACCACAATAAAGTGTGATGGTACCATTGTCTTCACAGGATTGAGAGTGACTTTGTTTTCATCTTCACTCCTTGTGCATCATGTGCAACTGTATGTAACAGCAATTAAGCATTAAGTCAAAGAATGTGTAGGTTGCTGGCATTCTGATAAGCGTTTGGCCTAAAACACCCTTGGGTTATCCACCCATCTCTTCAAGCATCACGCTGCAGATAAGTAGCTACCACTACTAGGAAAAAAAGCCTATTTGGCTACCTGATAACCACTAGATAGTAAACTGCTCGCCGAAGCCTAACCACAAACTTGAGCTATAATATAAAACCAGGTTGAAACAAGATTTTTAGGCTGACAAGCCTCTAGGTCTTCCGCATACAGCTGGTATGGGGGTGAGACTGGTGTTAGTTGAAAGCAACAAGGAGCTGTGCACAATTTGTCTTAAGACATGAAAGTCAACCACCTACTGGCAGCCTATTCGACCCTATTCAACGCATTTCGAGAGCTTCCACCTACCCACCTGCAGGTGTGACAGTGCTACCAAATTACCAATATTGTGTTTGACATTCAATGATGCATGATTGAGAGTTTGTGCGTAAATTGTGACAAATGCCTAGTTATTACTCTACACTAATGATATATTATACCTACAAAGTGATCATTCCTCATACGTTCTTTATAGAACAGAGTAGGTCAGACTAGTACCGCTACGGCTGTTTTGAACAATGGCTTTTTTTAATAATGCCATTCCCTCACTCTAGCTGCAGACCATGGTATTACTTTCAGTGACACTACTAGCCCGTGGGGTTTGCTGTACTCAAAGCTCACTTCACTACCAGGCGTTTTGCTTATTTAGCTTGAAGCATTGAGCTCCAGACTGAGTAGAGTCAATCTAGGCTATGCTGTCACCCATTATCTGGGTGCAAAGGCATCAGCTGGCTATTATGGCATGATCCAAAACTAGTGTTAAGCTATGTTGTAATACAAAGGAAAATATGTCTGAATTGGGCAACCTAAAAGCTTTCCAGAGCTGATTGAATTAGCAGTTTGAGAATATGCCATTATTTTTTTGAGTTTAGAGTGAGTTGCTGGATAGTCTAAACAACAGCATTTTGCGAGACTGGATCCGTGTTCAGCGAGGGTCAGTCACTAACAGAGTACAACCTTAGCTGATACTAATCTCCTCGGGCGGACCTACATGTCTCCAATCCTAGTGATTTATACTGTACTGTCATTCATAGCAACAGGTTGGAATCATGTGCATTAGGAATTCATGTAAGGACACCGTTTACCAGCACAGGTGAAGTAAAAGAAGAGCGTCAGCCTATTGAGTGACACGGTGTTTAAATCACAACTGGTTGCTAAGCCCAAATGGGTGGGAGAACAGGTAACTAATCCGGCAGCGTCATAACAGTGAAGTTGTCATATGAAGAAAAAAAACTGACCCCACCCATGCATCTCATTCGATTGACTGCACCTCTGCTTGGGAGAGGGTGGAAACTCTTCATGTTACTTACACAGTAGGCACATATTTTTTTGGGAACTTGTTTTCCGTAAAGGATATCATCATACAGGTTTTACCAACAGCTCCATCTCCAACTACAACCAGCTTCACCGACTGCATCGTCATGTCGGGCCCCTCGCCCTCCAGCGTGTCTGTCTCAGTGCGCCCAAAGGTCCTACAAAACATTACAGCGTGACTATACAGAGATGTGACAGCTGCAGCATGATTATGAAGAGACATGACTGTCACAGTGTGGCGATGCAGAGGCATGACAGCCACAGTGGGAGTGCAGAGTCACAGTATGGTGATGGAGAGCAAGTAAAGCCACAGGGTAACAGTACAGTTCAGAGGTGTAACAGCCTCTATACAATCACGGCGCACTACCTCCCCTATCATCACACCGTGCATGTAATGGTCACAGGTACACCAGGTACACCAGGTACACCAGGTACACCATGGACAACCCTGGAAATGGCTGTGAGGTGATCGTCAGGTGGGATGTTCTGCTGAGACTCCCCAATGCAAAAACAAACTGAAGCACACTGCTTTAGTAGTCATATTCACACCAATATTCGCATAAACACACAGCTTACAAAAGTTGTATGTAAGTATGACTGTGACTTGCAGCAAGTTAGCTGTAACAACAGTGGGGCAACTCAAGTGATAAGATATAGCTATTATTTGAATCGGGAGCATGTCAGGCAGTTAGTCAACTGGCAAAGATAAAACCGTGATTGGTGGCCAAATATCAGTGGTATGTCTATGGAAATATTATGACCTTGACATCTGTTTATTCCATAGAAGTCGGCATGATTTGAGTTATTTGGAGCCGAGACAATGCTTGCGCTTCATTCACTCATTCATAGACATGTTAATGGTAGGAGAATCCGCCTATTTTAGATGACCTATCTTGGGATGATATTGTCCACGATAACGCAATGATATCATACCAATGTCCTGTCATACTGAGAGTTTCACCAGTAGAAAGCTTTATGGGTGGGCCTGGATTGGTCTGGATCCACGTCGGACTGTGGGTGGGGTGACAAAGGACAAACCAATTAGTTTCCAACTGCGGGAGTATCAAGGCAAACCACTTTGGAGGTTGTACCAGCAGGTTTGATTTATGTAAGTAGGCTAAGCTTACTAAATAATGTATGATTTCAAAAGGTTATGACATATCTTTTTTCTTACGGATTTATCGACGAGCGTGTGTGGTTTTGATATGACAGCTGACTGGATTGATCTTCAGCCAGTAGGGAAATGTGAATTGACGCTGCAGCTGGGATATCATGAACTGGTAGGGAGTTGGGTCCCACGCATAACAAAAATGTAACTTGAGCCAAAGCAGAGGCTATAAGTATAAGTAAGTGAACAGCGCAATGGGCCTATGGGTCTCTGGGTGTGATTCCCAGTTTGGTTGCCATTTCATCATTCAAGCCTAGTCAAATTTGGATTAAATCAAGATAGGCTTTCTTGCTGGGGCACATCTTCAAAAGCCCTGGAAGCATACCGAGCTTAATGACGCCTTTACATGTAAAGGAAGACGATCTCCGGACACCAATCAAATGATTTAGCCATTCAGGACACTATTCTAGATTTTTGTCGGGCAAGCAGGGATCGTCAACTAATTGCAGACGAGGAGTAAAAGGAGACGGTTACTGGCACAACATGAAGAAAACAGATCAAAACATGTTACACCACTTATTACAACTGGTCAATGGTGAAAATAAAAGGAAAAAGTTCAATTGCTAAGTTCACTGTTAAACTCGATATTGGATAGAAAGGTAGCATTCGCCAGAAACTGGTCCATCAAGTCTATTAGAGTAGTTGATCTACGACATTGTTCAGTTCAGTCCAGTTTCTACAGTAAAGACTGGAATGGATAGAGCAGAAATAAACTTACCTACAGTGTGATATCCAAACAGTCTAGTAGTGTCCTATAGCAAAGTATTATATATAAAAAAACTCCTCTCTGTGGTAATAATGAAAACAAGGCAAAGGTTCCTCTGGTTTAGTACTAGCCACACGAATTACTAGCGTCGCAATAGCTGGGACTAGAAGATTATGCAAATAGTAAATGCGATCAAGGCTTTAAATGACTCTGGTTCACATCACTGCACTTCTATTTATAAACGGCCAATCAGAGCGTGGTGTGCTATTGCATTGGATAATGCATTGAAATAACTGAAAAGGCCCAAGCGCTTTCTTTGTGATACGACAAATAGCCAATGGGAAGCGCCCACACCAGGATAACTTCATGCTGCCTATAGCGATAGCAGGAGCCGGGAGCTTCCTGCTTTGATTCTGCAACCCACACTAGATGATCATCAATTTGCCTACCGCCCTCACCGATCAACAGAAGACGCTGTCTTCTGTCTACTAATCAACATCATAGCATTTATAGATCATAATGCCAGTAATTACGTCCGATGTCTTTACTTGTATTTCTAATCCGCCTTCAATACTCTTAATGTGACTCCAACTGATACTACGGCTATCTCACCTCAGTACCAATGTTTGTAAATGGATACATAGCTTTCTCACAGCCGGAGTTAAATTCACTTGTATTAACAATGTGCGATTGTCCCAGCTAATACCGTACACGGGTACACCACAAGGCATTGCTCTTAGCCCTATTTTATTCTCGGTTTATACCGATTTTGTGCATTCTCATTTTTCTAACACTGTGATAATCAAATATGCCGATGGTACGGTGATCTTAGGCCTAATATCTAGTCATGGTAGTTTTATTAAGAATTATCTCTTTTATTCTTTGATTATCACTCATGAACATCTGTACTCCACGGACAAAAAACTGTTACATCGTCCGTACACTGCCCTAGATCGCCTTGGCATTGAAAACATTGGCTTCAAGAATACACTTGAAAATCGCACACACAAAATATATAATGAATGCATACATGGATGACACAAGTTTCATTCACAATTGTTAACACAAACAACCATCTGATCACTTTCAAACTTATAAAGATAGATGTTCTCTTGGAAAATCCTGCTTTTAAAGGCATTTTATGCTCACTGTAAATGATATTTTCCAATAAAACATTTTATTTTTTTATATTTCTTTAGCTCTGTACGTTTTCAGCTTGCACTCTTTTTAGTTAATTACCAACACACCT
>Ga0224501_10004061_pt1 | contig 11552 bp, 8 predicted proteins | sample SF_Oct11_sed_USG_4_FD_169105 | JGI IMG/M metagenome (GOLD analysis project Ga0224501, IMG submission 169105) | Sediment microbial communities from San Francisco Bay, California, United States - SF_Oct11_sed_USGS_8_1 | ecosystem: Environmental > Aquatic > Marine > Sediment | place: USA...
AATTATTGCAACCCCGCATTATTGAAACCAAACCGGTGACCTTATCCACCCCCGGCGGCTTTGGATAGATACCCTCATAACACTCTTGATTAAGCTCGAAACAAACCTGAGGTATTTGTTTCCCCCGGAATTTACTTATGAGGTCGGGTAAATCCCGATAACCATCTGGTCCAACTACGAGGTCAGCACCAAATCGAGTTGCCAAAGTCTGTTTCCGATTTTGCGCCATGCAGCCAAGAACACCGATTATTGGACCGTTGTTGTTTCCTTTTCTTTTTAAACTGGACAATCTACCCAATGCCCGAGCTTCAGCGTGATTTCTTACCGCACAGGTCAAAAGCAAAACAACATCTGCCTTATTCTCGTCTTTCGTCTCGATATAGCCTTTAGCCTCAAGTATTTCCTTTACCACACCGGCTTCGTAAAAGTTCATTTGGCAACCATAAGATTTAAGATAAAAAGTCGGTGTCGCAGCATTCGGATTAGAGTCCAGATTTTCTCCCATATAACAATCTATATTCTATAGAATAAGTGGATTTGTCAATAGCGAATAGCCATTGGCTATTCGCTACCTAACAAAGCAGAAAATTCTAGACTGAACCTACTGCTAACGGATGTGAATTTCGATCTTAGAGTATTTGGGTTGAAGTCCGGGAATGAATCTCGGGACAATTGCCAGTGCTTCTTTTGGTAAGACCATTCGGCTTAAGATTTCTTTCTTAAATATATCACAACGTGCGGTTGAAAGCAATTCGTTCTCAGTATAAACGTAGACTACTAACTCGCTTTTAAATTTTTCCTTGATGAGGTTTATTGCTTCTTCAATTCGATGTCGCGCGCCCTCGACGTATTCGGCAGTACTGCGAGCAAATAATATGTCGCCGGCAATCGTAATTATCCATTCCATTTTGCCCTGGTAGACGATGCCTGAAATCCGCTGCGGTTTGCCTGTAATGCGGGTCTGATTGCCTAAAGCGTCGTAAGCGTAAAAAGTAAAATTATAAACCTCGCCGGTTATAACCATCTCACCATTATCCGTTCTGCCATCCCAGGAAATCAAAGCGGCCGGGTCGCCACTGCCCGACAATTTCCTCACTGTCTCACCCAAAGAATTGGAAATGATTAATTCCCATTTGGCAACTTTTGTCTCGAATTTGGGCAAGAAGACCAAAACATCGCCCTTAATGAATTCCTGTTCCACCGGTAATCGAAGATAGCTGGAATGCAAAAGTTGATTAGGAATCGTTAATTTATCAATATCTTCATAGAGTTTATTATCAAACACATAAAGGTCCGATTTCAGCAAATCGTTTAATGGCCCAAATGGGTCAATTAGAGGTGTCGTGTATATCTTCTGATCATCAATCTGCAGCTGTGCTTGACCAGAGATTATCTCTTCGCCGATATCATGCGCAGCGTTAGTTTTATTCGATTGTGCCTCATTTTGTGTTGACTTTACTTCACCAACTGTCTTTTTAGTCTCTGAAGCGCCTTTAATTGATCGTTGTTTTTTTGACGACTCAACTCCTTTAGCTAGAGTTTGAGTGAATATTAAGAGAACGATTAAAAGTATTGGCATATTAAGTTAAACAAAATCTAAAAGTTATTACCCCCCACTGCACTTCTTGCAGCACATCCTTATCCAATGGTGCAAACAACCAGCGCCTTAGGGCTCGGATGACCAATTGGTCAAGTTCCGGATAACCAGAACTTTGTTCAATCGTCATCGTCTCCTTAATTGTACCATCTGGCATAACCCATAGTCTGATTATTACGGTTCCCGATATTCCACGCTTGAGTGCCCAATCCGGATATTGTGGTAAATATTTGGATAGAATTTTTCGTCCTGAAATTGGTCCGGCTATCGAAATATTTGTTCCGAGTTCTACCGGTGCCGTCATCATTTCTGATACTTCCATTTTTGGCGGTTCCGTTTTAGGTAATATTTGCTTTCTTGGTTTTTCTAATGAACGGTGCTCAATTTTGATCTCAGGTTCTTCTGGTACCGCAACTCCTGGATAGCCAGCAAGCCCGGGCATACCAGAGCCTCTGGATAAACCTCGTGACAATGCAACCGGATTTTCTAAAAGAATCTCATCGATTGTTTTTTGAGTTCCGTTCGCTTGATTACCGATTCTAATCACATCGAGTTGTTCACCACTACGTTCAATTTCATAACGATTTAAATCAATCACTGCCTGGCTTCGGTCTAATCGGTCAGATAAATCAATCTCTGCCTCTTGATTAATTGGTTCTTGTGTCGAAACGATGGTCGGAGTTGCCGGCTTAACGCCTCTTTCCCGTCCGAAATCAGTTCCTGGTTTAACCTTAGTCAAAATTTTCGCGACCTCTGGTCGATAAGTCTGGTCAATAAATGTAATCTGTTTTATATCGTCGTAATTACGCTCAACCATCCGGGCTCTCGAAAATAGGAAAAACAAAAAGATATGGAGGATGACCGAGAATATGACGGCATAATCGATTCTTCGGTCAATCTTTTGGCTATCATTATCAAGCACCAATTCCATTTGCTGGGTTTTATTATTTTCGATATTTGGCATTTATCCTTTTTTCTTTTTTGTTGCACAAGCAATCCTGGTTGCACCGGCTTGCTTGGCAATCGCTAACAGATCTAGTACTTCTTTATGAAAGACATCTTTATCCGCTCGCACCACAACCAGACAATATTGGTCTCGGTCAACCAAATCCTCCAACTTCTCTTCCAGTTCAGACCGGTTGATTGGTTGGTCATTAAGATATAACGCCCCTTCTTTAGTTAATGTGATTATAATGTCTTCCTCGACTTTGCGCTCGGCGGTGTTAGTCTGTGGCACGTTTACTGGCGTATTATTATGGGACATGACCATCGGTGCGGTCATAATCATCATTACTACCAAAAGCAAACCAACACAAGCCAGTGGTAGAATATCAATTACTGCTTTATTTTTCATTTTTTTCTTTGACGTAACAAACAAAGGTTAGCCGCACCCGACTGTTTTGCCAAATCTAAAATCTGGACCACATCGTCATAGCGCACCTTTTCTTCAGAACTGACAATTACTCGTTTGCTGACGCTACGAGCTAAAAGCTTTGGCAAAAGGGTGGTTAGGCTTTCTTTTGATATAATTCGTTCGTCGTTAAGTACGATATTGCCGTCATTAGTAAGCAATATATTCACTTTCACATCGGTCTCACGACCTGGCGCCGCTTTAGTTACACTCGGTTGAGAAACGAATATTCCGGTTTCAAAGAAAAAGGGCAATGCAACTATGAAGCCGATGACCAAAGCTAATGCGATATCGACTATCGAAGTTAGTATCAGTCCTTCTTTTTTCACTTCGTGATGAATTCGCTTCTTCCTCATTTAGTATCTCCAGACTTCCTCTTTCGCTTTTTCTTTAACTTGGGCTTCGGCCTTTCTTGCTGCCCTCGGCTCTCTAGTCTTTATTTCTTTCGTCGTTTGTTTACCAATCTCAAGGAAGATGAGAAATTTTTCCTGAGCACTTTCTAAAGTCATCGCTATATCTCCGGCTTTTTTGGCAAAATAATTATAGAAAAGCAGCGCCGGTATACCGATGCATAGACCAAATGCCGTTGTGAGCAGGGCTTCCGCAATGCCGGCCGAAACGACTACCGGACCACCCGAACCAGTTATTGCGATACTATGAAAGGCGCGAATCAAACCAGTTACGGTCCCCAATAACCCCAACAGGGTCGCCACATTAGCTAAAGTACCGAGTCCGCCTAAGAATCTTTCGGAACGTATCCGTTCATCAATAATTAACCCGTAAGACAAGTCATCGAGTTCATCCAAAGAAAGTTTATCATTTTCCAAAATCATGGTGAAAAGTCGTCCTAACGGATTTTTTATTGAACGAGCATAACCAATGGCTGGGCCTAAACCGGTGTCTTTATAAATCATCCGTATGTGTCTCAGTCCTTTACTAACATTGAATCGGTTACGAGCAAAATACCACAGCCGCTCGATTATCAGTGCTAAGACCGCAACTGAACAACCTAACAATATCAGCATTACGATGCTGCTCTTGAAAATTTGGAATAATGATTGTCCTAAAATCATTGCTTCCCTCCTTCTTTTGTTGTTTTAGTGGCCTCTTTTTTTGATTCAGTTGCTTTTAAATTTGCCTTTTTCAGGCAAAGTTCGATATTTTTTGAACAACTTCGAGCAAATTCTGAATTGGGAAAAGAATCTACAACCACTTGAAATTTTTCCCGAGCCCCTTCATATTCCCCAAGATTGAAAAAGGCGGTAGCTAAATTGAAATAGGCCCCTGCTCTTTGAGGGTGCTTGGGAAAATAGCCTAAGAATTTCTGATACCCATTTACCGCTTCATTCCAGCGCTTGATATTGGCATAGGATTCAGCGGTTAAAAGCTGGGCATCACCAGCAATCTCTGAATTTAAGAAATTGACCACAACCTTTTGAAATTCAACCGCTGCTTCCTCATACACCTGTTTATCGAACAATCTCTTTGCTTTATCAAATTGTGCTTCAGCGGCTAACTCCGATTCCGGAAAGCGGCTTAAGAACTCTTGCATCACAACCGGGTTCTCTAAGCCAGCTTGATAATAGCTCATCTCTAAACTCTTACGAACTCCGCTAGCTTGGATATCCTGCGGATAAAGGTCTAAAAATTTCTGATATTCTCTTACTGCTTCTAAGAATTTCTTCTGATTATAGAAGCTCTGGGCAATCAGCGCCTGTGCCCCAGGACCAAATAGAGTATTTGGGTGTTTCTCAACGACGAATCGAAATGTACTCACCCCTTTTTCGTAATCGCGTGCTTTAAAGAATAGGTCACCCGTACGAAATGCTGCTTCGGCTGACTTTTCATTCAAGGGATACTGGTTCATTAACAAAACCCAAGCATCAACCGCTTGACCATAATATCCTAAACGAAAGTAGCAAAGCCCTGAATAGTAAAGACCTGGAATGGCAGCTAATGGTGACAGTGGAAATTGTTTAACCAGTGCCTCGAAAACATCGAGTGCCTCCAGATATTTTTTTTGATTATAGAAGGAATAAGCATAGCCAAGCAAAGCATTAATTTTAAAGGAGGTGTCTTGGATCTCGACGGTATTGTTTAGAATTTCTCGAAATTCAACTTGGGCTTCGGAAAGGCGACCCAGGTGATACAAACAATAGGCTCGACCTAATTTGGCATAAAATGCGACCCTCGATTTGCATTCCTGGCTCTTAAGATAATGATTCTCGGCTTCGTTATATTTCTTGAAATAATAATAACCTTCACCCAAGAAATATAAAAGTTCTCCACGCCAAGGCGACTCACGGTTCGGAAAATCCTTCACATATTTAGCACCAAGTGTAATTACCCGTTCAAAGGCACCCGATGAATTCAAAGAAAGAAGGAGGAGTGCGCATGCCGGTTCTGCCAGTTCTGATTCGGGAAATCTCATAACAATATTTTCAAAATGTTTTGCCGCCCGCCGAAAATCGCCCATCTGGTAACAAACCACCCCGGAGAAGTAATCACCAACTCCAACCAAATCCCCGGTCGAAAACATCTGACTGAGTTGGGCAGTGGCAATCAGCGTCTGTATCGTATCAGCGGCAACCAGCATCGCATGAGGCAATTGCAGATTAGCGTATTGTGCAATCCTAGTCTTAGGATAATTGGCTCTTACCCTTTGGAAATAAATTATCCCCTCGCGCGGCTCAGACAATGAAGTTTTACAAAAGCCAATGAAATAATTGGCATGGGCGGCAAGAATATTGTTCGGATGTTTGGTTAATGGTTTTAAATGATCCAAGGCTGAACCATAATTTTCATGGGCAATGAGTGCACAGCCTAAAAAGAAATGGGCATAATCGGAAAGTTCCGAAAACGGAAAGCTCTCTAAAAAGAATTCAAATTTTGCTCTTGCGCCACCGAAATCGTGATTCTCGAATAGCGCTTCACCAGCCGAGAAATGAGCTAATCGACATATTGGCGTGTTTGGGGCCGCACTGGTGATTTCCTTAAAAGCAAGCAGTGCTTCTTGAATCCGACCCAGTTTTGTTAAACTTTTCGCCAGATAAAATTTTGCCCCGAGATGATTAAGACCGCTTAGTTTTAATGCCGCTTGTTTATAATCCCCTTTGAAATAGCACAAAACACCACTCGCAAAATTTGTCCGCTCGTCTTTTTGATAACCTTGTTTTTTTGACAACCTTTCTAATGCCATATCCGCTTTACGATAATCACCAAGCATAATCGAAGAAATCGCTAAGCCGTACATCGCTTCGGGTTCAATATAGTGAAATTTCGGTCGGTCAAGAATTCTAAGAAATTCGCTTCGCGCCTTATTATATTCACCTAAATTGAAATAACATTCGGCTAAACCGAATCGTAATTCGTCGACAAAGTCACTCTTACTATAGTCTTTAACTAATTTCTTAAGAAGTTCAGTCGCTTTTTGGAAATCGTTTTCACCTAAAGCTGCTTCCACTTCGGTAAAACGTTTAACCAAATCTTTCACTGGCGATGAGTTATTCGCAAACTGGAGATTGCAAAATACAAAGGTCAGGATTATGATAATTTTTATCCATTTTTCCATTTTATTACCACCATTTTTTATTATAAGAAGGGATTTCATCGGTTTAATTCTCGCTCGATTTCAATTTTCCCTTCCGGACCTCTGGTCTTAATCGTGGTCAAGGGTCCAGAAAATTTTAGGGATTCATCGTGGGTGTCGACGATTACGATTTCATAACAATACTTGCCGTCACTCACCATTCGACCAGCGTCATCCAATCCATCCCAAGCTAAACGAAGTGGTGGCATTTCCCAACCGCTAAAGGTTCGAACCATTTCTCCTAAATTATTCTTTATCACAACTTGCCAACGTTTTACTTCGCGACGAGAAACGATTCGCACATCCATCCAGAGAACTTTTCGTTTATCTTCCGGGGTTGGGGCAAAAACACTGGGTGATGCATCGATCCAAGTTCGGAATCCACCAAACTTGATAAACAAGCCTAATTTATGAGTAGGCGGCAGATAAAATTTCGATTGATGATGCAAGAGGAAAGCATAATCAACCCCCAGACTAAGTTTACCCCATTCCTTTCTCACTCCCAATCCGGCACTCAATTCATTCGGGTCGTAGCCGATACGGTGCACTAAAACCGAAGGCCATAACTCGAATTCGATTCCGATATGAGTTCGGATTCGATTGTAATCGATCTCGCCACTATTCCAAACGCCCTCATCTGCCACCACATCGCCTAAAGCAATAACCCGGTCCTCAAATAATTTCAATGCACCACCAACCCTTAAGGTCAGTGGAAATTTTTCTTCTTCGTTTTCAAGCTGTATTTTTGGTGCTAGAATATTTTGCGCGAAGATACCAAAATTGAATGGATTGGGTTCGGTTAGGATAATACCCAAATCAGCCCCAAGCCCAACATCGCTAAACCGGGCAAGATTCTCAGTGACTACCTTAAAATTAGCCCCAATACCTAAAAGTCGATGCGGATTATAAGCATAAGAGAAAATGTAGGCGTTCTGGGCAAAAATTGCTGGGTCGTACAGGTCGTTATGTTCATCTCGGACTTCCAGGCCACTGGTTCCATAGTTCAAAAGAGTTAAAGCAAATGTGCCATATTGTTTTGTGGGCAAGGCATAGCCAAGATATTCCATACGCATTCCACCATATAAAGCGGAATGAGCAATTTTAATATCCTGGGTTCGAAGATAGGCCAGACCCCCTGGATTATAATAAACCGCCTCCACATCGTTTGCCAAGCCAGTGAAAGACTTACCCAGCGCTAAAGTTCGAGGTGAAGCGCCATAATTCAGAAATGTACCGGGTGTTCCACCCTGTCCAAAGAGAAATGAAATTGATATAATGTTTAAAAGAATGATGAAATTTATTTTTTTCATTGTTGCCCCTCTACCAAACAACAGCGATTCTATGAGTTTTGTCGAAAACCTTGCCAGTATGGACCAGACCCCAGAATTTTATGACATAAATTCCATTTGCTACCCTCTTGCCTTTCTGATCCCTACCGTCCCAAGTAACCTTGTTTACTCCATTCTTTGCACCCTCTTCACCTTGCTCATATTCTCTGGACAATACCGGATTACCAAACGGGTCATAAATCGCCATCGTGATATCACAACTGGTTGGTAAGATATATTGAATTTCAGTCCAATTCTGATTGTAACCAAATGGGTTTGGGAAAGCAATTATTCTACCTTCAAGCACGGTTGGGTCACCTTCGATGAATATTCCAATCAGGTAAGTGTAGTCGTCGGCTTGAATTGCTATTGTATCCGTCTCCGGCGTAGTTGCCGCCTTACATTCAAATCTAACTTTTATTGCTCCCATCGTGTCGGTTAAACCTGAAGAATCAAGCATCACTCCAGTCCCATGGACCACACTGAAAGTGGTATATTTGCCTTTAATTATTTGGTCATTCGCATCATAAAGGGTAGCCTCGATGGTAGTCATCGAACCGGCTCGTAGTGTATCGGGGTGATTCGTCACAATTTTTTTGGTCTTGGCTTCGACATCCACCATTGAGCGATATGATTCAAAATTATTGCTAATCGTCCAAATGTTCTGATTCTCTCCGGTTGAATCAAAAGCGACCGCAAAGACCGCGCTATCATGAAGTACCGCTTGCGTCGGGTCCGAGCTTATGGCGAAATCAGAAGTTAAGTAAACGGTATCGTTGCCGACATCCACACGATTAAAACAGTCGTCGGTTGCCAGAACCCTCACCATGAATGCTTCTTTCACATATTGACGGGTTGCTTTTCCAGTTTTACCCGGAGTTTGATTGAATCGAGTTGTCGTATCACCAGGAAGTAACTCTTCACCGGGTAAAAGTAGAATGATTCGGGCAAAATCACCGGCAAAAACATTGATGCCGGTACTGGTATCAGCCCGAATCGCTTGATTATCGGTGCGGGCTGTGATTCGATGAGTACCGGCTCGGCGCAAGGTTGCGGGGAAAACACCTCTGCCATCAACCAGATTGCCATTGTTCAGCCTCGCAAAATAATCGGTTGAGGAAAAATAAATCGGGTCAGAACGAAATGACACCGGATTAAAACACTGGTCGACCATATAAACTTTTACCGAAAATTGGATTCCGGCGGTCTGACTTTGCGGTTGTGAAATAAACCTGCCATCAGGCGAACCTGGTGCAATCGATTCACCAGGACAAATTATTAATATTCGCTTGGGATTGTTTGGTGTAACCGTGATTTGATTACTGTACCCGACAATTCCGCTTGCGTCACATCTTAATCGCAGCGAATCGGCAATACTAACCCGCACCTTGCGCCGACATACCCCCTGATAAAAGTTTATCAATTGTGGTTCGACGTAGATATAAATGTCGTCGCGTGTCGTTTTCAGTGTCGCTGGAAAATTAAAAGGAAAAGTATCACCGGATGCGGTTTTTGCCACAATTGAAATTTCGAACGAATCCCCCGCAGTTTGTGGAGTGTTAATATGGTTGAATTCGATAGAATTAAATTGAGCAAAAATTAAACTTGTTAGAATTAAATTTATCATAATTATCATTATCATTCCCTTTCCAACCACTCTTGAGGAGCGGTAAAAAGAATCCCCGAATTCCCCTGTCTTTCCTGCAATTCTAAAAAACATTATGACATGATGCAAATAAGCAAGGAATATGCCAACCTGGTTTATAGATTATCAATCTTATAAGTCCAATTAGTTTCAAACCGTTACAACCCCCTATAAAATTTCAGGAAAACAATAAATTGTGCGACTTTATCCGATGATTGTGGGTGAACATACAATAAGTGATGTAAATGAGGACAATTAACAGATGCGACATAAAACAGTAAAAGTCAAGATGCGTAAAATTAATCTTAGTTCGATTAACTTAAACTCATAGACACTATCTATGAATAGTATTAAAATAGAAACAAAATTTTGTCTATCCTCAAAATTATAAATCACTTAACGTAATTCGTTCATTTGTAGGGGGGATCACTCAGGGTTACCACTAAGTGGCTCAGGAATGACCTGGAGTTATTTAGGGGATTGTTTCTATAGCTGCTTAAGAATTAATTGTTTAGGGAAAACCAGGGAAGTCAGTTCCCTGATCACCATGAAAAGACTATTTTAAATCTAAAGTGAGTTTAATCAATAATAATCGAAAAATTGGAAGAGTTAACTCAGGGACTCTTTTATTTCAGGTTTGAGGTTTTTAAAACTGTTTAGCCATTTAATTCGTTCTTCTTTTAATATCTTCAATCTATCACTATATTCCTTTTGACTATAATAATGATGAGGATTGAATCGTTGAAAGCTCATGCCTGGCACATCTTTTGGAACAAGATAGTTCCAATCCGGGTCTATTTGCCATTCGATTGTTCCTCGAGCCATTTCTTTAATTATTGTCGTGGTATCCAAGACCGTAATTTTTTCGCCGATTTCGCCGCCAACCCTTCCGGTATTCATTACATATATTTCCATATCCTTATGTTTTTGAAGGATATTCAAGAATCGATTACCTTCTTCATCTTCTGGACCGATAATGAATGGATTTGTACCTACCACTCTCAAGGACTTGCCAACCTGGGTCGGGTCACCAGCCGAAGTTTCGACCGATTCGCCTAACATAAAGAAGGCAGTCCCTTGTTCTGGAGTAAGCTTTGCCACCGGTGGCACGATATCATTACGGCGAAAGATAAAAATGAACATATTGACAAACGGAAGGTTAATTGAATCATCGGTAAAGTCCATTTCTCTTCTTACAACTACGGCTCGACCATTTGAGGTATGGTTATAATTCAAGAAATCAACCTTGCCATCAGGTTCTACCCAGATATTTTCTAAGATTGCATTAGGGCTGGTCACCGCTTTATAAAGTAGCGGGTCGGATTTGGCAGAAAGCCCTTCTGTCTTCATATAAAAATTGTCTTCAGTGCCGATTGCATAGCCATCATCTTTTAAGAATACTACATCATCCTGTCTTATCACAACTCCTTCGGGTGGTTCTAAATAGTGATGATGACAGGTTAAAGTCGTTTTACCAGTACCGGATAGTCCAAACATTAAGATACCTTTTTCCGTTAACTTAGCGCCCTGCCTAACTCGCATAATTTTGCTGCCAGCATGGAGCCCAAGCCAACCTTTAGTTTTAGCAATATACATTGCCATCCTGAGATTAGCCTTTTTTATCTCACCGGTATAATCTGAACCGAAAACAAATGTCCGATGGGTTTTGGGTGATACCAGGACCTTGCGTTCGGGCCATTCTGGGATTGATACCACTGTAATATCTGGTTTCTGTTTATCAGCCGGGTCAAATAGGGTCTGGTGCCACATATAAGCATTACGGGCATAATCCTCAGTCACATAATAACGACAGAGTAGATTTATTTCAGGAGAGAGGCACATCTTGCGTTCGACCATTATCATCCGCTTTGTCTTAATATAGTTAAGTGCCTTACTGATTAAAGCAGCTTCTTCCTGGTTTGGCTCATCATTGACAATCTTGGTGAATTTAGCACTGCGGGAACGAATTTTTGTAACATAGG
>Ga0224501_10004062_pt1 | contig 11549 bp, 6 predicted proteins | sample SF_Oct11_sed_USG_4_FD_169105 | JGI IMG/M metagenome (GOLD analysis project Ga0224501, IMG submission 169105) | Sediment microbial communities from San Francisco Bay, California, United States - SF_Oct11_sed_USGS_8_1 | ecosystem: Environmental > Aquatic > Marine > Sediment | place: USA...
AATTCATATCATAGTAACGCAACTGTCAGCAGAGAATGGTGCCATGATTTCTCTTTCATTTATCATTTAATTTATCTCTGAACTCCTTATCGTTTAAACAAGGGGATCCAAACAACACCATAGCTTGCTGATGATACCAAGAGTCTGGCAATCTCCTCAAAGCCTCTGGTTATCCCGAACCCTCACCATTGTTAGTGGACAGATGCCGTATGTACTGTAATGCCTCTAAAGTGGCTCAGTTTACGAGTTGCCAAGACTGCTCATCTTCTCATCCCATCATCCGCGTTAAATATTGTGCAGTAAGTTCACTATAAAAGGTTTCTCACTGGTATTTTCTCGTTTAATCAAAGCTTGTAAAGGAGAGACTGAATTATGACACGAGAATTACTGTCCTGGGACACATCCAGAGAGGAGGGAGACCGTCGGCATTCGACAGAATTCTGGTGAGTCACTTTTCATCCCATGACACCATCCCGGTGTTTTCGCTACGATATGCACGCAAGTGTTTCGCTAAACCGCGCTCAGCAGTAGAGACCTCATAGTTATACTCTCTTCATCAAGAGAGCGTAACTCTATGAATGGCTTACTGGGACTTTCTAACCCAAAATTAATTCAGTGAGCAATGTGTGCTGCCACTGTGGGTAGCAGCTTCTCACATAATTCCTAGCGAAGTAGGATGGCCAGGTGCTCGATTGCAACAATAATATAATTTATGATAACATGGTAACTTGTTGTTTTCTGAACATAGGGAACGCGGATGGGAGCCGAGTCTGTGTTAGCCTTGATGGAGGCTCAGCCGGACAGCCCCGCCCTAATCATCTCATTAGATGGAAACCAAATAGTCAGAAAACAGCTGATGGAGTGTGTGGAGAAGGTGGGTTGATTATTACTATGCCAGCCCAACAATCATTCAGCCAATCAATCAACCAATAGTTTCAAATGTCCCATTGACCTAGTAGGTTCCTAAATACACAAATTATTGTTAAAAGTATTGACAGGGAAATCTGTTGGGGATAGCGAAATAGCCAATCGCATTGATAGAGTGCTTAGCTTATGATCATCACATCTTGGGTCCGAGTTCTGGTCATACCAGTTATTCTGAGTGTGAACTTCTCATAGGATTTATCCCTGCTACCGCTCCAAAAATTCCCCGGGCTTAGGCTCTGAACTACGCTGGCCACCATCAATATCTCCAATCTGCCTTTTTTATCATTCTTGGCATTTGTGTTAGAGTTCGATATAGGTTATCATATCACACGGTATGATTCAAATCGATCACTATCAATTAAATCTGGTGTAAAATCTTGTCTGTTTTAGACCTTGCTAGTTCAGCAGGCTATGAAGGAACATAATTTTGATGACTGTGTTCACAATCGTGGAAGGTTTGTATTACAAAGTCAAACCCTAAAGGGGTTATGACACGGTCGATGGTAGACACACTTTCGAAGTGGTGTTCCCCATTCTTAAAGGGAGGCAACTCCGCATTCATTACACTGATAGCGAGGGTCTTTTTCCACAAACCGAATATCGGTCACTCAATTAACCACGGCCCAAATGGCCCAAATAGAAATAAAATGGGATCTAATTACTAAAACTTAGTAACCTAGTGATCTTCACCCCCTTATAACACCGAGTAGAACATAAAATTGAACGTAAGATTGGAGAAGTTCTTTGCCCGTTTTCCCTAGCTTTAGGGGCCGTTGCAATCGGACCTCCATCATTTGACAATAATGGCACTAACGCTCGTTGACAGAGGTGAAAAACTGCACTCTGAAACCCTATTTCTATATTTTTGTTGAACATTTTCTCTATATAGACTTGTGTAACGACAAGTCTAGTGGGCACCTGCAAGAGCGCGTAAGCCGAGAAATCAACCCAATCGTCAACAGTTCTGTGTTAATTTCCTATCTCGAGGTCAATTCTGGTGCACCGACGGTCTGAAAAGTACATCGCCAAGGGCTCTTAAGTATGCGCATTGGATAGGGCTATCTCTTAGCTTCCATTTGAACTGGGTATTGGGCTCATTTGTTCATGGTAGGGTTCAGAATGTAAAAACAAGTGAAGTCGTTTTTGCCCATGTCATAACCCTTTTAAACCTTTGGTCTGGATCCCAATCGGGATTGTGCTCAATTGCGTGTGATCAACTTGTCTCAGAGGTTTTGGCAGCTTTAATCGTTTTATTCCCGAAAATAGCCAAACAACATTGAAACATTAGGAAGTAAAAATTGACTAATGGTGACTCTTTGAGTTGTGGCCCTCCTTTGGAAAATTCTGGTTACCTGGTATATATTTTTGGATAGCAGGACAGCTGAATGGCTAGAATGAGTGTCTCAAGATCGAAAGATTCTGGGTTCAAGTTCTAGTCACGCTAAATGCCCACCATGGAACTCCTAGCCTAATCCCCAACTCCTACCGTTTCAAAAAGCCTCGGGCTTAGGAAGTCTGAGTGGAACCATAAAAACTAATAAATAAACCTGTAATAATATTACTTCTTGCTGGTAGCCACCCTGGTATGTCTTGCAGAAGCTTCGAGGCCAACCTGTCGATATACAAGGTGCTATCTCGTCTGGAACCACCCAAGTCTGGTTGTCACGGTGGAGCGGACTGTAAGGTTGGCCTTCCTTATCCCTTCTTCTCCTCATGTTGAGTTACCCATTCCCAACATAGTGATTACATAACCCACCATTGTGAAAGTTAGTAGAAACTGCTCTAGACAAGAATAACTCCATGTACTACATGGAAACCTTGGGCATGAGAAGATGACTCCGAAACAACTACCATGACAAGGGCCCGTCACATAACCATAAAAACCGCCTGCTTTGTCGTAAGTAGTCAAAATCTTACGAGAAAGGTGCTATGACTTCTAATTAGTCCCATCTGTTGCCTGTTTTCCCAGTTCCAGTGGATCACATATGATGCGTATCATCTCATCTATCATACAAACTTGTTTATTGCGCAAGAACACCTCTGGATTAACTGTCAAATAGAGCTCAATATGAGGCTTTTGATGGCTCGTTCATGTTTTCAGCGGTAAAACAAGTCCTGACTCCCATAACAAAACACCTACGGTAACCCAAATCCTGTAACCGTAACTGTGCAAGGTCTCTAATAAGTACTTTACAGAATGCGTATACAGCGTGTTCATGTCTATCACGGACGCTCAACCGAGACTGAAATTTTGCTATCTTCTTGTTACCAGGGTCAGTTCAGGATGGCAGTACTGGCTGTGGGGGCGCCGGCGTGTGGTGCTAATGCTGCCGTGCGCTCCTTCGTTAGGATGTGTCTTGTGGAAGGTTACTCAGTATATGGCGTATATGATAGTCTGGTAGGACTGGCTAGTGGTAACGTTAAACCACTGAGCTGGACAGATGTGCACGGGTGGGCTGGTGCAGGCGGCAGCAAGCTCGGCACAAAACGGTGAGTCATCGGATATGGGTCACTCACGCAGGAGCGGCAGCACTTGCCTGTTTAAGACACGTACCATAGGATATGATAATTTTTGTTTCATAAATAACATACATCACTATGTGCCAATAGCGTGTTTCAAAGATGGTCCACGGTGTCTCCTATAGAGAGGGTACCCACCCATATAAGTGTGACTCATGTATTTCATGCTGTGTTCCGGTGGATTTAGAAAGCTATGCCCGAATCAGGAATCAAACCAGAGCCCTTTGATTCCAGTCTAGTTGAGAATCCACCAAGCGACTGCCTCACTTTAGTTATAATGATAACACTTCCCACTGTCCAATCTAACTTGCTTCATTATCGTTTGTAGTTTATTACCTGAAGATGTGGGCTTGGAGCCAATAGCAAATAGTCTGGAGAGATTCCAGATCTCCAGTCTCCTAATCATAGGAGGGTTCGAGGTGAGCTGGGGCTGCTGCTGGTAAGGGGTCGGGGCTGCTGATCGTAAGGGGCCGGGGCTGTTGATGGTAAGGGGCCGGGGCTGCTGATGGTAAGGGCCGGGGCTGCTAATGGTTATGAAATTATGTTATCAAAAGTCATTGTTTTGAAAACTTTTACACTCTATGCTCAGCCTAGCCTGTTCTGACCTGAAGCCCACCCATGTCAAAATCAATCTGCGACACAAAATGTCAGCTAAGCTAGCAACACAGGTTTTTATCTTCATGTTGATTTTGAGTGATGTATAGCATTACCTGACCTGGTGACATTCTCGCTGACTGGCTTAGATTCTTTGCAGGCATTTTTGACGGCAAAGCAGTTGGAGGAGGGTCGCTCGCAGTTTAATGCGTTTAAAATACCAATGGTGGTAATCCCAAGCACCATCAGTAACAATGTGCCGGGCACAGACTTCTCCCTGGGCTGTGATACATCTCTCAATGAGATTGTCAGTGTGAGTATATCCGTTGACTCCTCTGGCTGATGCGTAGTTATTGGTAAACTGTTACTCCAGCAACTATCACTCCCGCAATACATTTGTGACCAATGGAAACTGTCTGTGTTTTGTCATTTACTCTACATTTGAAAAAACCTAACCTAAGGAAAGATGGGTCAAAATGGGAAGCATCTCTTGGTCTCCTGGTATGGAGTTGTCTTGTCTTGTAGATCTGTGATCGTATAAAGCAGTCTGCATCTGGCAGTAAGCGTCGAGTGTTCCTTATAGAGACTATGGGCGGGTTCTGTGGATATCTGGCCACACTAAGTGCCCTAGCTGGTGGTGCTGACGCTGCTTATATCAATGAAGAGAATTTCTCCTGTGATGACTTGCAGGTAAGTGTATATACAGGAGGAGCCAAGATAGCTCAATCAATGAAAGCGCTGAATCACAATCCAAAGTTTGTGAGTTAGCTTCCCAGTGCTGGTGGGGTTTTCTTTGGCACAAACCTTCACCATGCCCTTCACTCTACATTGCTAATGTGGCAAGGTTTAGGGGTTATTTACCACTGAGTGATGCCGATTGCTCTTTGAAACCCATACACCCTTGTGACATGGCGAATACAGGCCTCCGTGAAATAAGCCTCACCGACGGAAATGGCTCGGAACTCACTGTTGACCATAATCCCGGCAACATTTGCCAGAAAAGAGGCGAATCAATAACCCTGCCAAAAGATTTGTACATATTAAACATTATGAGAATACTCATCCAAATAGTTGACAAGTGGAATGAATCGAGTATAACCCACACTAATTTTTCAACCGGTTTCATTGCAGACGGATTGCCAGCATCTGAAAGATAAGATAGATCACTGTGAAATAAAAAGAGGCCTCATTCTTATGTAAGTGCCGGTACACTGTGTGCAAAAATACAATGCGCCCAGATTATCTGTGGATGCCTGTGAATCAGCAGGCTTTACTGCCTACTTTACTGTCTATGTGTTGGTAACTTTGTAGTTATCAAGTGATCGGGTGCCGCACCAATGCATGCATGGGCAAGTGCATCTGTGAACCTGAACAGCGCACACAGAAAATAGTCTTTTACAGAGTCAAGAGTAGCTGGATAGCTCATATGCTAGAGTGCATGACTCAAGATCAAAAGCACTTGTGTTCCAGTCCTGTCATGCTGAGGACTTACTGTGAGAAAGAGCTGTTCATCTAGTTTCTAGCTCCCGACACTCCATCCACGCAGCAAGCCTTAGGCTTAGAAGAATCAAGTGCCCGAGTAAAAAAGTAACTAAATAAATTTGTTTTAGTAATGAGAAAGCCAACTCCAACTATCATACAAGTTTCATCTATCATCTGTTCTGTGAAGAGGGTAAAGGGTACTACTCCACCAGGATGAACATCCTGGGCCATATGCAGCAGGTGAGCACTATCACCTACTCCGGGCCAACAAACTCACGTACAAGCACCTGGTTAACTTGCAGAAGGCTTAGGTGCCTCTTTCACCTTCTTTATGGGGTGCCTGAATGGCCCTGTCTGGAAACAAGCAGCTCGCATAGTAACACTATCCATGTAAATGAAGAGCAAAAATCGCAAAACTTCACGCACAATCCATTCAACGTTCTGTGAGATTCATTCTTTGCCAGAGCGTTGTCAGTTCTAATTACTTAGTGATCGCCAGCAGTTTGGTTTATGCATAATTTAATAGAGTGGCGTCTCCCGCTTGTAGGACCCAAACATTTTTGCGGGCGTATTATAATCAGAGACATAGAAACAGAGATCAGACAAGCTGCTTTATGTGTTTGTAATCTTGTTTCAGGGTGGCAGCGCGAGTCCGTTCGATAGAAATTTGGGCACAAAGCTAGGAATGAAAGCTGCCCAGTACCTCATCAAACAGTGTGTCGCTTATGCTAAGCCAGACGGTAAGGTTACTCGTGACATACAGTTTCTTTGTCCAGGTTTTCCAATTTTCCCATTGCGATTCTATACTACCAAGTTCATACACATGTTATGTCAATAGGCATAGTTCTTTCACCTTGACCTTGGCGGTGCCCCCCTAATAACTTGCATTGATTACGATTTGTGACCATCTCCTTGAGTTATCATATTGCCCATTCTCTTGGTAAGCAGTATCACAATAGTGCTGATCTTCCTCGCGCCTCTCACCCTGGCTCCGTTGATACTCATAACGCCTTGCAGGCGACCCTCTCCAATACCTGCCCGGTAATCCTGACTGGCTCGGTAAGCTAAGCATTGTTCTCATTGTGCAATGTGACCTGACCTTTGTTGTGAGATCCTATTCCTGTTATTGTTGTGGTGATTTCACGGTTAATCTGCCAGCTCCCACAGCTCTCCCACTCATTTTGTGATATCTTCATCATTGAGGTAAAGCTGCCGGGATAGCTACTCGCTTTTCAACATTTGCGGGTTAGCACCAAGTACCATGAGCAAATCAATATTAGCGCTTCACCTCATAGTGCATGAGGCTTGTTCATGTTTTTGGAAAAACTAATATGAGGAGCTCAGTGACAACTGACACCCCACCGTGACCGGAATTTGAACTGTCGCTCTCGTGCCTGTGAGCCCAACTCTCCACCATTGGGCTCTCCCGCTATCCTTTCCACTCACTGATTCAAACTCTTGTAGGCTCCATGGATGCAACCGGATTGTACTCTTGCGTTTCACTAGGAATCGTACGGAGGCAGACGGAATTCACCCCCATCCAGGAGCTTGCCAAACAGACCGACTTTGAGTAAGTGTGATGAGAGACCATAGCTCCTATTAATCTGTCAGTGCAGACCGTGGAGCATTGGCTCGGACTCGCCAGCTGCTCGAATGGTTTATTAGCTACAAAGAGGCGTGTGACTACAAACTGCTTGGCTACTGGAGTGTAGCTGTGTTTTGGGAATTGAGTTGATAAAATAGTGTATAACGGGGCATTAAAAACAAACGCTCACTGCATGAGGATGTGCCATGGTTTGATCACTCAGTGTCGTTCTTCCCAATTATACTTTGGGTTTCTGTCACCTTGAGTCCTTACCTGATTTTAAAGACTATGAAAGCAGACACCACATTTAAAAGCATATGATGGGCAGAGGCCGGTCTCATTATAGAAGGCAATTTCATACACGCGAATGTTCTTTGTCCATCGCCTTGCTGCCAATTCGGTGCCCTCAAGTGAATTATGCTGCATTTTTGAGGTGATCAGATCCGTGAAGTTATTCTACCTTTTTCTTATCTCTTTCAATTTTCTCCTACCTCTAGAGTTATCCTCCCCAAAGATAACACTGATAGTAATAGTCATCCAGTGATATAAAGGATGTAAACATTGACTAGAGAACTTCTGAATCTGCGATAAAATTAACCTCTGCATTGAACAGCTATTGCAAATACTTGCATAATACAAGTTATGTTCTACAGGAAAAGGCTGCCATTAAATCAGTGGTGGCTGAAACTTCGGCCACTGTTGAGAATCATGGCGAAACACCAGGCTATCTACACACCTGAAGCAGAAGATGATACCTCAGCCTGAAGGCTGGAATTCATAGCATAGTAACACTGTTCTAACTGCACATAAACATGTGAATGTGTCGTGTGTCATTTATTAGTTTATTATTGTTGCACATGTCTTTCAGTTTATATGCTAGTAGATTGTCATAAATGAGTTTTTTCTATTTTTATGACACAATTGTATTCGTCCCGCTAGCTTATAACCTCCAGACCCTGTGTGCAATTGATTCTCGAGTGTATTTTACAAGCAATAAATTCAATCAGCAATCTCTGATTAATTACTCTGTGTATTTTGTACAATTAGTGGCTAGCGGAGAGACTAGAGTGCTTGGTTTATGATTGAAAGGTCCCGAATCTTAAGTTATGATCATGCTGGGTACCTACTGTGAGTGTGAGCATCTCGCGTGTTGTTTCCTAATCTTACAGTCCTAGAACAGAGGAGGTCCATCCAACAAGGTGGCCAAGCCCCAGGTTATATAATAAAAGTACCTCCTGTGAGCCATAAATTGCAGTTTGTGTATCAGCAGTGAGCAGTGCAGTTGGTGCTAGAATATTTCCACAGTATCCCACACTCTGACTTGCAAGTTGCAACATGCCCATAGGCCATAGCAAACCACGGAAGTATTGTGTTGTCAGATACAAAAAGTTAGAATGGTGGCAGCTGTCAAATGGAACTTGGAAGATAGAACATATCGGTGTGACATAATGTCATCAGAACATATTGGAGACCCAGAAAAGCCCATGACTCCCACCGGATAATCTTTGCGCTCCCACTCTCCGGAAAACCAGTTCACCAGCTTCGGGTTGTTTTCTCCTTGAATTTTGTCATAGCGCCGTTTGTCCAACAAGAAGTATTTTGATTGGCATTGCCTTGTATACCGCAATCATTGGTCTATTGCCGCAACCTATCGACCAATCGGTGGTGACGTATTTTTAGTTTACTAGCAAAATGGCTGTGTGGTGATCTGGAATCTAGATGCTTCTTCCAAGTAAAACGCCTGTAGATCCGCATCGTTTCCCGAGCTACCAACGAACTGAGCGGCGTTAGAGAATCAGGAAAAGAAAGAGGCTGTCATCCAATATGAGCTTTAAACGCCAGCAAGGTCAGTTACCGCCTTTACCACCCTACTGGGAGGAACGGGTTGACGAACGAACGGGCTACCCGTACTTTTTGAATCACCAGACTAAGACGACCCAATGGCAAGACCCTAGACTGGAGGGCGCTGGCGCTGATCCAAACGATGGAAGATTTCGTGACTCTGTAGAAATACCAGTTAACTTACACAATGAAAACCGGCCTAGTCATCAACATCAAACATACCCATACCAGTCACCCGAGATGCCTCAACCAAATCATCATTACCAGCACCATCCTGGACCACGAATGACTCAGCAACTCCCTCAACATCAAGAACAACAGTTTTTTAATCCCGGTATGCCCTATAATCAAGCGTCAGGGTTATCAACCCAAAGGTTCCCCACTAACCAACAGCCGCAAGAATCAACCACACCAACATCCCACCTCTCTCCCAGCATGATGCATAGAGGGCAACACTCAAACGAAAAACGGCACCGATCGCGATCCCCAGCTGCTCCCACTATGACGGAATACACTACAGAACCATCTGGTTATAGCGAAACCGATGGTGGGGGACCGATTGACGAGGGAAGCTACTGTGAGGAAAGCCTTACTGCTCCGCCGGTTCCTCCTCAAATAGAAGCGATCTATGCCATCAAGACTGATTCTGAGCAGTGGCATGCAAAGATATCACAGTTTACTGGTAAAAAGTCGGACAATGACTACAAGTACATCGAGGAAATGTTGGAGAGAAATCTTTGTAAACTTGATAATGTTGACGCTAACGGCATAGAGGAAATTCGTAATCAACGCAAGGATTGCGTGCGCTATATCCAGCAATGTTTGGACCAACTTGAACTAAAAGCAATGGCTAATGAAGTAGATATGTAGCCTTGAAACAGCAATAGGTAAATTTCTATTACCCTGAGACTCTCAGCTGGACACTTCAATGGTGCCCTACGCATAGGTAAATTTAGGTTCTCCATTGTACCATGGATGTTTGTTCTATAAACCTTTCGCTCTATTTTGAAGAAATTTCAAAGATTTCAGTAATATATACCCTATACACTATGTAGTTGAGGTTTTACTCTTGATTAATATTAGCATAAAACCTTTCACAGGTTTTTGCTGACAGCGCTGACCTGTCAAGCAGCCATACAATATTTATTGTAATATTTGGGTGTGTAAATCATCGGAGCTCACTCAGTGAAAGAGTCAAATCACAATCTAACGGTTATGAGTTCGCCGCCCAGTGCTTGGCTGGGTTTTCTTGAGGTACGGGCCTTTAGCAAGTCTCTCACCCCAATTTGCTAGTGTGGCTTTACCAAATAATCGTAGTATAAATCCCAGTCAATGGATAAAAACTGAGTCACTCCATGGTTGTTTGAGATGAACATCTCCCTTCTCGTGAAGACTAGCCGAATTCTCGACAGGTGAAATGTCAACAAACTGACTGACCCCCAGCCTTCCAGCACTATCCATTCAGGCTTGTGGCGAACTGCTTCACATTGAGTCAGCAAGTTACCTGGTAGAGGGGAGCTGGCCCTGGACATAGTCAGCTTTCTCTATGTCAGCACTGCCCAAATGCGTTGCCTCGCTAGAAGCCACACCATAGTCTCCAAAGATCAATGGGTGGCCAAAGAATTTGGGTGCGAGGTTTATTACTATGCCGCAGTTACACTTAGTTATTGTCTCTTCTATTGATGAGTGCACTCAGCCGTATTACTAGAGGCTTTCCCCATCACATATAGCTCACCATCACCACTGGGTGATGGTCTCATTAAGATTACTTAAGACTTTGTCGACCGATCTATTCGATAATCTCCACGGTGATTAGACTTGCTATGGCTTCTCAACTAAACTCAATACTACAGTTTGACCCGCGTGAGAGGGATCAGCTATTTACTGCTGCAATTCAAATTGAACTTTATACCCATGCAGATCTATTACTGTCACTATGACAACCATTATTTTGAAGGCATGCATAGTAACAAGTTATTAACACCCCTCGCCTCACTGAGTCTCGAAAACCAAGGATTTTATTTAGAGTGAACCAGGAATGTGCTGTAACTAATCTATCAATGCTACCGTATCCATGGAAATGCCGGCTAACATTTTATTGCTGCCCATAGCTTTATATCATGAGGATTGTCAGCAGTAGCTTCTCCACTGCTTCTACATCTAAGGATCCCCGCTGCTGCACACACACGCACGCACACACACACACAGTATGGTTGCCCATACGGGTTTCCTTTCCCCTTAAGTATAAAAGATACAAGATATCGAAGCGGTAGAGCGATGGGATCTCGACCGCGAGAACCTGGGCTCTCGTCCCGGTCATGACAGGCCCTCACTGCGAATATAAACTCCTCATTAAATCAAGCTCAAAACAAAATCGATGCTTCATTCTAAGCCTAAACTAGTGGCAAATAAGTATCTAACTTGGCTGTTGCACCATAACATTGAAGATTTCATGCTATAAAAACAATCTAGAACATAATATTTCGGGCTTTGTGACATTTTCGTGAATAACAAAAGGGAACAGTTACCCCCCCCCCATGACATCTGCATGTTCACTCAAAATAAATCTGCCAAATGACGGGCGAGCAGGGTTTTGGGC
>Ga0224501_10004063_pt1 | contig 11549 bp, 6 predicted proteins | sample SF_Oct11_sed_USG_4_FD_169105 | JGI IMG/M metagenome (GOLD analysis project Ga0224501, IMG submission 169105) | Sediment microbial communities from San Francisco Bay, California, United States - SF_Oct11_sed_USGS_8_1 | ecosystem: Environmental > Aquatic > Marine > Sediment | place: USA...
ATTCAAGGAGTCACACCCGAAAACATTCGCGAAGGGGACATCATCATGTTTACGCCGCCAGCAGAGTACGGCAACGCCTCCAACATCCATCGAGTAACTCGAATACAAAAGGATAACGGAACCCTCCTCTTCAAAACCAAGGGAGACGCCAACGACAGCGAAGACCCCTACTGGATACCCGACTCTCGCGTTCACGGTCTCCCAATATATCGCATACCCTACATGGGCTATCTCATCCTGTACCCCACCATCCCTATCATGATAACCATGGCTGTCATCATAATCATACTTGCCTGGCCGGAAAAAAGCAAAAGAAGACTGCGCCGCCGCCGACGCAAAATATCCTACTCGTGGTTGAAATGAAAAAACTCAGCATAGCATTCACTATTCTCACCATCTTCACAGTTTGCCTTATGTTCATTTCTTCCGCCACCGCGATCACTCCAAGCACGGTTGCGACATCCTCGACTAGTTTGGCAACGCTAGAAGCATTTCAACGCAAAACTTTCTTCGCAAAGGGAAAATACTGGGTCTTCTACTCTAACGGGATCAACATCGAATATAAGACAAGCACTGACGGCTCCACATGGGGCTCACCAACATACATATGTCCAGGAGGTCATGGACAATCCTTCACACTCTGGTTTGACGGAACACACATCCATTATGTCAAAGGACCTCAGGGCCATGGCGACATGAAATACCGCAGAGGAGAACCCAAAACCGACGGCACAATATCCTGGAGCGCCTCAGAACAAATCGTCCTTTCCCCAGGCAACCTATACATTTACGAGACCTACATATGCGTTGACTCGGAAGGCTACCCATGGATCGCTTATCGATGGGGCCATAATGGTTACCGTTATCCCAACTGCACAACATCCAGATTAAACAACGGAACTTGGCAAACCGCCCCAGGGTTCCCATATCAACTTTCACCCATATCAACAGGACCATGGATATGCTCCATAGTCCCGTTAACCAACTGCAAAGTGTACGCTGTTTACTTGCCCGGCGGGGGCGTTCACGGCAGGCTTTGGAATGGGACAGCGTGGGAACAAGATGAACTCATAACAACACTAGTAATAGAGCGAAGGTTCGCCCATTCGGTAGTTGCCAACGACGACGATGTTCATCTAGTTTTTTTGACAATTGGCACCAACGACATTGTATACTTCAGACGAACCCACGAATACGGTTGGGGAAGCCAAGAAACCGTGCAAACATCCCAGACGTCAACATCTTACCCCGTCCTATCCGTCGACACAACCTCTGGCAAACTATACTGTTTTTGGGGCACGTCCGGCGCAATCTACTCCAAGAAGCGTGTAAACGAGGCGTGGGATTCGACCCCCACAACATGGATTTCAGAGCCGAATCTAATAGAAGAAACAGTTACCTGCTTCTACCAAGTATGGAATGCAAGAATAGGAGTGATCTGGACTAAAGAAAATGAGCACTATGATGTTAGATTCTGCAGCCTCATAACAGAAGTGAGGCAACTTGTAGTCACATCCACAACTGGAGGAACCACGGACCCGCTTCCCGAAACATATGATTACCCAGCGAAATCTTCCGCAGATGTAACTGCTATCCCCGACTCAGGATACTCATTTGACCATTGGTTGCTTGATGGAGAAAAAAGAACCGAAAATCCGATAACCGTCATCATGGATGCCAACCATACGCTGGAGGCCTTTTTTGTCGATGATATTGCTCCAGAAATAGGCGATCCCATGCAGGAGCCAACGCAGAACGTTATGCCCGATCAAAACGTAACAGTCACGGTCAACATCACCGATCTTGCTACAGGAGTATACAACGCAACCTTATGGTATCATATGAACAACGAAACGGTATGGATGCCTTTAGACATGACCAAAATTAGTGTAAACACTTATCAAGCAACAATATTAGGATACAAAAACGGCACATGGATAACATACAAGATAACAGCCTACGACAACGCTGGAAACGAAGCAATAAACGATAAGGAAGGACGTTACTACATCTATCAGGTAATATCGGAATTCACGACAATCCTCATCCTACCGATTTTCATGATGGCGACACTATTAGTATTCATATTCTGTAAAAGGCAGTGCCGCGTGCGCTTACCAAAGGTAAGGAGTATACAGTCACGAGAAGAGAATAGTCTAGGATATCGCAATACATAAGACTTATTATCTTCTGTGCGCATTCACTGTACATGAGAAGAACAAAGATACAAGTCATACCGTTTAAGGAGGAAAGCTGAGTAAAAATCGCACCATAAAAGGAGATTGAAAAATGAAAAACCAGATGCTGAAAATTCTGCTACCGATCTCCCTAACTTTGCTGGCAGCTTCCGTTCTAGCAACCGTATACTGGAGCACCACATTAACGCACACTGGCAACATCATAGCTCACGGATGCAAAGTCTACCTAGAAGACAAAACAACCGAAAACTACCTCGTAAGTTGGGGCAATATAGCCGTCAACAGCGTCACCACACAATATCGCTGGATATACAACAACGGCACAGGAGCAAACATCGAATGGAACCACGATGCACCCAGCTATCTCCAACTAAAAACGTACTATGAACAGCCCACTGGCACATGGAACCTATGGAACCCGGGAACCTCACTGAGCTTTTCACAAGGGCAATATCTTCACGTAAAACTTGAACTAACCGTCCTAGCAGACGCAATCAACCATATCGGCTCATTCCAATGCAACACGTACATTGAGCTGACCTAACATGAAAAAAACCGCCGCCCTCTTCGCCTTACTCTCCCTCATCGTGACAGCTGCACCAAATTTTCAAGTCCAATTAACCCACACAGGAAACATCATAGAAAGCCTAGACATCATCTACATGCAACCATCCGAAGTCACATTCGACTGGGGCACGCTTGAACCAGGCGAAAGACGAGACATATACCATCAAAAAGTGGCTCTGCTAACGGCAAATCAACAAATACGTCTGACCGCGACACTCGACGTCGAGTCAGCCCTACACTTCTTCATCAGCGGAATATGGATACAAGTGGGCCCTGAACACTACTTCATAAGCAAAAACACACCGTCAGAAACATGGACTATTCCCTCAGGAGTTCACGACGTTTACTACGACTGCACCATGATCGCCAACACAGGCATCACCGAAATCGTTTCAGGCGAAATTATTACAAGTTTAACTTATGACACCAACATCGTCGGAACCTTCAAAATACAATACACCATCAGCCCATAGCCCCATAACGCGTTTGCTTTTTACCCGTTGAAGCTCACTTAACAAAATCACAAAGGTCAAGAACAAAAACAATAGAATCAGAAAGGCCAGAGTAAACTCTGGTATGAATGGTCCATGCACATAGGTAAAATATAAGATGTCATACTCACCTTTAGACTCCATCTCTGTAATCATAATCTCAGGATTCCCATTGACAACAACGACGTATTCACCATTTTCTAAATCTTCAAGCAAAACTTTGGGAACACTAACTCTGCAGAACCCTACAGTCTCCTTTATACCAGAAACATTCAACCTTATCTCCACGCTTGCTTCAGGACACACCAAACTAAAACCAGTGATTGCAGAACGACAAACGGTCAAAACTGAATAAGCACTCCCATTCCAAATAACATCAAACCTGCTGAAAAACCCCATAAGCGGATACCTATCCTGATTATCAACATCATTACCATATTCCGTATCGCCTAACCCATCACTACCTGACATGTTCTGATCCGCCCCATAGAATTCATCAACATCGCCATAATCATTCCAATAATTCCCCCCTGAAGGATACCCATCATCCCAAACATTAACAAAAGCATCAAATACATCAACCTGCAAACGGTTGCCTACAAAATTATTATGAAAAACAAAGTTACCCCCTGACTTCCTCAAAGTTATACCATACAAACTGCTGTTGACCACAGTATTTCCCTCAGCTAGATTTCCATCAGAAAGCCCGAAATAGAGACCAAACGTATTACGCGACAGGTTATTATACCTAACAACATTCGCTTCAGAAGAACCGTAAACATAAATGCCATACTCGTTATCCACCACACAATTCCCGACCAGAGTGTTATTTCTAGACAGATATAATCGAACACCATACAAGTCACTAGACCCCACAACATTACCACTAAGCGTGTTGTCATTAGAATAAGACAACCACACACCATACTCATTATCCACAATTACATTATCACTTATCAAACACTCATCAGAATGAACTAATCGAACCCCGCTATACGGATTCCCCTTGCTCCCAACTCCACTATTTCGCAAAGTAAAACCACTAAGAACCACGTTACTCGCTTCAACAGAAACCACATGGCCACTCCCCCCACCATCAATAATCGTGGTCTGTTCATCTTCCCCTAAAAGCAGAATAGTCTTATTCACAACCACGTTCTCGTAGTAAAACCCTGCCTTTACATTAATAGTGCCTCCAGGCTCCGCAGCATTAATAGCCTCCTGAATAGACACATAATCATATTCAATGTCAGCTCCAACGAAAATAACCATCGAACTTCGACCAAAAACTGCAAAACCGCTACTAACACAACTTACTCCTAACAAACCCGTGAACATAAACAATAAAACTCGAAAATATTTGATCTTCATCTTGCCCAATTAAGTCCTTATTCTATATTTATAAAAATGAAAGCCACGGGATATAAAGGCCATACATGAGTCTCCTGTCCACCGACGACACTAACCTGTTTCTAGACAGAACACGCGACAGATGCTTACGAGCGCGTGCTCGACGCTGTAGAAAGCCCTTCTACAGATTCTCTACAGACAACCCTTCTAGAGAACTCTTTTTGAGGTGAATTATTTATAACACTTTTGGAAATATCTTCTAGAACAACTGCCCACTAGGAAAGAAAAATAAGCTCCTTTTTGGGATCGTTTTATATCGCGCGATTAGGATAAAATAAGAGTGTACGATGCTCTCGAAGCCTAGCATACTAAGAAGATATAGTAATGAAAGCCTAATCCTCTCGCGCGTGGTCATAGACTGACAAGGAACTCGCACAATCCACAGAGTAACAAAAATACAAACCCTACGCGCGCGCATTCAGAGACGAGCCGCTAAATACTGCAATAATCGAAAATATGCAACTTAATAATAAGTCTCAAATAATCATAATCAATCCTAGCCCTGACGAAGTTTTTGAAAATCTGTACAATAACATACCTGAGCATGTTACATGGAGAATACCTGAATACCGAATTTACAAATTTGCTGGGAAATTTGGTTCTTCTGAAGTTAATGGGTATTTGAAAAGCATTGAGCGAGTAAGTTATGATCAGGAGCCACCCAAACAATAATTCTCTTCGCTTGTTCACATGCGGGTTACAATAGTGTACGTTCATACTTAATTGAGAGTTTTTGAGTTTTGTCTATCTCTTCAACCAATCTTTTGACAGCTTCATAGACGGAAAAATCGCCGTCTTCAACACCAAAAGTCAGCGCGTCCTCTTTGAGCAGGTCCCAAGTCAATCTGTGTTCTGCTGACAGATTGAATTCATCCCAGCGCAGCTTCTCCACGCGAGCGGCAAGCGGGTACAGTTCAACTGGATACTCGCTACAATCTTCTTTTTTGATCCACTTATAGAGTATGTCGAGGGCTACGCAATAGTCGTATTGCATAATTTTTTGATGTTTTTCCCACAGCTTGAACACCGCGCGCGCGACGCTCCTCCATTGGTCTTTGGGAAAACTAATTCTCCTTTGGTTGGCTTCACTTCTTCGAAAAACTTGCCTTTCTCCGCGTCCATTGGCACAATAAAATGTCGGTTGAATCGAGTGATACGCCATTGATAATGCTTCAGGGTGGTCCGGAAGGAAGAACGAAACGATCCGCGATACTCGCGTCCATCTATTTTGCATTTGATGCATCTAATAAAGACAAGTATAGCTTTTGAATCCATAGAAGATGATTCCACAAGACTTTAATGCACTAGTGCGGTATATACTAATTTTGTAAATTATATAGGAGAAAAAGGAAGAAAATGAAGAAAATATTGTCAATTGTAATAATTGCTGTTCTAATGTTATCAACGTTCTCAATACTTTCACCACAGGTCAAGTCTTCGTCAGGTGTGGCGCCTAAGGTAGTGTGTGTACCATTTCATGGAGAACTTGCAGGTGTGCCACATGATGCCTGGATTGGAAAAGAGATTATACTTAAGGGAACAGCGCATGACGAGGATGGTGATTCCACAATGGTTGCTTACAAATGGGATTTCGGCGATGGCTACAGCACCGATTGGATTTCGGGTGTAAACCCCTACATCACTGAAGCAAAGCATACCTATACCGGGACTATGGCTGATGGAACACCATATGGAGTGGGGAAATACTTCACCGCTTGGTTACACGTGAGAGATGCAGATGGACTTGTAGGTCAGGATAGCTACTTCATAGGTATAAGAGATAAGACGCTCGATGTCGAGGTCAACGTGGCAATCGATGATGGACTGTGGTGGCTCCATAAACAGGCCTACCGATATACAAGTGGTGGAATAGATTATGCGAGGTGGTCATCCTATAGTAGCTACTATACTTCAGCGACTGCAGAATCCGTTTTAGCTTTTGAGATACAGGGGCATCAACCAATCGGCAACCCAGATGAGAACCCATATGTTGAAACGGTGCAGCGAGGACTGAATTATGTATTTTCGCGGACAAGGGTCGTAGACATCGGTGCTTGGGGACCTGGAACCAGTAGTCCTTATGGTGATCCTGATACAAATGGCAACGATGTTGGAATAGGTATTTCCAGTGGTCAAGAGGTCTATGAGCTAGGTATGGTGATGATGGCTATTGCAGCAAGTGGTGACCCTGATCTTACAGCTGATACAGGTCCGACAGGTGTTGTGGGCAGGACTTACAAGGACATTCTAACGGACATGGTGGATATTTGCGCATGGGGTCAGAATGATTATGGAGGTGCAAGAGGTGGATGGAGGTATGCTTGGAACTACGGGTCTAGTGATAATTCTGTCAGTCAGTGGCCAGTGATGGCTTTGGAAGCAGCAGAGACCAATTGGGGCATAATGGTAGCGGACTTCGTCAAGACTGAGTTAGATACATATTGGCTTACATACAGTCAAAGAGCAGATGGCGGTTTTGGATATAATTATCCTGGAACTTCTAATATCGCCAGAACCGGTACAGGAATAATTGGCTTAAACTATGTTGGACTTCCAGCTGATAATACAAGAATCGTAAGTGCAGTCAATTGGCTAGGCAACCATTGGAGTGAGTTTGGCAACTACTATGGCATGTATGCAGTCATGAAGGCAATGAGAACAGCGCATCCAGAGATAACTATGGTTGGCTCCCATGACTGGTATGCAGAGTATGCACGATATTTGGTGGACAATCAACAAGCAGATGATGGCTGGCCAAACTACTACGGTAGAGTTCTTGCTACTGACTGGGCAATTCTTATTCTTACGCCTACCGTAACGGAACCTGGGCCAGTTGCAGACGCTGGTTCAGACGTTGAAAATCATCCACCGGAACCTGTAACAGTGAAGTTTGATGCTTCAGGCTCTTACCATGTCGATCCTACAAAGACGATTGTGTCGTACGAGTGGGATTTCGAGAGCGATGGAACATGGGACTATAGCTTCGGTCGATTTGTATATCCCAAAGGCTTAGTCCCTACAGCACCTAATGGTAAACAATCTTATGGATATGACGGAGCTTGTACATATTATAACTATGCAGGTTGGCTTGCTAGAGGGGATAAAGGTCATTATCTAAGCGGACGGTATCACCTTGGTCAGGACATGGAGGCAGATGTGGGAGACAATGTCTATGCTATTACGGATGGAGTTGTGGCTTATATAAGTTATACAAATTGGGGGTCTGGTAATCTTGGTATTGTTCTAAGGCACAAACTAAGTGATGGAACGGAATTCCTTGCTTTATACGGACATGTTCGATCAGCCGTATCCATTAGTGACAATATAGCCTCTGGTGAAAGTTTTGCTATCATTGGTCCTTATGATACCATTCCTCACCTTCACTTCGGAATTCACCCCGGATTGACTATACCGCCTACGAACTGGGGATCAATGCCTCTTTCCTCCTGGCCTGATCCAAATGCTTATCCAGGCGATCCAAATGGGCCTGACACCAATGGGTTTGTGGACCCAATAGAATGGATAAATACTCGGACACCTCTTAATTCAGTGCCGTTATATTTTGAACATGCTTATCCAGCGTACTATAACCCTGACGGCAGTATAGATTGGAGTGCAACTGCAAAAGATTACACTTCAACTTTGAGAGTTACAGATAACAGTGATCCGCCTCTGCAAGATACTGATATTCGTGTCGTGCATATTACTTCGCCTCCATGGAAACCAGTCTCAGATCCGGACGGTCCGTACGAAGGGTTTGCAGGATATCCACTACAACTCACCGGAGCAGATTCCTACGATCCTGAAAGCAGGATGTATCCACCAGATCATCCATGGTACGAGACAATAGAGGAATACGAATGGGATCTGGATAACGATGGACAATTTGACGATTCAACGGAAATGAACCCAACATATACGTGGGAAACCAAAGGAACCTACAGCATAGGGTTGAAGGTAACGGATAGTGATCCAAGCGGACCAGGAGGCACAATTGGACCGTTGGACGTCGACATAAAATACGTAACAGTCGTCATAGAAGAAGCAACAGCTCGCGTAACCGTCACGATAGTAGAGGTTAGGGCAATTGATCCACCGACAGTTCCTTTTATCTTAGCACAAGTAAGCATTGATGGTCAGTTTACTACAAGAACGGACTTCTTCCGCCCCGATTTCTATCCTGAATGGACATTTAGTCATATCGTTTCGAAAACCGTTGTGCCTATTCACGTCGAAATATGGGGTAGAGATCCAAATTTCGACTATCAGGCAGACATAGACAAAGACACAGACGACCTTGATCTGGATCTTTCCTTCGATATAACAGATCAATCCCTGAGTGGAGACGTTACATATGGATATTCCAAGGGTGAAGGTGACGGAGGTCGTCTTGAAGTATGGTTCAATGTTGGATTAGATACAGGAGATAGAGACGGAGATGGGCTTTTCGACAGTTGGGAAACAGATGGAATACATATGGACGATGATGGAGTTGTAGACTTGACCCCCGACCTAGATGGTGATGGGATTGCAGATCTAGACCCAGAACATAAAGATCTACTGATCGAAATAGACTGGATGGAAGACGCATCTCACAGCCACAGACCCACTGATGAAGCAATAAACAACGTTACTGACTCCTTTGATAAAGCTCCAGTTTCGAACCCAGATGGCACGACCGGAATAAACCTATGGATAGATAGAAGCAACAATATCGGTCATAACCCGGTACCATTGGGCGCTCCTTTTGGTCTAAACATATGGGGCGACTTCGACACAATAAAAGCAGCCAACTTCGACCCAAGTCGAAGGTTTGTGTATCACTACTGTCTCTTTGTTCATAGCCTATCCGACCTTAATGATGGCGATGATGAGTGGCCATCTGGAATAGCAGAACTTCCGGGAAACGATTTCATTGTAGCATTGGGCGACTATTCAGCAATGGTTCCTCCGCCACTATTTCGGGTAAGGCAGGAAGCAGGCACCTTGATGCATGAACTTGGACACAATCTGAATCTTCACCATGGAGGCGACACTCCTTGGGACAACTATAAACCAAACTACCTCAGCGTGATGAATTACCGTTTTCAATTCACCGGAATTCTTGGGCGTCAATTTTCAGATACCCTACCTCCGATTGATTACTCAAGGATAGCGCTTCCAGATCTTAACGAGAGCAACCTGAATGAGAACTTGGGCATTCAAGATGGTGCCGATAACACTGCTTATTATACTCCGGCGGGTGCCTGGCGTGTGGGTCAGGGATTTGGCCCGATCGATTGGGACGGCGATGGCATTATTGAAAATAGCGTGCAAGCTGACATCAACACAGACCCGCCGTCGGCCCCCTTCGGCATCATCATACCGTGGTATACCGTGCTAACCGGGTATGATGATTGGGCAAACATTCGTTTAAATGTTCGCGGAATGACAGCCGACTTTGCTGATGGTGTTCATGAGAATTTTGTCGTTGAAGCTGATGTTGAAACATTAAAATCTCAAGGTCCAACAGAGGTTATACAGAAGTTTGCTGAGGGTCCTGTGGCGGTATCACTGCATACTGAGGAGAGTTGGGATTTCACTTACATGGTCACGAACACTTACGACTACGAAATCTACAACTTAACAGTGAAGGATCACTTCGGTGCAAACTTAGATGTAGCCTTTTTGAGCTCAACGAGAGGTACCTACACGCAGTATACTAATAAACCAGGTCGCCAGCAAAGGTTCACCTGGATCATCGAGAACTTGGCTCCTTTTGAGACTGTCACGCTGAAGCTGGAGGTTTCTACGGGTCTAAATCCGGCGAAGAAACAACAGTTTACTAGTGCTGGTTTGAAGATTTTGAACTCGGGGGCCACTGTCAAGTGGGTAAACGCCAGTGGGCATCAAGGAAGTGCAGAATCTGGGCAAATCTCTATTTGGGCCGGTGTGTCCGTTTCAGATACAACAGGTGCAATTGCGGGATACGTCACAAACGCAATTACAGAAGAACCGTTGCGGGGTTATGTCGTAGAGCTACAAGACTCAACAGGAACTTTGGTGGCTACTACTACAACCGACAAGAATGGGTTTTATGCCTTCTCTAGCCTAGCGCCAACAGACTATACTGTCATATGCTCAACACAAAGCTACACTACAACAGTAACAGCGGAACAAGTGAAAAGAATCGACTTCGAACTCGACTGAGCTGCATCTGGTTTGAAGCTTCTATTTTCCCCCTTTTTTCTAAGTTTCCCACAAGTGTTTATCCACTCTAACGAGAAAGGGACCCCGCTGAAGGATTTGATGTAGCTGGGGATTATGGTTCTATTCCTTATGTGCATTAAAAGTCCTCAATTTCGTTGCGGTGTGGATACACCTTCCACAACCTGCCTAACCTTCCATACCTTCCACTTTTTTCCATAACCTTCCACAAAAATGGCCCCTAACCCTCACACTACCCTCCACATTTAAACGTTACCACCGTCTTTCCCCATGAAATATGCCTAAAATACGGGCTATCTCTCTGGACACTGGAAGGTAGAAAAATGGAGGGTTGCATAAGTGTAAGAGCCTAGCTTAACCAGGATCTATTTACCATCTTCCCATTCAATTATAGGTTTTTCGTCTTGTGTTTCTTCAGAATCTTCTGTTTGCTCCCTTCCCTCCAGTCTTTTCTCATCCAATGCTTTCAATGCTTTCTTTTCTTCTTCCAGCTCCTTTTCCTCCCGTCTTTTCCGTCTCCATTCAGCAATCTCTTCCGGTCTCTCCGACTTTACAATTTTTCTAATCATGGCTTCCAGTGACTTCTTGAGCCGCAAGTAGTCTTTGTACGTAGCGCGCGCGTTCGGATGATATTGTATTCCCAGCACAACAAACTCTACGTTACAAGCGAATGGAC
>Ga0224501_10004064_pt1 | contig 11547 bp, 11 predicted proteins | sample SF_Oct11_sed_USG_4_FD_169105 | JGI IMG/M metagenome (GOLD analysis project Ga0224501, IMG submission 169105) | Sediment microbial communities from San Francisco Bay, California, United States - SF_Oct11_sed_USGS_8_1 | ecosystem: Environmental > Aquatic > Marine > Sediment | place: USA...
TTTCGTTTCATATCCAGCACCCTCGTTCAGGCATTCGGACTGGTATTGCGACTCTAATAGTATTTTAGTCCTCCGCCAGTGCTAAAATAATACGCACTTCGGCTAACACCATTGTCTGAGTAGAGAGACGTTTTGCGAGCATTCGCAGTAAACAAAAGCCATTCAAGAACGAGGAACCCTGTACTGGCACTGCACATAACGCTACATTGTGCACTCACTGGTGCTGAAGAACATTCTTGAGGGTCACCACCTGGTCTATGCTCCGATAAGATTGCCTGACCATCATGCAGATTCTTGGAGCAGGCAGAAAACACCTGCCTGGCAACGCGCCTAACACTCCCCCACTTCGCCAACTGCAAAGCTTTTAGCCGGTGATTTCCGGAAATGAAATCAAGGTGAAATAATCCACATATCGATGGAGTATCTAAATTTTGAGAGCGCCTCCGCCATTTTGAAACTTCCCTCTTCTCCGCTCAATCTTCTGAGCAGTTTTTCTTTTTGGGCGATACCAGTAAAACGCTCGAAACCCAGACCAATTCTAGTATTACCTGAGGTAAAATGTCCAAACAAGTCAACTAAAGTAGCGATCAATACCATAACCGACATCGCTATGTCACGTCGGAGGTCGTGTGGACTTTTTACTCTCAACGCTTGTTGCAACTCTTCTTTTTCTAACTGTTTAGAAGCTGAAGCAATCCTGTTAAGCATCTCGAATTTCTCAATCTCGGTTTTTATTATTTCTTTAATGAGTTCGCCTACAAACCCCAGTGCATAGTCTAACTTGCAAATAAAAGCAAACCTCGCATAAAAATCCCTTTCTACCTTCAGACCGCGAAGACTCGCAATAACGGGGACTATATCGTTAATTCCCCTTTCGTCTAGTTTAGTAAACCATTCCTCGAATTCTCTCAAGCGGTCATCCTTACCGTACCCAGCTTTTACCCATTCTCTATAAGCATTTAGGCCGTTGACTTTCCCAAGTCTTTGGAACCCTGCTCTCAATAGCCTCCTTAACCGTTCAGTGGCAGTATTTTCAGATACTTCCCGCAGTTCAGGTATAATATCGCCTGATTGCCGCACTGCTATAGTGCTCTGGTGCACCTTGGTCATATTTGCTGGAGGTTGTTGCTTAAATATATCGCTGTATACCTTACGAGAGATATTATCATGTGCTGTTTTGAGAATTCTAAAATCTTCCAGTAATATCGAAAATTTCTCGCCATCAACTTTCTCAACAGTCCCTGCCAAATCAGCAAGGTTTAGAAGTAATAAATAGTCGAGAAATTTTTGTACGTTTTGTGCTATTCCAATATTGGTAATAGGACACAAGACTTCGACAAAAGTAAGGTAGGTAGTTTCTCCGGTTTGTACCATTGCCAGATAGTCATGAAATCTTATTAAATCTGACATCAGCAAAAACTCTTGACGTTCAAGACCTAAATTATAAAACTTTATTCTATCGCTGTGCCCTGAATCCTTGATTATATCTGCACCCTCTGGGCCATGTCTTGGCCTGATTATTGCCTTACCGATATCATGGTATAAGGCAGTCCCTAGTAGTAAATCTTTTTCCCTGTCATCCAAATCGCGAATTATTTTACTAAGTGGACCTATCATTTCAGGAGATACATACCTCTTAGATTTGGGGTCTGTGTCCACAATTTGCTCGAATTTATGATCTAGCAAGTAATTCATACATCTAACAACATTTTGGATATGCTCTTTATCATTCTTCGATTTTGACAATTTACCAAACAATTCCTCATGGGGAAGGCAACCTCCGTACTTCTTCAGCACTTTATCCATCCCTTCTTGTTTGAAATACTCAACTATGTCTCTCAGCTTAGTATTTTGTGTTTTATCTCTTTCCATTTTCTACCTTCAATATATTTCAATTTCTAAGCATTCGTGACACTTCAACTCACTCTTTTCTCCCCAGTGCAGATCGGACCCTCTTGAATATTGCTTCAATGTATTTTAACCTTGGGAAACATTGGTAAATCTTGCTACCAAGTGTCAACTCAAGATATGATTGCCTCCAAAACCTTTTAATAAATCTTACTTGAACATTAGCAACACACTCTTTAATAATATTAAGTTGTGGGCTTTCTATAGCATAATTCCCCCCTCTTGCAGGGGAAAGGAGCTCTAGTCCTTTAACTAACCTTTCACCTTGGCAAAGCTGATAGAGCAGTAAATGCTTGTTTGTAACACAAAGTCTAGTAGGAAATAGCCGCGTTTGCCATAAGAACGGCTTCACATTTAATATTGGGTATTCACACTTGTACTTCAATACTTCGTCAGCATCAAGAGTTTCGGCGATTGCTAAACTCGGACTTTCTATGGCCTCAGTTAGGATGCGATATATTTCATTGACCTTCTCGCCGTTTTCCTTAACAAAGATTAACACTTTATCTCCGTTCTTGAGTAGACATTCAACATAAGCACCATATTTTGCACTTACTGACTCAATGTCGTCTAGTTCATCAAACAATATTATTGGTGGTCGCAGGCGTTCAAAAATGACTCTGCTTCCTCTGGGTATTGTTCTTAGAACTCGCTTGTTTGTTATGATTAAGGAATATTGGAGAAAATCTACAAAAGGTCCGGGGCCCGAGACATTGTCTGTTGCATAGATTATCCTCTCATTTCCCATCAATAACTCTTCAAACACTTAATGCCCTCCTAGCTCTTGGTACAAACAAAGGCACGTTTGAATGCCATTCATATCTATAAACCCGAGTTCATTTAAATAGAAAATTAAAAAAGGCACCAGCCACCGCTGTATCGTTTAGCGGTTCCAGTGCCCCGGCTCACGTTCCATCTCGCCACCTTCCCACCAAGACCTGCCCTTTGCGTTGAGGTCATGTGCTCAAGCGGACATATCGACATGTCTATTCTAGTTTGCCAAATAACAAGTGTCAATAGTCGATGGAAGTCGGTAGGTAGCGATTGGTGTGCACGCAGGATTTACGAATAGCCAAGGTTATTGGAAGTAACAATACGTCAGAAAGTGCAATGAGGTAACAATTTTCTCTTTAATCCATGTGTTCCAGCACCTTTCCTGCTGGCTGTTTTCCGAGCAACACCATGGCGAAATGGTCAAGCTTCTCTTTGGTTCTGGGGTCTATGTCATGCCAACGGGCAATGAATTCTTCTTCCGTCATCCATGTTCTTCGAATCGACGACGGGTCTTCAAAGACGATGACGTAACCGTGGTATCCAATAACAATCGCGTAATGACCATCGTCATTGTCCTCCTTCCAGTCTTCAAGGGGCATGTACCTTTCTGCCCATGCCTGGACCAGCACAATGACTGGGTGGTTTTCATCCACGTATTGCTTTACTGTCTCCAAAGAAACTCCACATTTTGCCATGACTTGAAACCCTTTTTTCTCAGCTACAGATATCATATTTTGCACGGGGGTTCCGTCACTGTCACATTTTAGCTCTTCCATCAGTTCGTCTTCGCGAACCTCTACGCCATAATACGCCATGACAATCTCTAATGCTTTGGCTCCACAATCAAAATCAAACGTCTGTCTTACCGTCGGTAGGTCGATCATTATTATGACCTCCTAGTTAATCATCAGGTTGAGACCTTATCTTGCGTTTGCCTCCTCCGTGATTGATCAATAATAAGAGTTGACTGTTTAGCATATTATATCACTTGACAATCAGCCACAACGTGCAGGAATGGATTACCTACCCCTACCGATTAGGACACTAGCTCCAAATCTGCTAGCTCCGTGTGTATGCCACCAGCCAGGGCTAATCTTTAACTATTTCACTCTAAGCTTTAAAATGGGGCTTGAAGTGCAAGCCTGATTCTTCAAAAGACTGTTTAGGAGTAGCGATGGAGAAGAGATTAAAATTGGGTCCACCTTTTTGGAGTGGCCTTATATTGATTGCTTCTCAGACTTTTGCCCTCTACGTTGCTTTCCGAGAGAAGGATTTCGTGGAGGCTAACCAGATTATTCCTCCCCAGATACCCCTTGGAGCACCCTTGGTCTATTTCTTTGGAGCGGTGATTTTGCTGGGTGTAATTCTTTTTCTAGTTCCCATTTACATACTGAGAATAGCTTTAAGGATTATGTTCACCTTTTTGTTTTCTTGGGGGATGTTTATAGTCCTCGGACTTACTTTGCCGATCCTTGTAGCTTCTCTTATTTCCGTCGCCGGGGGCTTGATGTGGCTCTTTATACCAAGAGTCTGGTTGCACAATTTGCTTATGATTTTCACCCTGGTTAGTGTGGGTTCAGTTTTCGGCTTTCTTTTATCTCCTTGGACAGCTATATCTTTCATGGTAGTGATTTCAATCTATGACATTTTAGCAGTTCGTTTTGGATATATGTTGTGGCTAGCAAAGAAGTTATCCGAATCTGAAACTCTCCCTGCTTTTGTTATTCCCAGAAGAATTTCCAGCTGGAATTTAAATCTTAAACAAGCCGGTTTCAAAAAGTTGTTTGAAGATAGCTCAGCCGAGAGAGAATTTTCGATACTGGGCGGAGGAGATATAGGCTTTCCACTTCTGCTGGTCGTTTCAGTCTTTTTTGCCTATGGATTTACAAGCTCTGTAATTGTGGCTGTGTTTTCACTGCTCGGTCTCATTAGCGCTTATTGGATTCAGCTATTTTTCCTTAAAGGAAAGCCCATGCCCGCCTTGCCACCGATCTTCTTTGTATCTCTAATCGGATTTCTGATTCTATATTTGATTTAAGATTGAAGGATGAATTGTTAACCTTTCATCGCCTATTCGTTTGTACTGGAAATACATGCCGGAGTCCTATGGCACGGGTTCTCTTCGAAGAAATGGTGACCAAAGACCCATCGCTTCGGTCTGCTGGAATCGAAGTGGACTGCGCTGGTGCCATCGCAGGGGGCTCTCCAGCAACGCCAGAGGCTATCCAGCTTATGTGTGATTATGGCTTAGACTTGAGCGGTCACCAATCAAAGCTTGTCTTTGGTAGGTTGGTCAAGTGGGCGGATTTGATCTTGGTGATGCAAACCAGGCAGAAGCAGGTAGTTGTGTCCCGATACCGTGGGGCAGCTGAGAAGACCTACGTCTTAACCGAGTATGTTGGGGAGAAGGGTGAGGTTCCTGATCCCATTGGCTGTGGAATTGGAGCATACGAGAACTGCGCGGCTCTGCTTTCGTCTTTGCTTTCCAAGCTGGCTGAGATGCTAAGGGAAGATTGGAAGACAAGAGAGGCTGCTCAAGATATGGCCTGGACAGGCCCTCGATTGTTAGGTAAACCGAATAGTAGTCTAAGTAATCGGAGAGGCCATTAGTATGAGGAATAGATCCTCAGTCGGATTCTTTGCTTGAGAGCCATCTTTCTGGCAGCCGCCAGCCCTATTACGCCAGCACCAATGATAACAATATCCACTTGATTCGACATACAGCTCACTCTGGGGATGGATTTACTGGAGCAGGCAAAGAGGCAGCTTGATAAGATGGTAAGGTTTTCTTTCTATACCAACAAGTACCTCTTCCTTACCTCGTCATTCTCCCTTAGTTGCTTAATGCTGCCCTGGTAACGAATCACACCGTTGTCTATAATATAGCCACGGTCGCTTAGTCTCAAGGCAGACCTTACATTCTGCTCCGCAAGCAGAATAGTTAACCCTTCATCCCTCAGCTTTCCTATTTGTTCTTCCAGCGCTTTTACCAATAGAGGTGCCAGTCCCTCAGTGGGCTCATCAAGGAGCAAGAATTCAGGGTTAGCCATAAGTGCCCTAGCGATGGTTAGCATCTGCTGCTCACCCCCGCTAAGGTATCCCCCACGGCGTGATTCTATCTCCTTTAAGGCTGGGAAAAGCTGGTAAACTCTTCCCTTATTCCACTCCCCACCCTTCCTTTCTGCTATCTCAAGGTTCTCGCCTACGGTCAAATCGGCAAAAATCCGCCTGTCTCCAGGAACATAGGCCATACCCCGTCTGACCATCATATAGGGTTCCTTACCTACTATTTCCTCCCCTTTGAATTTGATACTCCCCTGGCGGGGTGGGTCAGCCCCATTATGCTTCTCAGGGTAGTGGTCTTTCCGGCACCATTCCTACCCAAAAGACAGACTATCTCTCCCGGGGTAATAGTTAGAGAAACGCCAAACAAGATGTGGCTCATGCCATAGTAGGTATGTATATCCTTTACTTCCAGCATCACACACCCCCGCCTAAATAGGCATCCTGCACTTGCTTATTGCTCCTCACCACCTGGGGCTCTCCTTGAATTATAGACCGCCCTTGGTGCATCACCATAATCTTCTGGGCAATGGAAAACACCACCTCCATATCGTGCTCACAAAATAGAATAGTTAAACCCTGCTTGCTAGCCAGCTGCTTAATCAACTCCATAGTGGCTAAGGTTTCCTCAGGAGACATACCGGCAGTAGGCTCATCTAGAATCAATAACTCTGGCTCACTGCCTAAAGCCATTGCCATCTCTAATATCTTTTGGTCACCGTGTGATAGTGAGCCACTAATAGCCTCGGCTTTATCTAAAAGCCCAACGCCCTGCAGGATATTGTTCGTTTCGTTAACAGCCAGGTTCCGTGCCGGGGAGAAAAGGTTGACGCTTTTCCCCTGCTGAGACAGTATAGCTACCTGAACATTCTCAAAAACAGTAAGCCTGGGAAAGACGTTAACTATTTGAAATGACCTGCCGATACCCTTCTTACAGATTTGGTACGAAGGCAACCCAGCAATATCTTCACCCTTGAAGATTATCCTCCCTTTATCGGGCTTCAGTTGTCCGGTGACGAGATTAAACAGGGTGGTCTTCCCGGCACCATTAGGACCAATTACTGCCACCAGCTCGCCCTCTTCAACAGTCAGGCTAGCTTCATCCACTGCCTTAAAGCCGTCAAACTCTTTATCTACTGCCTCAACTTGTAACATCATGCTTGTGTCTCCTCTACCCTAGCTTTGACACCAGGCTTGAATTTCTCCTGGAAGTAACCCATCACTCCCTGGGGCAAGAAAAAAATCAGCAGCATTAACATAACTCCCAGGATAAGAGTCCAATACTCGGTATAAATGCCGACAAAGGTTCGTAGCGCCACCATTATCGCTGCTCCTAACACCGGTCCCATAAAGGTAAACCATCCCCCCAGAAGGCACATTATCAATATTTCAAGCGACAACATCCAGAACAACAGGTCAGGGAAAACGGAACGCTCAAGGACAACAAAAAGAACGCCAGCAACCCCACCGAAGAAAGTGGCAATTACCAGACCAATAAGCTGATGACGCCTGACATTAACCCCCACCGCTTTGCATCTCTCTGGATTGTCTCGGATAGCCTGGAGCGTGCCGCCGAAGGGGGATTTGAAAATCAGATACATAGCTATGAGGCAAATGACGGTAATAATCAAGACAAAATAGTAAGAGCCATTCAAAGAGGAGATGATTGACGGCATAGGGATGCCATGAATGCCATCATCGCCGCCAGTGAAAGCATACCATCTAAAAACAATAGCCCACACCAACGAACCCAGGGCAATCTGGAGCATACCAAAGTATAGTCTGGTTAACCGAACGCAAAGCCAACCGATGAGCAAGCCAAAGATAGCCGCCACTATCGGCCCAGCTATAAAGCCTATCCACATAGGTAGAGAGGTTTTGGTTAACATCAGGGCGACAGTATAAGCTCCCACCCCATAGAAAACAGCGTGATGAAATTGGTATAACCCCCCGTGACCGAGGACTAGATTAAGGCTCATAGCTAGTAGAGCGGTAACAAAAATCAAAGCTAATATATAGACGTAAAATCTGGGTAAAACAGACGGCAGAATAAGCAGCATAACTAAGATAGCTATCCGCCACCAAACTGATTTCAGGTTAATAACCCACTTATTGGGCAACGGCTTCCTTCTTCACCAGACTGATTTAAGCAACCCGGTAGGTCGCAAAAGTAACACAATTACCACAGCAGCATAAGGGAAGACTATGGCAAACTGCGGCCAGAGCAATACACCAAAGGAATGGGTGATACCAAAGATTAGAGCACCACACAGTGCCCCCCACATATTACCCAGCCCACCGATAATAACTATAAGAAAGGCCTCAATTATCATAGTATGGTCCATGCCTAGAGCGATGTTCACTGTAGGGGCAACTAAGACACCACCCAGCCCGGCAAGGTAACAACCGATTAGGAAGGCGACGGCAAATACCCAGCTAACATTTACCCCTACCGCACCTACCATCTCTCTATCAACTGCCGCCGCCCGGGAAATCTTGCCTATTTTGGTTTTACTCATCAGCAACCATAGACCAATGGCAATCAGCGGACCGATAATAAGTAGAAATATATTGTAGCGGGGGATGGGAAGGCCAAATACCTGGAACGAGCCCATAAAAATGTCTGGTGCCGATACACTCCTAAATTCTGCCCCCCAAGCTAACTTTACCAAATCAGCAAAGACAAGCATCAATGCAAAAGTGAATAAGAGCAGCATCAAGTGCTCTCTCTCATAGAGATGGCAGAACAGCCCCCTCTCTACAATCAAGCTCACCAGGGCTACCCCTAACGGGGCTAAAATCAAAGCCAGCCAGAAACCGGTAGAACCACCGCCAAAAAATTTAGCCACAGTGAAGGCGGTGAATGCCCCTATCATATACAGCGAACCGTGAGCTACATTGGGAATCCTGAGTACGCCGAGAATGAGGCTTAGCCCGGCAGCCACAATAAACAAAATCATTGACCGGCTCAGCCCGACCAGAAATTGAGAGCCTAGAGTAGCTAGGCCAATGTCAGGCAAAAAATCCATTAGTTACTACCTTACTGCGCAAACTATTGTTGTTGCCACAGGATTTTGAATATTATCCAGTGGCCGGAGCAATCTCTTAGATTATTCCCCGGCCACCACCATCATTTATCTATAGTCTATTACGAGCAAGAACTGCTATTCGCCCCGTGCCACCGCAATCTCCTCACAGGTTGGCATCAGCTCCTTGCCGGGTACAGTTACAATATCGGTAGCGATAAGGAAATCGTACTCGGGCACCTTCTTGGTAACACCCATGAACATCGGCAGTATCACCTGATGGTCACAGGCTCGCATCTCTACCTCGCCCACTGGGCTGTCTACCTTCATCCCCTCCAGAGCATCAATGAATTTCTCTGTGTCGATGGCGCCTGCCTTCTTTAGCGACTTGGCAATGAGATTGGCGGCAATATAACCATAGAGCGCGCCCACCTTAGGAGGCCTATCATAAGCATCCTGGAAAGTTTCAACAAAGGCTCTGTTCTCCGGGGTATCAGGGTAATAGAAATGATAGTTGGAGGTACCAAACACCCCTTCAGGGGCATCTAGCCCTAGCGGCGATATGGTGCTATGCTCTGTAGCAGTGTGCATAACGAAGGGGACCTTCTCATGAAATCCGGTTGCCTTAGCCGCTTTCAGGAAAGGCACACAATCGGCGCCACCAGTGGCGATAATAACTGCATCGGGATTAGCTGCCAGCATAGCGGTAATATAGGGGGTAAAGTCTGGCTCGCCCACCTTCCACCATGATTCCCCTATCAACTCGACCTCGGGCTTTAGCTTCTTTAGATTGTTCCAAGTGTCATCAGCTATGGCGTGTCCATACTCGTAATCATCTCCAGCAATCCAGTACTTGACATAGGGCTTCTCGGCCAGGGCAACCCCTGCTGCCTTGCCCGCCATAGCCGTATTTTCAGTCACCGAAAAAACGTAACGGTGCCCTTCGGCTCCGGTTATCTTGGCGCTCTTGGAAAAGGTGACTATAAATGGTATCTTCTCCGTTTTAGCATAATCGGATATAGCCAGGGCGGTAGCACTATTGATAGTGCCCATCAGAATGTCCACTTTCTCCATCATCACCAGCTCTTTAGCCATGCTGAGGCCGATATCCGGCTTGAACTTGCTATCTCGGGTGGTAAACTCTATTGTCGTCCCTAGAATGCCCTCTTTATTAATCTCATCTACAGCCAACTTGAAAGCATCACGCACATCATAGGTATAAGTGGTAGGCCCACCGCTATAGCAATCAACTATGCCTACTTTTATTGGACGCTCTAATGGCGGTGGGGCACAACCAGGGATTAGCGCCGCTAGCATAACCAGAGCTACTGCCACCAAAACAAAAGCTTTCAATATAACCTTCCCCTGCATCTTGATTTTACCTCCTTAGTTATTTTGCTCCTGTTAGTGCTGGCCTTTATTAAAACATTCCCTATTCATCACCTCCCTGCCATATTAGTTAAATAATCAAAAGGCTCAGAAGGCTGTTTCCCCCTTCTGAGCCACCCCTAATTTCATACGCATATTCCCTACCTCAGGAAGTCATCAAACTCAATTGCTTGAAGGCACTAAAAACGTTTTTAAAAGCACCACATCCTATCATACCACCACATAGAGCTTTGTCAAGAAAGCGCAGTTTAGGCTTCTGCTCGCATATGGTTGACTGAACTCTTTAACTGGTATTCCCTACCTAGGCTGGACTGTTTTAAGTAAAGCCTTGTATGCTAAGTCAAACATTTTGGCTATTTGTGCAGTACCAATAAGATGATATGATAGTAACTCTTAGTGAACCGACATAGGACGTCGATAAAGCCTGTTTGATTGATATAAGAAGCCGTGATTATCATCGAAAGAAGGCACCTCCTATACCTACATTTCTATTATCGCCAACAATTCTGTGCCTCACAAGAGAAACGTAGTATTGTTGATTCTCTAGACAGACCTTTGCAATAATAGCCTGCGCAATACTTTCATTCTTGATTGCATCCAAATATTTGTATCTATAGGCAATAGGTAAATTGAAGAACTGACGATTAGCTCTAACGGAGAATACTATTCCCACGATTGGCAGGATTCCTTCACTATTTCCCGTACCACTCATGTACGGCTGCTGAACTTTAAGATACAGACGTGGTTGCTCATATTCAATTGCAACAGTGGCCTTACGAAACGCTACGTCCATTGGTATCTCAGCAAGGAAGTCCTCTTGACGTGTCTCATTGTGCATGACGTCGACGTCAAAGACTCTCGCCAGAGATATAACCCTATACTTATGCATATCGGTGGTGGGAACTAATATATTATCTTCAAGACTCTTACTTTCATCAGCTTTAAATTCGAGGATTCTATCATCTACTTTTGCGAGGACTGAGCAGTGGTCTATTTCTACAATAGGGCTCTGTATGCCGATATTATTTGGCTTATACCATAATTTTATGTTCTCATCAGTTTCAGGGAGCAACAACCTAAGCCGAATATTACTTTTTGAAGCCAGCTGTATAGCAGGCTGAGAAAATTGGTCTGTTGAAACCATAATGCCAGCATTTATTCCAAGCGCATTCCGCTGTCCTAACACTTGTTCAACCCAAGGCCTGCCTTCGGTATTCTTACGGTCTCGGACCTGCACAAATTCAAAAATAGATGTCAGGTCCGAAATGCTTGCAAACGCCACATCAACTTCTTCAGGATCATCTACAACATTCTTCATCCTCTTTGGAGAGAATACGTAAAGGTCATCCAAACCCTGAAAATACGACTCGATGACAGCAGCGATCTT
>Ga0224501_10004065_pt1 | contig 11545 bp, 4 predicted proteins | sample SF_Oct11_sed_USG_4_FD_169105 | JGI IMG/M metagenome (GOLD analysis project Ga0224501, IMG submission 169105) | Sediment microbial communities from San Francisco Bay, California, United States - SF_Oct11_sed_USGS_8_1 | ecosystem: Environmental > Aquatic > Marine > Sediment | place: USA...
CTCATTTCCGCTATACATTTTTCCATCGGCTGCGACTACTTGCGCGCCTAGTACACCCAAGCATAACGCTATCGTTACTGGTATTTTTTTTAAAGTCATTATTGTAATCTCCTTTTAATGTTTGTTCGAGTAGTGATTTGGTGCAGTGAATTCTTCAGGTGATGTTACGGATTGAACAAGTGAAGATCACTACACCATGTGGTTATCCTGCATTCCACGTATGACATGTTACTGGCCTTCGAATAAAGTTCTGTGAATTTTTTTTTTCACTGAATTTTAATGAATAATTTCCTATTTGTACTCAAAAGGTCTGACATTGTGATTTTGGTGTGTTGCACAGTAAATTTAATAATCTACGCCATTTTTAGCATGGCTCTATACGAAATAATGGACTAGGTTTGAGAGAGGCTATACCTGTGGATTGTTTCTAATCAGGGCTTTGGTAATAGGAGTTATGACAGATGATTCTTTTGGTTATTACACGTAGTGCGGCAGCTTTATTGAATGGCGAACGCGATGTTTGTTGTGTTATAGAGGAATGAATTGGTTTCGCGAAAAGCGAATATTGGGGGCATAGCTCAAATCAAGAATTGTTCGGTTTTGAGTTCGCATAAAAATGTGAATGTTGATTGAATGCCGTTTATTACCCCAGCGGGGCATAAACTAAAACGGTAGGGCGAAATTTTCATCTTTGCATGGGCAAAGAAAAGTCTTCAAAAGAAAGCCCACGCGGATGTTTGCTGCGAACAGTTCCGTGTGATGTAAGCGACAGCCAAATAATACTAGTGACCGGAGTGTTAGCGCAAGGAATACTTAATTAAACGCGTAGCGGATTTAAAGTGAAGCTCGGACAGGAGATTTTGAAGTTCTTCTCACACTTCTCGTAAATTCCCCCATAGGGCGCAAGCAGCCAAACTCGTGATAGAAAACACCACTCAAACATGGGTTCACTCAATGCAAAATTTGCTACGAAGCTCGGCGGTACATCCGGGAAGAAATTCAAACCACCTTCGATCGAATTTTCCGTATGGAAATGGAATCTATTCAGCTGTGGTAATGTGTTTGCTTATAGATTGGGATGAACGCGTGTTGTGAATCCCAAAAGTAAAAGCAAGTAAGCTACAAAAAAAATCAAAGCAAGAGAAAACAAATAACGTCTTAAGAGATTTCCCTGTTCTTGGGAGCTATTTGCGCGTCTTCTGAAAAAAGTAACATTTAAATAATTACTTGGTGTTTTAATAGTCACTAGTGTGCAATAACGCCGTTGAAAAAACATAGTTGTTTACAAAAAGGTGTTATTTAGACCTTATTCACCAAAGGATACTCAAGTGAGATATGTTTGTATTTTGTTGCTTGGTCTTTATTTTCTATTCATTCTTTCGGGTTGCGCCATGACGCATTATAAAGCAAAAAAGTTTTATAATGATGGCTTGTATGAAGCATCGATTGCCAGCTATGAGCAATTATTAGTGCTTGATCCTGAGGACGTGAATGCTCACGCGGGACTGCGTCGGTCGCGTATTGCTTGGATCGCTCATTCATTATTAGAAGTGCGCTTCATGCGTATGGCTGGAAACTATCACGGTAGTATGGACTTATTGTTGGACATTTATAACAAAGAAAATCAATGGAAAGTTTTTCCAGTCGGTGCAGAAGCCTATACTCAGGAGGAAGAAACCCGTCATGCGCAAGACGCAGTAGCGTTATTGGTTTCGCAAAGTCTAAGTCAAAATTATCCGCTGAGAGCACAGAATAATTTAGCTAGTTATTCATCGTTTTTTCAAGGCGAAGAAGATAAATCCTTTTTTGATACATTGAAACAGCGTGTGTTTTTAGGCGCGCAAGCACATTGCGAGTATTACAAAACACAACTCAGTGCCTCGATGTATTATTTTTCCAAGTTCATAACTCAATATTGCAATGTGTGGTCACTAACGCCAGTCGATATGAGCGAGCAACTGATAGCGATGCAGCAGCAATTCTATTCAAGTGTATGGGTTGCCAATTCTGCTCAGGGTATGCCGGATCAGTTTGAGACTCGCGTGAAAAAAGCCTTCATGGATCAGCTAGAAAATACACCTTGGTATCATAACGAGGGACTAAAAAGTATTGATTTTACCCTAAGCGGCAGTTTCAACTACGAGCATAAAGAAGTGCCAAAAGATCTAACACATGCATACACGGTCTCCATCCCATATGAAGTGTCCTGGGTTGAAAAAAAAGAAGAACCAAGCGAGCCGAGTAAAGGGATTTGGGCATTTCTGGAAGTTGTCGTCGCTGTGGCTTCTATTTTCACAGACTCGGATCGGCGTGAAGTGGATAATGGTAATGGTACCATCACTGTTTATGAAACCCGTTATCGGCAAGAAACTCGGCATACCAGTTACCGTGCGACAGAACACACTGAGATATTTCAAACTAATCTAGCAATGAATGCAAAAATGCCCGCTAGTTATTTAGAGTTATCTGACGTTACAAATGATCGACATTCTTCGATTTCTCATGGCAACAACATGCCATCAGTAAACCTGTATCCTGAAGCAGTTAATCTTATTGGCCCGTCGGAATTTTTACAGCGCCGAATAAATGAGCAGGCAAAACAATTTCGTCAGCATTTAATCAATGATTGGGATAAGGCGTATTGCCAGGCCGAAGCCGATGCAGATGATTTCGAATTTCAGATTTTTGCATCAACCGAATCAGTTGAGCAAACTTTGCATAACATTGAGAATTTATTTCGATGCATGGAAATTAGAAACGAGAAATCTATCCCTGTTGAACTACAAAATTGGTTTAAAAGCCATATTGGAATGAACTATGAGCAAGCACGCCTACTTATGGAAAATAGAAAACCAAAAGAAGAATAATTTTATAAAAATAGAAAGCCTTGATCGTAACATCATTTTAGTTTGAAAATTAAACAATCTTTGCTGGCGAAATCATTTGCGCAGTGACAGGTGTTTCGCTGGTTTTGTTTTGACAGGAAAGAAAGCTAGATTCATTTTTTATGAATGTCATTCTACTATTGACTACTGTTGCGGTGTATTTACTCACAATTACGTTAAAATAAGAAATTTAGCTAGATTTGAAATAGTTAAATGCTGTACACAGGTCTGGTGTTGGCAGTTGAGACTTGTTGTCTTAATTTGATAAGCTCTCAAAAAAAAGTAACATATTGTCAAAAAATGGTTGTTAAAGTTTTCTGCTAGTGGAGAATAGTGGCAAACAATGCAAAAAGGAAATACATATGGAAAAGAACCTTGGAAAAATTATATGCGTTATGATGCTCAGTTCGTTTTGCTCATCGCTTGCTATGGCTGATGACAATGAGCTGGATGAACGGGAAATCTGTCAGGGAAGCGCACCGGCCTTATTAAGTGTTGCTGATTTCGATGGTAATGGTTTTGTCGATGAAAATGATATTGTGTTGGTCAAAAAAGCGGCGAAAAAAGATATTTATTATGCATTCTATGATTACAATGCCGATGGTGAAGTCAATCGAAAAGATGTGCGTCTTGCTAAGTCCGACTTGGGTAAATCCAGTTCTGCCCTCGATAGACAGTTAGCCAAGTTATTTCACTACAACAAGCAGCTACAGCTCGTTGACAGCAAGCAAGAGCTTCGAGCCATGGATTTTGGTGTGATAGCTGAATCACTTGCGGGGCATGGTGAACACTGGTCGGATTGGGGTGGTAATCGAGGTGGAATGCTCATGCCCGAAGGCATTAATGTGAATGCCGATGAAAAAGTAATGGGGCTGTATTGGAGTATCGATGCGATGCCAGTGTTTGCAAACGGGGCCACGGATTATCCAACACCGGGTGGTGCATGGCAGGATTCGCGTGTAATCGCGTTTGCCGATCCACAACCTAAATATACACAAAGCGATGATGAAAAATGGCATACCCATGGGGGGTTATGTTTAACGGTTGAGCCAGGGCCTGCTCCGTTGGGTTATAAAGCCGTATTGAATCAACACACCAGTTTTAACGAATGCCAAGCGATTCCGAGCTTGATTAAAACGGCTGGTGAATACAATGCCTGGTTCAATATCTGGATGCTACATGCTTGGATTTTTGACTTAAATCCGAATGGTGTTTTTGGCAATCTACATCCTTGTGCTGATGCAAACTCACCGGCTGAAGAAACGATTAACGGTGATCGTGAAGTACCAGTGTTTTTTCAGCATCATATGCATTAACAGCTTTTTAAAATTTGCATATAAACCATTGCAAAAAAAAGCGGGTAAATACATTACCCGCTTTTTTCATTATTGTTACTCGATCTTGGATAATACCCGTCTATAGTCCGACAAGCTCGGCATGTAAGCCATTATTTTTAGCTAGTTCGACAAATGCAGATGAGTTTATTTTGTCGGGATCATACTCAATAATAACTAAGTGAGGTGTATTGCTACCAAAATCCGCAGCTAAAACTCCATCTTGTTCGAGTAACTGCTCACGCAAGCCATCACGTTCACTCGCAGAGCTGTTTTGATCAATATGAAGGGTTACATCAACCATAGTAATTCCCATATTACTCTCTCCTTTTTCTACCACTTTCCCATCTACATTTTAACGCTTTTGCTGGCTGTAGGTGAATAATAATTCGCCTGAAGTTTAGATCTCCGTGCAGTAACTATTTCATAACACATAAATAATTTATATAACGTTTATTTTGACGACTTGTAACATGACCTTTGCAACGATTTGGTTCGTATAGGTCGTCGTTTTTTTCATTCTAGGTGGTGGCAAGAATTTAGGGTGTCAGGATCATGTATTCATGTTCTGATGGTAACAAGGATCAAGATGTTGTTGCTGAGTAGCATGAAAAATATTTTATGGTAGGAGACGGACTGGGAAATTAAAGCCAGCTCAATGTTGATTTAGTTGGAGAATTAATGTCTACGAAATCTCTATTTTTCGCTTTCATATGAATCTGTTTTGCACTTATAAGGTTAGTTAGATTTCTTCAGTTAGAAAAAATCTTTAAGCGCACTAGCTTCTGGATAAGCGTTTGAGTTAGCTAGAGTGCGTATTTCTGCAGGTTTTAATATAATTTATGGTTGTGTTGGCACCGATTTTTCTACTATTCTAAGCTCCATGTTTGATCAATTTTAGGAGACTCAGCACCCTGGCAAAGTTTAAGCACTTAGCCAGGCCTTAATGAAAAATTCCATTTAATATATTTATAAGTCATAAATAGGTAAAAAAATAATTTATCGCGGATCTGTTTCGCTTACCCACGCGACACCTGGTCCGGTAATGGTGATACTGACATTGCCCGTGGCTCCAAAATACTCCAAACTGGGTGCGACGATGTAAATCCCAGGAGTAGTGAATGTATTGCTATAGCTAATTGCTGAATTACTAGGGTTGGTATCATCACCATCGCCATTATAGATTTCCCAAGGAAAACTACTCCCAGGTGTTTGTATCAATAGCACAGGTGGGACTCCTGGTGTGCCATTGTTCAGTGTATTGGTAACACTAAAACTAACATCGAGTCTACCATTCTCGGAAAGTGTTACGAAATAGTGTGGGTTTGCCGTGATGTTGAACATGTTGGCAGGATTAGCGGTTGTCCAAGAACTGCTAAAACTAAATGAAAAAACATTGTCTGAAAAATCAGTAAATGGAATGATACTAAGCGGCTCCAATGAAATAGGAGAGTTAAACGCATTAGCACGAAGTGAAAGCCATTGCAGTGTGTTCGCTAGTGAGTGAACTGGGGTGGCATCAGCAATATTGTTAAAGCTCAAATCTAATGTTCTCAAGCCAGTATTTGCACTAAAATTTGGAATAGTCGCGATGCTATTGGCGCTAAGGATAAGTCTTTGTAAATTGGCCTTGCTACTAAGAGGACTGATATTCGAAATGTTATTATTCGTCAGGTCAAGCTCGACAAGTGAATTCATTGTTTGTAAAACAGTTAAATCCATAGGCGATGCGGTGGAGTTGTTGTTTGCCATTTCTAGAATCCTTAACCCAGATAGTGGAGCCACGTTAGGTATTGCGCTGAGGTTCGCATTGTTAATATAGAGTTCTTCTACACTATCCATCGAAGCCAATGCGGTATTGTTACTGGAGTTTGTAGTGATGCTATTGTTGCTGAGGTCAAGAAAGATCAGGTTGTTCATTGGTGTTAAGAAATTTGGAAGAACGGTCATTCCACTGTTACGTAGACTTAAATGTGTCAAGTTGAAGCTACCCACCCCATCGGAGGCCTCGCGAAAGGCAGTAGAGTGAGTATTATCTAAATACAATCTACGTAAACTGTTTGGTTTTGCGCGAAGCACCGTAAGCTGAATATCAATTTCATTTCCATTCTCTGGACTGGCGGGGTAGGTTGGATTAACGAGATCAGCTCCACTAAGATTAAGTTCTACTACGCTAGTTAATTCGCTCAAGTTTTCAATAAGGTTTAAACGTACTGGATTGCCGCCAAAATCTCTGCCTTCGTTATTACTTACATCGAGTATTTGCAGGTTTGGTAAAAATGACACGTCTATGTAATCCATTCTATTATCCGACAAATCAGCCGTTATTAACGTTTGTGGCAAAGAAGTCCATGTGAGTTGATTATTTTCCAGATTTAAGTTCTCAACTAAACCATAAAAAATGGTTTCGGTTAGTTTATTATTGCTCGCATCCAAATTGACAAGTTGATCAAGGTCTCGAAAGTCATGTGTAGTGCTAGCAACACTAGCCGGTGTGGTTGAGGCAATATATAAATCCGTCAACGGCAAAAAGCTATTCGCGACATTAATATTACTCGTCGGCGTTCTCGATAAATCCAAATAGCTAATTGTTGAAATATGTGTGAAGGTTGCTAGGTTGGCACCGGGGTTGTCGGCCATAAGAAAACGTTGCAAGTTATTTAGCTGACCTGCCAATAAGGTGGTGTTGCTGATGTTGTTATTATTTAATTCGAGTATTTGTAAATTATCAAGTTTTTGAATTTCATTCCAGGCAGCGTTGTTCACGCCTGTATTGTTTAATTTCATGCTGGTGATTTCAGTGGGAACACCAAGACCAGTGACATTCGTCAACAGATTATCGCTGAGATCAACCGTGGTTAAAGATAACAAACCCGCGATGCCGGTGATGTTGCGAATGCCAGCGTTCGGGCAATTCAATGTCGTGATATAACGGGCGTAAGTCACGCCTGTATTGCTTAAACAGCTGCGAAAAGCTGTATCGCTTAAGCTAGCAATATAATCACTGGTGCGAACTGCGCAATCAGCCGCGCCGCTAAGTACGCCATTCCCGAGCGTCGTGCTTAAACTTGCGGCATCATCACAATTAATAAAAAGCGCGCCTTGCATATTTAGGTTTTGCAAATTGCTTAAGCTGGTAAGCGTGGTAACGCCTGTGCGTACTGGGTTTCCCGCAAGCGACAAATTTTGCAAACTGGTAAATGTTTGCAAGGTGGCGACATCGCTAAACTCATTTCCCGATAAGTCAAGTTGAGCGAGATTCAAGCTTTGCAAAGGCGCCAAGCTTGAAATACTTTGAATACGATTGTTGGCCAAAGTGAGATTGAGCAAACCGGGTGAATTTTGAATGCCGCTGACGAGATTGGCTAAATCTAAATTTGCTGCGTGATTACTAATTCGCAAGGTTTGTAAATTCACGAGACTGCTCATGCCGGAAAAATTCGTAATGCTGGCGTTTTCAATGCTCAAAGTTTGAATGGGAGTGGGTGTGGCTTGCAATAAAGTTAAGATAGTGCGCCAAGACTGATTTGTGATCCCGCTTAAATTTAATTCAGTGAGCTGGGAAAATTGACTGACTAAAGCGAGTAGTTGTTGGTTTACGCCAGTCCAATTAAAGTTAAGATTCACTTTGTCGAGGTTGGGCATCACGCGCATGGCATTAAGTAAGCTATCACTGTCGCCAAGCGTGTTGGTGTCGATAATGAGTTCAATAAGATTAATTAACGTTTCAAGCCCTGACAAGGTTGCGATTTGCGAATTGCTGCAGCCAAACTGAGTCACCGTGCGGCTATAAATAGTGTTTGGATTATTAAAATTCGCATTAACGCAGGTCCGTACACTAGCATGAAAATTTATATCGCTTAATAGAATGTCCGCGCGCTCAGTAAGCACTTCGGAAAAATTGCTAGAGCCAAACTGATCGCGTATGCCGATAATATAAAAATAGCGCTGATGGGTGTTGAGACCATTATGATTAAATGGCATTGGGATATTGGTTTGCAAACGGTTATTAGTGCTGGGTTCAAAATTACTTGTATTAGCGACATATACATCATATTGCTGAGTTGTTTGAGTCTGCCAGTTTAGCTGTAAACGATTACTCCCGGCGAGACTAATCTGTGTAGCCGAGGGTTTATCCGGTACCGAAAAAAAAACGTCGGGAATCGCTGCGGTTTCTTGGTTGGCTGCAACTACGGCATAAGAAAAATTTTGTGCGGATGTTATTTGGTGAATCGACGTAGTTTGACTGGCGTCAACATTCACACGCACTGGTGTGCTGCCAGGATTATTCAAGTCTTGCTGAAATAGATAATATTGTGTCGAGCCGACGACCGCATCCCAGGTGATGGTGTTGGTATTTGCCCATTGGCGGATTTTAACATTTTGCGCGGGCACTTCCAGTGGAGAAAACGAAACCAGATCCGACAAGTTGGATTCCCCAAAAGGCGTAATCACACTGAGTCGAAATTGATATTCAACGCCATTTTCTAAATCATGAAATTGATAGTTAGCCGCACCATCGACTTGAATAGTGTCGACAGGAATGAGCGCTTGATTGCTCAACCGGTATAAATATAAATTGTAATACAAATTATCATTGACGGCGTTCCATGCTACTTGGCGAGTACCGTTGCTGGTTTCAATACTAATATTATTCAATGACGATACGAACACATTGCTTACATCAACATTAGCTGGAATGTCTGCGGGTGGAATTTGAGGTGGTGTGTAATCGAGAAAATGTGGCTCAACATAAAATAATACTTTTTCATTTTGCGCGTCGTAATAAGCAATAGTCGAGCGACCATAGACGTCTAAACTTAAATCGCTATAACGCCCGACATTGTCATTTGCCGACGGTTTTTCGATGCGCCAGCTTTCTGCTTGTCCACCGCTGCGATTGACAATGCGATCGGCATATTTCAAGGTATTTTGTGTCGCATCATAATATGAAATATGCGGTTGAAAATATTGGTCAATCGCAAACCCAAAAATATTATTAGTTTCGACCGTATCGACGACCGATGTCTGCCATTGTTGATTCGATTTTTTAGCATAAATTATATTGCCATTTTTAAAATAAACCAGCTGCGGACGATTGTCATTGCCGATTTGCATTTGAATGCCACTACCCGCACCCAGGTCGCTATCAATGAGTTCCAATTGCCATAAACCCGTATCCGCTTGTTGTGCATAAAATGCTTGGTCATTGGTTTGTAAGGCGAGGCGAACCTGTCCGCTCGGTGTTAGTGAAATGGAATGATATTGGCCACCATTGGTGGCAACCACGCTATTGCTCCAAATAGCGTGATCACCATCGCTACTTGATACCATGAGTTGGCTATTCAGTTGATCATAGAATGAAACCGTCGCTACGCCTTGATCATCAATCACAAGACCAATGTCAGTAAAATAATCAGCTCGATTGGCACTATCGGTGACTTGTTGGATTTGACGTTTTGTCCAAACGCCTGTGGTTTGTTTGAACCAACAACTTATGAAGCGATCTTCTAATGCGCAAATTGCTGGTTGATTGGTGTTGGGATCCAAAGCGATTTCCGCGAAACGTCCATAAACGCCAACACCATCCAAACTTTCACTTGTCCATGAGCGGTTAAAATAGGTGTAAATGAGTTTTGCATTCGCCTGATCAAATGAGGCTATGTGATATTCACCGCTTCGATTTACCGTCAATGCCACATCAATACCAAAATCCGCTTGCTCTGATGTTGCAGGCCTGGGAATGGTAACCGAAGGTTTGACTTCAATAACCACAGGCGAGGAACGAAATCCATCACAGGCCAAGCTTAAAAGGGAATAGCCTTTGCGTGCGCCGGTTACCAAAATATGTTCGCTGCCACTTTCTGCGATATATTCGGCTTGCAAGTAGTTATCATTGTATTCAAGTTCAATATCGTTACTGCAATCTAGAGAGGTCGGTGCGCCAAGATTGTCGACGGCGCTCACTTCGAATCGATATTGGCTTTCAAGGTCGATGGCAATTCTGCTTGGGTTCACGTCAATTGCGCTCATATCAGAAAACAAGCTGGCCGAAACTGAAACCACCGCTGCAAGATCATTAAAATAGGCAGTAATCTCTATCTCGCCTTCGCTTTGATGGCTGCTAAGCACTCCTGATTCATCAACACTAATAATCGATTCATCGCTGGAGGCCCAAGTAACAATGACAGGATTATCGACAGTATTGGCAATAGGGTTGCCTTCAAGGTCAGTGATAATGGGTTTGAGCAAAAACTCATTACCTTGAGCCAGTTTTAAACTGGCCGGTTCAACACGAAGTATATTTGTATTGTTTTGTGCAATATTTTTTTGCTGCGTTTGAAAAATAGTGGTGACATTGAGATTGTTCTCGTTTTCAGCACTTAAGCTAAATGGATTTGAATAATTTAGAAATAAGGGTTCGACATAAATTTCGATGCTTTGATTAATGCCACTATAATACGCAATCGTGCCACGTTGCTTTTCATCGACTATCATATAGCTATATTGCCCAATATTGGTTTGGGTTGATGGTTGCTCAATATGCCACTCTTTAAAATTACCTGTGATTGGATCGCGTAAATGCATGGCATAACGTAGCGTGTCTGCATCGGTGTCATAAAACGATACACGCGCTTGTGCGAATGTATCTAGGGCAAAACCAAAATGAGTGTTGCTATTAACGCTTGCGATAACACTACGTTGCCATTGTAAATTGGATTTGTATGCGTAAATAAGATTTCCATTTTTTGAATAGACAACTTGTGGTCGATTATCGACACCTATGCGTAACTCAATGCCGAAACCGGAACCCGTATCTGCGTCAATTAATTCCATGATCCAGGCATCATTCACATCTTGTTGTGCATAGAAAGCGAGCTCATTGCGTTGTAGGGCTAAGCGTAGCTCGCCGTTGGGCGTGATTGCTAGCGAATGATGTCGCACGTCTTGATCGGTGACCACGCTGCGTGACCAATTTGAACGCGCATTGCTTTCACTGCGAGCAAGCACCAACTGTCCATTGATGGCGTTGTAAAACGAGACAGCCATTTGTCCATCATCGTCGATCACCAAACCAATGTTAGTCGAATCGTTTTCCGTCGTGTTGGTATTAACTACCTGTTCCAATTGGTGTTTTTGCCAAATACCGGAGGCTTGTTTAAACCAGCAGCTGAGAAAAACATCTTCAAGTGCGCAAACCACGGGTCGATGTTGATTGCTAGGGTCAAGCGCTATACGGGAAAAGCGGCCGTAGTCACTAACACCATCAAGTGACTCACTCGACCAGACGCCATCGAATTGGGTATAGATTAGTTTGTTATTGTT
>Ga0224501_10004066_pt1 | contig 11544 bp, 12 predicted proteins | sample SF_Oct11_sed_USG_4_FD_169105 | JGI IMG/M metagenome (GOLD analysis project Ga0224501, IMG submission 169105) | Sediment microbial communities from San Francisco Bay, California, United States - SF_Oct11_sed_USGS_8_1 | ecosystem: Environmental > Aquatic > Marine > Sediment | place: USA...
TTTAGTAATAACAGTATAAATTTATGCTCCACAATCGACTGTCCCCGTCTATTTGACGAGCTCTATAACTAGGAATTGGAATGGGAAAGGGTTGACCTTGGTAAGTTTGATTTATCGACTACATTTTAAGAACATCCATAAAACCTTGGGACTAATTCGGAGTTGTGCTGGTATGCATCCGCGCTGACAGAGGAGAGCTAAAATGAACTAGACCGAACTGACAAGTTAGAAGGCAGGTGAAATAAATCCTAGAATGCATACCTCTGTTTTGCGCAACGCCAAATCAAACATATCATCAAAGCCATGCAGATCAATTTCATCCACAACACATCTACAAAAAAAAAGATTGGCGCGACGGTCTCATTTTTAAACTGGCTTCGGAGTTATGAACTGTTTATTCGAACCACGTTTATACAGGATCAGAATTTCTTAGATTAGATTTCAGGCGATCTTCCAGGGTCACTATCTCAAAGGAGTCTGCTACTATCCAAGTGGCTAGACCCCTGCATCAGAGCCTTTTGTTTTCCAGTCATTGTCGCGTATGCGGTGATGATGGCAAGTGCATTGAAAAAAATTTTTAGGTGTCTAGAGGGCTTAAAATACACACACTGAATAGGGCCCACTTGTTCATAGTGAAGGCACATTTTGGTGGATAATAACGGGCCAAAATTTTTCATGTACACGACGGAAGGGCTCTAAGCTAGTCGTAGTTACAAAAGAGGAAACGCTGCAGCAAATATGGTTGCTTTCGCAAAGTGGATGTTCGGCATTCTCATTCTGCTCCATTTCACTCGCTGGTAGGAGTACAGTGTACTCTACTGGTCGCCCTATAGATATGGCTGTAATCACAGCAGATGGTTGTTTGTGGCAAAAGTCAGCTAATGCACGAGCCTATCTGAGGGCGTTTATTGTCCAGAGTGAAAGGCCGTATTTTATTTAGGAATTTGTTCAGTCACTCACTCAGACTCAGAGGACTTCGGCACTAGTCAGTGATGGAGTCAGTTTCAATATGTTTTCGTTGACCATTACGCTGTAACTTGGTATATTAACCTCTCTTCGCATAACGGTTACACTAGGCCAACGGTTAGAGCAAACCGTTTGACATACCGTTTGCATCTTAACCTCTATTGACTCACTTGGCGCCATCAAAAAACTCCAGAGTAACGTTGTAGAAATGAGTTGCATAGGTTCGACCAATCCACCCATCCAGCTCCACATATATTGCTTCAGTGGTAAATGGCTGAAAAGAGAGCGAGTAATGTATCGGTACAAATATTGTTAAGATATAGTAATAGTTTGGCTTAGAATGCCACCGCTGTAATCTGTAATTGTAATTTTGCAATTTATCTATTTGCCACATCCATATCATTTTCGACAAAGTGATGTCTCGCATTTGTGACAAGCAACTAGGAAAAGTGATTTCGTATAAAATTGGGTATTCAAAGTAAAATTGTAATCCAAACCAGTATGGCATTGTTGTTGTTCTATAGCACATTATGTAGTTTTGGTTTCTCATATTGTTTTGATGTCACATTCCCATAATGCATTGTTTTACTTTTTCCCGCTTTGTTACCACGCAAATAAAATGGCTGCCTTATCACAGTTCGGTAATACAATATATCAATCTGAAGTTAAAACAATCGTTTTGAGCTTCTTATCTTTTTTCTGTAAGTTTCTATAATGCCATGAAGGGGGCCTGGGTTTTTATCAATAAAATCAAAACGTTTCTGGCACCTAACGTAAAAGCCCTTCTCTACACTATGAAGATTTGCCAGAAATTTACCGAGTCATGATTGATATGACAAGATTGAGTTCTATTTATCTGCCCCACCAAAGACGCGACTCCAAAATATTTCGCATGATCAAAGTTATCTCCACTATGGAAATTGGAATTGATGGATGACTCAAAGACAGAGGGCGCTGTCCACTCGCAGCAGGGCTTAATTTAAGGGGTTATGTCATGGCTAAAAGTGTCTTCACTTGTTTCATATTCTGAAGCCTCTCACGAACGAATGGGCCCAGCTCAAATGAAAGCTCAGATGTAGCCCTGTCCATTGCTTGTACTCAGAGCCCTTGGCGATGCATTTTACAGTCCGTCGACGCAGCAGAATTAATCATGAGATAGGAAATAAACACAGAGCTGTTGGTGTTTGCATTGATTTCTCGGCTTACACGCTGATGTCTGAAAAACCCTCTTGCAGGTGTTTACTAGAACTGTAGTTACAGAAATCTGAATAGAGAAAATGTTCAACAAAAATATAGAACTGGAGCTTCAGAGCGCAGTCTTTCTTTTTCCTTTGTCAATCGTTAGCACCATTATTGCATTGCGCAATGGTAGAGGGCCGAATGCAACGGCTTCTATTCCGGGCTAGGGAAAACTGACAGAGCACCTCTTATAACTTCAGTTTTCTCCAATATTATGTTCAATTTTGAGTTTAGTCAAGTAAACCCTCCCTGAATAGAACCACCCCCACCCCAACAAATAGAACAAACTTTTGGCCAGTGGTAAAATAATAAAAACACTACGCTTTTGCCCTTATAAAACCTTGATCCACTCCATACAAAAACCACATCTCAACTAGATCAATAAGTGGGTGTGCATATACTACTTACATAGCAGTCTGTCAGTAGCTTGCTGTTAACACTCGGGATGATCTGATTAGTGCCTTTAACTTGAAGGAAGCACAGCACTAGACAATCGTAAATGTACCCTAACTGACCAGAAGGCTCACTCGTCCGTCTCACCACATCTCCATGCATTAGTGACCGCTCAATCAGTCCAACCTGAAAGAACCACGGCATAGATGAGTCACACCATCCCGTAATGATTTGAGGTGTAACTCAATCTACAAACGACCACCGAATAGAAATGCAGTTTTCAGGAATATTCTAAAAATGGTGACAAGTTCTTACAGTAGTCCCTGATCACCCAACTCGCCTCGATAGCAGATCCCACCCTAGCCAATCACACCAGATTCATAATGCAACTAATTAGATATGTTACTCACTTTACTAGATGACTTAAACTGGCTATGAATGATTAAAACCTACGAGCATCCCTGATTGAAATCGTCTGGAGTTATTGAGTTATTATCCAAATCTACCCTCACGGCAAATAATGTGGAAAGTTCCAATAGAAACAGACTCCTCGTCTGTGCTTTGTTAGCAACCCCAGATTTGTACCCACTTTTCAAGCAAGAATGGTGGGAATACGTAGCATATGTGCTAAAGGGTACATGGTACCGAGGTCTGAGCACATGGTAGATGATGTTGAGGGTATGGATCTTTTACGGATGGTGCTCATCTCGTACAGTAACACATGTCACTGCCTCATATCAAAACATCATATGTCAGGTTCAAACGACTGATTTTTCAGTCTAAGCTTTTGGCACACCATTCCTGACCGCGCTAACACCAAACAGCTTGGCACGGGTGTTCGGCCATGAGTGGCCACTGGCCAGTGCTACATGGTTAACCACAACACAAATTCGAGCTCCAACCCAAGTTAGAACTTTGATTGAGAAGCTACTTATTGTATTGGTACCGTATTTGCAGCTTTAGTTAACTGTCTCAGTAGTCAGTGTCTGTTACCTGTAGCCTGTACAGTGTACAGTGTACTGTAGGTTTGGGGTAGGGGCCTGTGGTATCGCACTACAACTACTAGTACTAGTACTAGAACCACTCATTTGTCACATTTTTATTAAATGACAGATTGCTTTCAAAGAGAGCCATGCCCACTACTGAGTTGCGTGAAATCGCAAAACTACAGCCACTCACGTCACTTTCTCGCACGGTTCCTCGCTCTCCATCTGGGTACCACGCGATTCTAACATAACCCTTTCGAACTTGATCCTCATCGTCAGATTGGATGTTTTCCTGGTTGTCGCCATCTTCTTCGTCGCTGTATGCATCGATGTAGCTCTCAACAACGATACCGCATTTAACACCGGTTGCTGTTCTGATAAACACGGCATCTTCGTCGAAATATTTCGTGTCATCAGCGGTGTCCATGACCAGAAACGGGAGAGTAAATTCAATGGAGCTTGTCTGAAAAGCCCTTCTCACTAGGGCTCTAATTTGAGGGAATTCCATGGGGCTCTAGCCATTGATATCAATGGCTCTAGCTAATGTCCACGCTTTTTGCTGGTTGTGTTGCTGTGCAGTGTGACTGTTCAGTCGTGGATGCGTGCTAGTCGGTGTTGCTGAAAATATTTGTAGTGTCCGTGGTTGCTTCAGTTTTCACCTGTCTCCCGGACCACCTCGTACAGGTTAAATGCGAGTAATATACGGATTAATCAATTTATTCTACGATATGCTCAGTTACTTATTTATTGACCGTTAACACTGACTATCACTAACAGTAACACTAAGTTCTAACAGCGTTAACCGCCGTGATATAATAATATAAATAATATAAATTATAATAATTATAATATAGCAATCACAAGTAACAATGTCACAATGACAATGAATGAATGATTAACAAAACAACTGAGCTGACTCAGTGACCGAACTGAGGGCTGAGGCACTCCCAGTCACTGACTCAGTGACCAGTCACGTCAATCCGTCACTCGACTTAGTCAGTGAGTTACTGAAACGGAGTCAATCAGTCTGAGTCTCACCGTGACGTGAGTCGCTGAGTGTGACACTGACAGTGTGAGTGTGACGGAGATGAGTGACGACTGTCACTGTGTCACTACTCACTGTCAACTGTCTGTTACTCTTACGAAGACCCTTATTACTGTTACTCTTATTCTTAGTAAGAGTAACAGTTGACAGTGACACAGTCTTACTCTTACTCTTAGTCTTAGTCTTACGAGTTACTCAGGTCAGTGAATCAGTCACTAGACTAGTCAGACTCAGTGTTCTTACTAGTTACTTCCTAAGACGTTCTTACACTTACAGTTCAAGTTCAAACACTCGCAGTCATACTGTCACAGTCTAGAGAATCAAAGTCAGTAACTTGTGAGTAAGTAAGTAACTAACTACTAACTAGAGATAAGTAAGTTACTTGCTAGTTATTTTGTTAATGTTTGCTCCACGATTACGGAATAATTTACTTAGGTTAGGTAGTAGCTAGCATACTAAGTAACTAACAGTAAGTGAGTAACTCGGTAACTGTGAGTAACCCTTGTCGTCGTCGGCCTGCACACTGACAACTCAACTGACGCCATCTGGTAGTGAGATGTTAATTGTCACTCTCACTGTGACTCTGAGTTTTGACTTTGAGTTTGAGTGTTATCACTCACGCAGTCTGTAGACGTAGTTAGTTCATGCCGTGGTCATGAAACCTAGAACCCGTACCTCTGAAACCCAATACCTGACCCCAATTTTACTTCCCAATAGAGGTATACCTTGTTTTCTGCAACCCCATATCCTAGTACCTGATAGGCCTACCTCCAAAAGTAGTGGTAGAACCCTCCGAAAAATTCAATGTGTAGTCAATTTTATGCTTTCACTCGGTCCATAAGGGACGAATTACATTTTAATGATGGTATGAACAAATAGCCTCGGCTTGGATGGTCGTCTTGTCTGGATTAGTTTCCTGGTTTGGTCTCCAGAATTGATCGACTCTTATCGCAGCCTACCACGGCGATGTATACGCTTTAATTTTTTGGTGGGGCAGGCTTGACAACCAAATAAAGGATGAAACTCACCAAGCGCGCATCTGCACGGGCATATACACGTGTGGAGTCTTGCTCTCTCACACTAAACTCACCAAACGCGATGGACCCGTAATGGTGAGGGTGCGCAACTCAAAGTTCTCACAAAAGAAGACTATCCGATATCACATACACACGAGTGAGAGAGATATCGAAGACAACTAGAATGAATAAAGATTGCGGGATCTGAAAGACTGACTAGGCCCCAAAGGAAAGTTTAGTTTGATAATGAATTGAACAGAATTGATCACACACTAATGAGCAAGTCGAACGTTAGGTCCAAAAAGAGTTAGTTCAGGAAACAAAATCATGAAACTAGTCCGGTATTTGTTCAGTTATGGGGAAACCCCTAACTCTTGCAGCTATTCATGGGTAGCTTATCGGTTGTTTGTTGGAACATTAGTATTGCTGCATAATTTTGCAGGCATGACCGTAGAGCAGAGCATCGCCGACCACAGGTTTTCTCAATTAGTAACTCTTTCAGTGACATTCCAATGGATAAAAGTAAAACTTGGCCTCAATTGCTTAGTTTTCCCCACATACAATGGCGAAAGCTGGCTTCGCTAGATGACCCATAAAGCGTCCTCGACAAATGCGTGCTTGATGGGTTTCATCCTCGGTTAAAGATAGCAAGATGTGCTTACGACTTAATTTCATACAGCTATTTAATCAAATTTATCTTGATTGCTAATGAGCAGCCTGTAACTTGTAGAGTCATCAAGTTTCTATGGTATTTGAATGGACATGCCAGCAGAAATTAGCCTGCCACCAAAAGAAAATGGCTGCTTGAGTTCTCAGCGTCAAACAAAGTCATCCAACACAGATTACTCTCATCCTGTGTACAAAAAACTGTCTCACTTAAATGGTGATGTCAACAAGCTGTCAATATCGGAGCTTCAAACCAAACTTAACAAACTCCGGCTCAACAGCAGGTAAGAGTTATTCGTTACTAGCTGTGGGAGATCCTGTAACCAGATAACATATTCATGGATTCCTGAACCTTCAAAAAAGAATTCCTACATTGATTGGCCAAGTCTCACAGTGCAGAAACCAACCACACCGCGTTGTATGTGTATGCCATTAGTTATGAATTTCATGATGCTTTTCAACCCTCACTTGACTCGACTCTTGTTCCTGGGATAGTGATGTTGAGCGGAGCAGGTGACGACTTTGTTCTCATCTAAGTAGCCGGTTAATCATAACTAAAAGGTTTCCCCCCTATACTTGTCAATAACAAGAAATATCTTTTAGTGGGAGTAAGAATGTGCTGAAAAAAAGGCTGAAAACATTTTATAAAAACAGCCAACTTGTGCGGAATAAACTTGGAGGTGATGAGCAGCAACTTTACAGGCACATCCTCGTGATAGATTTTGAGGCTACCTGTGATGACACCAATCCAGATCACTTTAACCATGAGATCATAGAGTTCCCCGTCATTGTGGTCAATTGTGAATCTAGATCTGTGGTGAGTAGTGTTATCAATTGTCTGGAAACTCATCTGAGATCAAGGGCTCTAAAGCCCTTTTTCCAAGCGATTCTGTTTGACTATAGCCCCAGATGGAAGTGTATTCAGTTAACCTATTGAGTAAACAAAAGGTGCGTTCGCATGATTGTTGTTTTTTTGTCGAGACAAATGGGTTTCGGTCGCGAAATCTGCTGAACTGTTAGAGACCCGCTTTACCAAAGCATCTCTCGTCTTCGGTCGCTGTCTCGATCGAAATCACGCAAACAGAGTTTCGCGACTGAAAGTAAGCGTTAACAAGGTAGTTTAGGCAAATGTCAAGGTTACCGCAAAGAGACTCGATTACTACATTGGGAGAACAATTCGCGAACGACCGTTCAGCTCTAATCGATGAGTTTAAGTTGAGAGAGCACAACTTTGATGCGATAGAGTTATTTTTAAGTTTTCCGATTACGATCCTGTTGTTAGCATGATCGCGACTGAAATTTTTTATTGCGTTTGACCGAAATTATGGTTAGCAAAATGAATCTGGACCTAGAGTTCAAGCCAAAAGCCCGGGTCAAAAGCTTAGTCATTTGAAACCGACATGAGATTCACTTATATCACATTTTTTGCATCCGGTCGACCAATAGCCATCTTTTGTTAACCCCTGACAAGGCTCTGGCAATTCGTGTAAAAGCAGATTCACTCGAAATATAGTCCTATAGCTCTATAGATACGACATCAGAAAAGCAGGCGAGACCAGACCCAATGAAAAGCTTTGGCTGGGTTCTGCGAGAACAGCTTCAGAGTCGTCAAATTATCATAGATGTCTTTTTACTCCAACGCGCGAGGGCTACATTCGCTGACAGACTATGCTAGCCTATACTGTATTGCGGAATGGTCTATATTTGAAGCGTGTGCTATGTACATTTGTCTATTTTAGGTCGACACGTTTCACCGGTATGTTCGACCGATACACAATCCTCAACTGACAAACTTTTGCACAGAATTAACAGGCATCACCCAGGACATAGTCAATAAAGCAGAGACATTTCCTCATGTACTGGAAGAGATGTGGTCGTGGCTACGAGAGAACGGGTACAGTTCCAAGATGGCAGTTCTAACTGACGGGTGGGTGTTCTAGCTGTGAGCATTAACCTACAATTTCAGACTACGTATTCTCCCTCTTATACAGGAACTAAACCTAAAAGTTATTGAAACCAAATGAAAAACTCTTGGTCCAAAGACTTCAGGTTTTTTTACGTCATTATACTATATAAGTTCAGCATTTGTATATAGGTTACCGATGGTTTCAGTTCCAAATACCTAAAATAATATTTTCGTTTGTTTCTTTCAACACCATCCCTTAGAATCAGCACCCTCCTGAATCAACGTGAAGGCCATATTGTCAATTTGCATATTGTCAGGTTGGCGCTACAGCCAGATATTGCCCCCCCTCAATTAGAGTATATGAAAACATCATCCAGGCACTGGTTAGTATTCCTAGCTGGGTAACTGACTCAGCTCCTGTGGAGGTGATGGTGATTATCAGTGCATTTACATGTATACTGCCGCTGCAATCCCGTTTTTAAACTCTTGTCATCACTTTCTGTTGTAGGCCTTGGGATATGAGTAGATTCATGTTTTTGCAATGTCAAAACAGTGGAATCCCTTTTCCACGCTGGGCAAAGCGCTGGATAAATATCCGAAAAACGTTTTCCAACTTTTATGGCTGCAAGCGAATGTCATTACGCGCTATGCTGGAACTCGCAGGATTTGAGTTTGAAGGTCAACCCCACTCTGGCATCGATGATTCACGTAACATAGCTAGGCTGGCCATACGACTGATGGAGGACCGTTGCGAGTTGATTGTCAATGAACGGTTGTTTCATGGCAAAGCTGCTCTAGCAAAGACTTTTGGCGCATCCAATCCCACAGTAAAGGCAGTTAGTAAACAAGCTGCAGCTGATCTGGACTCTAGTTCTGATGAGTCGGAGTGTAAAGATGAAGCATCTCTCTGTAGTTAGACTGTATATTCGTGGTTATAATACAGTGAAAATAAATTGCGGCGTAAAGCGCTCTCATTTCTGTCACCAGGTCCACCTTACGCAAGAGCTACTTTTCAACTTTATTCACATTCTGTAACCTTTTGTTGAGGTACCAATAAAAGGGGTTTAATTTAAAATATGGCTTGTCTCCTAGTCTGCGAATAAGCCTTTTTATTCCAACACCATACTCCCCTCTGTGATGGTAGACTGGGTTTTTTGTTATGTGTATTAAGTGTTTTGTTTGTGGTTTAAAATGAATATTTCATGTAAATTAGCATAGCCAGGAGCCTCTAGTCAGTTTTCCCTGTAGTAAGATTGCTTGTGCGCAAAAATGCTCAACTCCAAACTTGACTTTGCTTGATCAGTGAGGCAAACCGAGCGATCAATTGTTACTGTACATATTTCAGTTGGTCAGTAATTGCCATTCTGAACACATGTTCGCACGATGTGTAAACTAGTGGACAAGGAAATTGTGATATTCTGAGAGGTGGGTGAAGATGAGAAGGGTTCTCACTTCTAAGCTAGAGTCATGTGAAACCAAACTGTTTGGCACTGAGAAGCCCTTGGTGGCAGCCATCTTGTCATGTTTTACCAATTGCCATTAATGTTTGAAAATGGGAAAGCTGAGGTGGTGGGCGTGATCCCTAAATGCGCTTGGAGCCTCCATCTCCCTACGTTTCCCCTCGGACCGCTAGGTAAGTTAGTTGTGGGCAGATTGATAATGGCGAAATTTGCCTGGTAGGAGGATGGATTTATGAGTGGGCACTAAAGGATATCAGCAGTACCAGATGGTAAACTGGCGAAGATCTTTTTGGATGGTTCTATGCCCAAGTGACACTATTTCACTAGCCTTCTGGCAGGTTTTACGAATGGATACAGCTATCATCTGGAACTTTTACAGTTCCTCTCACGTCCTCGCCTTCCCCCTTTATGGCTTGTACCTATAGCTGAACCCAAACGAACTAGACTGCTGATAGCACAAACTGATGACATCACAGACTATCCTCTGACATCATCACACAAACACAATACTTCACTGAGGTAAGTAAGGTTTACCCAAACACATTTACAGCGGACCCTGGAGGCCTCGTGACTTACAACTGTACCACAGTTCAGAAAAAGAGAATGGGTTCTATGAGGAGAAACATCACCATGATCATTGTGTGCATGATACAACTACAGATTATTATGATTTTAGTACCAAAAATTGGCCTCAATTTAGTCTACCCAACTAAACAGATTTTAAAGATACTCTCTCAGTTCACCATGCCTATGCGGTTCTGTACAGGCATTGGTGTGATCGGACTTCATGACCGAACCTAATTTGCGAAGGTAAACTTCTGGTTTAAAGTTGTTTTGTATTGCTAGTATATTTTTTAAGCACGGGAAAATCGGTGTATGTGCAACAAATTCTGCACTCACATCTATACTCTTCTCTCAGTGCATCAGAGTTCATTTTTGTCACAAAGAAACTGGTCAGTTTCGGTTGTAGCCAAGCTCCTGCAGCTTTACTGACCTCCCCATCTATGTTAGTGACCGTGAATCCCCCCCTGACAAAATCAGAATTCCCTGCAGTATCATTATATGATTGTATTTCAAGCTGTTTATCTATGTAACTTATAGCAAGATACATAAACAAGCTGCGGGTCAGCACAACATAAAAAATAATGAGTGTTGCTTCGGAATTAAGTAAAACTACTAAGTCTTCTGTGGCTGACACCATCCAGGACTTAACAAGCAATGCAAGATTTTTCGGAGTGAAGTAAGTAAAATTTTGCATGTGGGTGTAAACAAAAAATCTATTCTCATAGTCAATAGCCTGGACATACATGCCCTACTGATTGAGTCAGAGTTTTGAGCTAAGGCTGGATGCACTCGCCCACCAATTTTGAGTTCCCTATGAAAATATTTGATCCAAAATTATGAGTAACTGTTGTAGCTGGTATACTACTCAGCTCTACTAGGCCGTTCAGTTGGCCCGGTCCTGTTTGCTTGCGGCAATACTGCCGCTGGTAAGATCTTGATGTGTTGATTCTTATAAGCCATATTTGACTCCGTATGGCATCAACTCTTGATTGAAACAACTTCCCATGCAGCATTTTTGCTACATGTATTTCCATGTTTTGATACTTCTGAAATTTAACTGCGAGCCTGCTTGTGAACTACACTAACAGCTGGCGATTGTTCGACACATCAAATAACAGAGAGGCCCTGTTGCACATTTAATGCTCTGGCCACCGTTCACCACTTTCCACATGTTCTTTTTTCATTAAATAAAAAGGTATTCATCCATTGTCAATGAAGATGCATTGACCAATGACCAAACAGGACGATTCTCAGTAAATGGTTGATGTGCTTATTTATCTACGCCTTTTGAATCACAAAACAA
>Ga0224501_10004067_pt1 | contig 11544 bp, 10 predicted proteins | sample SF_Oct11_sed_USG_4_FD_169105 | JGI IMG/M metagenome (GOLD analysis project Ga0224501, IMG submission 169105) | Sediment microbial communities from San Francisco Bay, California, United States - SF_Oct11_sed_USGS_8_1 | ecosystem: Environmental > Aquatic > Marine > Sediment | place: USA...
TTAGAATTCACTTTATGCAGCATGACCCACATACCATGAACATATAAAACTTATAGAGATAACAGAGCAACAATGTCAGCTAAACATGTACTCATCATTGATGATGAACCAGACATCTGTGAGTTAATAGAGATAACACTGATGCGCATGGGCTTTCAAACCAACTCTGCCTACTCAATTGAGGATGCATATACACTCCTCAAAAAAAATGATTTTGACCTCTGCCTGACTGACATGCACTTACCCGATGGCAATGGCATAGAGCTAGTCGAATACATACAGAAAAATCATCCGACCCTGCCAGTTGCGGTTATCACTGCCCACGGCAATATGGAATCTGCCGTCAGAGCGCTTAAAGCCGGTGCCTTTGATTTTGTTTCCAAACCTGTGGATATCCACATGCTACGAACCCTGGTTTCTACAGCAACCAAATCAGCGGCCGTAACACTAGACAGGAAAACAGTCACCACCATTACCGGGCAATCCAGTATCGTCAGGCAATTAACCTATCATATTGAGAAACTGGCACGTAGCCAGGCGCCCGTTTTTATTCATGGCGAGTCCGGTTCCGGCAAGGAGCGCGTCGCCAGGATGATTCACGAACAGAGCAACCGATCTGATGCCGCCTTTGTACCGGTCAACTGCGGCGCCATCCCCACCGAACTGATGGAAAGTGAATTTTTTGGCCATATCAAGGGCAGTTTCACCGGTGCCAGTAATGACAAGCAGGGCTTATTTCAGACCGCTGAAGGTGGCACCCTCTTTCTGGATGAAATAGCAGAATTACCGATGCACATGCAGGTCAAGCTACTACGCGCCATTCAGGAAAAGGCCATTCGACCCGTGGGCAGTTCTCACGAAATATCTGTGGACGTACGCATTCTCAGCGCCAGCCACAAAGACCTCGCAACGCAGGTAAAAGAAGGCCTTTTCCGTGAGGACCTGTACTACCGCATTAACGTAATCGACCTGTCTGTACCCAGCCTGAGAGCGCGCGCTGAAGATATACCTTTACTTGCTGAGCAGATACTACAGAACCTGGCGAATAAGTCTGGCTTAACATCCATTCCCACACTGGATAAAGAGGCGCTCTCGGCACTGAAAAGCTACTCCTTTCCCGGCAATATCCGGGAGCTGGAAAATATCCTTGAGAGAGCGCTGGCGATGGCTGAGAACAATCGCATCACACTCCATGACCTGCATCTCAAGCCCAGACAAAGGCAGATGCCAGAGGAACATACCAGCTCTATCGATCTTGCCGGGCAGGAAAAAAATGCCATTATACAGGCGCTCGAAGAAACCCGCTGGAATAAAACTGCCGCGGCAAAACGCCTTGGGCTTAGCCTGAGGCAGCTCCGCTACCGCCTGGAAAAGATGGGTCTTGAATAAAGCAGCGTACATTATGCCAATGTATCTGATTAACACGGACAGATGACACAATGTATGACAAAATTGTCACTTTGTGACAATTTTGTCACCTCCATAGACATTATAAAAAATAATAAAAATCACCTATCTACCTGTTTTTAAAAACATTAAATGATAGTTTGATTATTGGCACGGCAACTGCTATAAATACAGCAGCCCCGTGTCAATCGGGTTAAATAAACAAAATTAACGACCCATACCCCAATTATTTCTATTTAATTTAAAGAGGAATTATCATGAAAAAAGTACAACAGGGTTTTACCCTTATCGAATTGATGATCGTTGTAGCGATTATCGGTATTCTGGCTGCGATTGCTGTACCTGCATATCAGGAATACGTATCAACCTCTAAAGGTGGTGCTGGTATGAAAGCCGTAGGTAACTACATCACCAAACTGCAGGCCTGTATCCAGACAGACATCGGCTGTACTTCTCTGGCAACCGAAGTTGGCAATCAGGCTGGTCTGAGTATTTCACCTAACCCACCTGTCGTTAACACAGCAGGCACTCTTACTTTTGACAATGATGCATGTTTAATTACTGCCACTGTAGATGCTGCTGGTACAACTGTCTATACCGCTGCTTTAGGAGCAAACCCTGGTAGCACCACAATTGCACAATGCCAGAAAGGTGCAGGCCTCTAATTCAGGCATTGCTATCTGGAAAAAAACCCGCTTCGTGCGGGTTTTTTTTGCCATTTAGCGTCTCACAACGGTGGTATTATTGGTACTGAAGTCACTGTCTCAGCACCACTCATAACCAGACCATAATTCTGCTGGTAGTTGCGCCCTCCTGGCAACACATAAACATAAAAGGAGCGCGATTTTACCCCTGTAACCTCAAACGGCCTACCGCTTATTAGTTGATATCAAAAAGAATTACATTCGTCATTACATTTCTACCGTTAACACCATATCAACGCTAAACTACTAGGCAATTTCTGGTAAATAGCCCAGAATATCCTGACGATAGCCTATATCGGCTACATCTAGCTTGAGGAGTGCGACATGAAAAATAATTATCCCAACAACGGCTTCACCTTGATTGAACTGATGATTACCGTTGCCATCATCGGGATGCTCGCTGCCATTGCAGTGCCCGCATATACCGACTATATCAAAGAGGCCAATCAAAAAGCCGTTGCAACCAATGCTGTCACCCTTGCCGGTTTTGAAGACAATTTTTTTTACGAAAATGAAACCTACCTTGCTGGTTCGTATATACCCGGTGGCGCTGATACATTGACCGCCGCACTGGAATGGAACCCTACCGATAATGACAAGTTTCAATATAATGTTGCGGCCGGCGCATGCGGTAACATCAAGAAATGTTATAGTGTCACGGTAACACTCATCAGCGACCCAACAATTACCCATACCCTATCCAGGCCTTAGTACTTGGCACATGACTAGTAAACTAACCCGGGTTTCCCGGGTTTTTTATTGCCGACAAAATTCAGATAACTCGCGCATAAATATGACAATTTGAACAATTTTACGCTATGCTTAGCGAGTATGAAATTCTGCCACTGTGATATAGAGACTCGTGGCTTCAACACCTAAAACAACGGAACAAGTAATATATCTATGTCTGCAGAACCAAGACTTCAGGGCCTTTCTCGCAAACTCGTCAATGACGGCCTTATCGATGAAGCAAAAGCTATTGAAGCTATCAAAGGGGCCCGTGAAGAGAAGATTACCTTCACCCAGTATCTGGTAGATCATAAGATATTGTCAGCCAAGAAAATTGCCATGGAGGCCTCTGCGGAGTTTGGCCTACCAGTATTTGACCTTGATGCACTCGATACCGAAGCAGTACCGAAAGATCTGGTCGATGACAAGCTCATTGAAAAACACCATGCACTACCTCTATATAAACGTGGTAATCGTCTGTATATAGGCATTTCTGACCCAACCAACCTTGCCGCCATCGACGATATTAAATTCCAGACTGGTAGCAACACTGAAGCAGTGCTCGTCGAAGTCGACAAACTCTCCCGTATAATCGAAAAAATACTGGAAGAAGATGACGGCATGAATGACATGCTGGAAGAAGGTCTCGAGGATCTGGAGTTTGCCGATACTGAAGCAGCACCAAGTGCAGATGACGACTCAAGCTCCGGCATCGATGACACGCCAATTGTAAAATTTGTCAACAAGATCCTGCTCGATGCGATTAAAAAAGGCGCCTCTGACCTCCATTTCGAACCCTATGAAAAACGCTACCGTGTCCGTTTTCGTATCGATGGTGTATTACGTGAAGTCGCCTCCCCCCCAGTTCAAATGAGGGAGAAGCTGGCTGCCCGTATCAAGGTCATGTCAAAAATGGATACCTCTGAGAAGCGCGTGCCACAGGATGGCCGTATTAAACTAAAAATATCAAAAAATAAGGCCATCGACTTCCGTGTTAACACCTGCCCGACTTTGTTTGGCGAAAAGGTGGTAATGCGTATCCTGGACCCATCCAGCGCCTCGCTGGGCATTGATATGCTGGGTTATGAGCCAGAACAAAAAGAGCGTTACCTGAACGCACTGGCCAATCCATACGGAATGATTCTGGTTACCGGCCCAACGGGTAGCGGTAAAACCGTATCTCTATACACCGGCCTGAATATCCTTAATACTGAAGATACCAATATTTCTACCGCAGAAGACCCAGTGGAAATTAACCTCGAGGGCATTAACCAGGTCAACGTTAATGAAAAGGTCGGTATGACCTTTGAGGCTGCGCTTCGAGCCTTCCTGCGTCAGGACCCTGACATTATCATGGTTGGTGAGATTCGAGACCTGGCAACGGCTGAAATTGCGATTAAGGCAGCGCAAACTGGTCACATGGTAATGTCAACGCTGCATACCAATGATGCACCACTGACTCTGGCCCGTCTGGTTAACATGGGCGTACCACCCTTTAATATTGCTGCAGCCGTGAACCTGATTATCGCCCAGCGACTAGGGCGCCGTCTGTGTGAAAAATGCAAGGCTGTCGATGATCTTCCAAGAGCCGTGCTTGAAGAAGAAGGCTTCACAGAGGAGCAAATTAAGGCAAAACCCACAATCTACAAAGCCGTGGGCTGTGATGCCTGTGATAAAGGCTACAAAGGCCGTGTCGGTATCTACCAGGTAATGCCTGTATCAGAGGCTATCGGACGAATTATCATGGAAGGTGGAACTGCACTGGAAGTGGCTGATCAGGCTCAAAAAGAAGGTATTAATGATTTACGGCAATCTGCAATACTAAAAGTTATTCAGGGCATAACCAGCCTTGAAGAAATTAATCGTGTGACCAAGGACTAGCATTCAGGTAATCAACCATGGCTAAAGCAGCAGCGAGCACAACCTCCACCTTTTCCTGGGAAGGCACTAACAAACTGGGAAAAACCGTAAAAGGTACGACTACAGCTGTCAGTATTGATGCGGTTAAAGCAGAATTGAAAAAACAGGGTGTTACAGCAAAACCTGGTAAAATAAAAAAACAGAAGAAGAAAAAAAGTGGCAAAAAAATCACTACCAATGACATAGCCGTGTTTAGCCGGCAGCTGGCCACGATGATGAAGGCCGGCGTACCACTGGTACAGTCCTTTGATATCGTAGGTAGCGGACATTCTAATCCCAGCATGGCTGAGCTTATTTTTAAAATCAAGGCAAGTGTTGAAGGCGGTAACACACTGGCCTCTGCAATGGCCGAACATCCCCTATATTTTGATGACTTATTCGTCAACCTGGTCGATGCTGGTGAACAATCGGGTGCTCTGGAAACACTGCTTGAAAAAGTAGCCACCTATAAAGAAAAAACCGAATTACTGAGAAAGAAAATCAAAAAGGCACTGACCTACCCAATTTCTGTACTGATTGTTGCAGCGGTTGTGACCGTTATTCTATTGGTGTTCGTGGTCCCCGTATTCAAAGAAATGTTTTCCAGCTTTGGCTCTGAGCTACCCGCATTCACACAAATGGTCGTAGAGATGTCTGAATTTATGACCTCAGATGGCTGGATTCTTGGTCTGATAGTTGCCGCAATTTTTACAGCATTCGCAGAAACAAAAAAACGATCCAGAAAATTTAGAGAGGCTTTAGACAGGTTCTACCTCAAAGCACCAGTCGTATCTGGCCTTACACGAAGTGCGGCTATAGCCAAGTTTTCGCGCACACTCGCTACCATGTTTGCAGCAGGTGTACCCCTGGTTGATGCCATGGATTCGGTTGCAGGGGCATCAGGTAATATTATCTACAAAAAAGCCATCCTGAACATCCGGGACGAAATTGCCCAAGGTACAACATTACAGACCAGCCTTTCACAAAGACTCGATCTCTTCCCTAACATGCTTATACAGATGGTGGGTATTGGTGAGGAATCAGGCGCACTTGATGCCATGCTATCCAAGGTGGCTGATTATTACGAAGAAGCAGTTGATGATGCTGTCGAAAATCTAACGACACTGATGGAACCCCTAATTATGTCATTCCTGGCCGTAGTTATTGGTGGCCTGGTTATCGCCATGTATTTACCCCTCTTCAAAATGGGTGAAGTGGTCGGCTAGAAAAAGGCGCTAGATCTTAATATTCAGGATATTAACAAATGGAAATATTCCATATTTTTGAAATCACGCCGTGGCTGTTTTATACAGCCACGCTTGCTTTAGGCCTATGTGTAGGCAGTTTTCTTAATGTTGTCATTTATCGTCTACCTATCATGATGGAACGTGACTGGCGTATTCAGTGTCACGAATATCTCGAGTTAGGTGACGCTATCATTGATGAAAAATTACAACAACTCTCATTGGCAAAACCTGGGTCAACCTGCCCACACTGCGGCCACAACATCCGCGCCTGGGAAAACATCCCGGTAATCAGTTATCTTTTTCTTAAAGGCAAGTGCTCTTCCTGTGGCAGCGGAATTTCACTGCGCTATCCTTCAATAGAGCTTATTACTGGTGTTTTATCCGTTCTTGTGGCAATGCAGTTCGGTGTTACGTTCACTACGCTGTGCGCGTTAATTCTAACCTGGACGCTGATTGCGCTCACAATGATCGATTATGACAAACAGCTACTTCCAGACGATATTACCCTACCCTTACTCTGGCTCGGACTTCTGATCTCATTCTTTAGTGTATTTACAGATACAAACTCTAGCCTGATCGGTGCTATTTCAGGCTATATGGTTCTGTGGACAGTCTTCCAGCTATTCAAAATAGTTACCGGTAAGGAAGGCATGGGTTTTGGTGACTTTAAACTACTGGCAGCGCTAGGCGCATGGCTAGGCTGGCAGCTACTACCTCAAATTATTTTACTTTCTTCCGTTGTTGGCGCTGTCACTGGTATCTTCATGATACTCACAGGCTTAACAAAAAGGCAGCAGCCCATACCTTTTGGGCCATATTTAGCTGTCGCAGGCTGGATTGCTATGATGTGGGGCCACAAGATAAACCAGTTTTATCTAACTAATATTCAGTGATGCTAAAAATCGGCCTGACTGGCGGTATAGGAAGCGGTAAATCTACTGCCGCTGATATCTTTTCAAGCCTTGGCGTTACCATTATTGACGCTGATCTAATCGCACACCAGTTAACGCTATCAGGCAATGAATGCTTCAGCAAAATTATTCATGAATTTGGCAATAGCTTTATAACTAGTGATGGTGAACTTGACAGAAAAAAAATGGCTGAAACCGTTTTCTCTGATCTATCCAAAAAATCAGCACTTGAAAATATACTGCACCCGATAGTCAGGCAGCGCATACTTCACGAAATTGCACTTACACCAGACAGCCCTTATATAGTACTGTCAATTCCGTTATTGTTCGAAAGCAACTTTACCGACCTGGTTGACCGAATTATTGTGATTGATGCTGATGACGACATCAGGATAAGGCGCACCAGTCAGCGAGATGGCCGATCTGAAGCGCAAATACAGCGTATCATGGACAATCAGGTAGACCGTCAAACTCGTCTAGAGCAGGCCAATGATATACTGGAAAATAATGGTGAGCTTGAGGATCTAAGGGCATCTATATACAACCTGCATAAGAAATATCTCAATATGACCTCCTGACAGCACTATAACCATTTTGACAATATAGCATTTTGTGCAAAAATTAGCCCCCAACCAGCACCAAGACCTATGCCGTGACAAAGCTATATACATATGAACAACCGACCAATGAGCGCATACGTACTTTTTTGCGCCTGGAGAAACTGTTTCACCAGTTTCACTATCACCTGAGGCAGGGAAGCGTATGGAATAATAGCATTGCTGTAGATACCATTAATGAGCTACTTGCCTTTACAAGCCGATCTGATATCAAACTCGAAGTTCTAAAAGAGCTTGAGCGTCAGCATGGACGCCTTGAACGGTTATCCAAACGTACACAAATAGATCAGGGTCAACTCGAAACACTGCTAAGCAAACAGAAGAAACTGATCGCTGAGTTGCACTCGATCAAGGGCCAACTAGGACAGAATACTCAGTCTGTAGAATTGCTTACGGCAATAAAACAAAAAAACTCATTACCAGGCTGCATCTGTGATTTCGACCTACCCGTCTACCAGTTCTGGCAGGGCCTGCCTGAACATACTCGCAAGAACCACATACAGAAGTGGTTCGAGCCATTTAATATCCTCGATCTGTCGATTCACCTGATCCTGGATATACTAAGGCACAGTGTTGAAGATACCAATGAAATAGCTGCCCATGGCTTTTTCCAGAAATCCATAGACACTAGCCAGGCCATTCAACTACTAAGAATAAGCATTGATGCAGGCAGTAATTACTATCCTGAGATCAGTGCGGGCAAACACCGGTTCTCTATTCGCTTCATGAAAAATGAAGACCCTGCGAATCGGCCAGAGCCCTGTAATGAAGATATAAATTTCAAACTCAACCTGTGCACCATTTAGCACTGCATTGATTTTTTAATTTATATAAGAATTACGGCAGATTCCAGAGCGCGCCAATTGCAGAAATCCCTTGAGCACCTGCCAGCCATGCCTTTTCCAGATCACCAGGAGATACGCCGCCCAGCGCATAAACGGGCACATTAATTTCAGCAATCATTTCTGAAAATTTATCCCAGCCTAAAGGTATAACATCAGGATGTGTGGCTGTCGCCTGCACTGGTGACAATACCATGAAATCTGCGCCCAAATGTTGCGCTTCAATTAAATCTTCCTTCGTGTGACAGGAGACACACAAGGCGTCACAATCTGGCCGGCTGGTATATTGGCTCAGTTTATGGCTATTCAGATGTAGACTGGAAGAAGTGATTTCCGTGCTAATTTCTTCGGGAATATTAAACAGCAACCTGACCCCGGACTGCCTGCATAAATTTATCGCCAGATTAATGATCTGACTTGCAGTTTTTTTGTTATTTTCCTGTAACCAATCATGGGTCAACCTTAGTTGTGCAAGACGAATACCATTGTCAATTGCCGTACCAAACCGCTGCTCAAAATCATGAATAGAATCAAACTTGCCCGTTATCAGATAACTTTCTGGCAAATTCAATGCCCGGATAACCGGTACATCTGCAGCAGGAAATTCAGAATGGCTTAATTGATCTACCGCTTGCCAGCGAATAGCCTGCCCTTCTTTACCTGTTATTTTCCCTGTAAAACTATTAACCTTCCATACATCTAGCAATACAGTTTTATCAGCATATTCATGTTTCACTTTTATCAGTGGTCGGCAGGAGTCGACGTGAATATCAATTTCCTCATGCAACTCCCTGAGCAATGCCTGATGCACAGATTCGCCATGCTCAATTTTGCCACCAGGAAATTCCCACAAACTACCCTGATGTGCGTCATGGGCACGCTGACTGATTAAAACTTCATTAAAATCATTAACGATGGCTGCCGCCGCAACATGTACTACTTCCTTAGTCATAGTACTAGCTACGGTAGTTTGAATTGATTGTTACATACTCGTGTGACAGGTCAGTGGTCCAGATTGTAGTAGAGACATCACCACGACACAGAATTACCTTAATCGTAATTTCAGACTGGTTCATTATGCGCTGCCCAGCTTCTTCAGTGTAAGCGGCATCTCTCGCTCCACCACTAACGATACAGACATCATCAAGATAAATAGAGACATCTTCAAGAACCAAGTTCTCAATGCCCGCTCTACCCACAGCAGCGAGTATTCTCCCCCAGTTTGGATCACTCGCAAATAATGCTGTTTTCACCAGGGGTGAATGCGCAATAGTATAAGCAACGTCTCTGGCCTCTGCCAGTGTGGCTGCAGAAACAACATTAATACTAATAAATTTAGTCGCACCTTCGCCATCACGTACAATTGCATGTGCCAGGTGCAGACAGATATCTTCAACTGCCTGTGCAAAGATTTCCGCCGCCTCGCTGTCTGCCTCAATGAGGCCAGCATTAGATACTCCAGATGCAAGCAAGATACATGCATCATTGGTTGAAGTATCACTATCAACGGTAATAGAGTTAAAGCTTCTTGCTACTGCCTTATCCAGACACTGCTGTAAATGGCCTTTTTCAACTTTTGCATCAGTACCTATAAACGCAAGCATAGTCGCCATATTCGGGCAGATCATACCCGATCCCTTGGCGATACCTGTAATGGTAATAGTCTCATCTTTTATTGTGATTTGTTTTGAAATAGCTTTGGCGATAGTATCTGTTGTCATAATACCGCGTGCTGCCGTCAGCCAGTTATCTTCCACTGCCAGTTGGCTGATAGCTTTAATGCCTGAATTAAGCACAGCCATAGGCATAGGCTCACCAATAACGCCTGTAGAGAACGGTAAAATTTCATTGGCACTGCATTCAAGGACATCAGCCAGCCACTCGCAGCTTTGCTCTGCATCTCGAATACCCAGCTTACCAGTACCCGCATTCGCATTGCCTGAGTTAATCAATAGCGCCCTGGGATTGGTGATAGCGAGATGTTTTTTTGCCACGGTAACAGGGGCAGCACAAAAGGCATTTTTTGTAAATGTTGCCGCGCAAGTTGCTCCCTTATTAACTTTTATCAGTACGAGATCATCGCGTCCATTAGATTTGATACCGCAGGCCATTGATGCCAGTTCAATACCTTTGACCGGAAAAAGATTAACAGGATCTGAAAGTCCTACTGCCACAACTCACCTCGAACAAATAATGATTTACACTCAGCTCAGCTTACCATGACATTGTTTAAATTTTTTACCAGAACCGCACCAGCAAGGTTCATTACGGCCCAGCTTTCTTTCTTCACGCACAAATGGTTTAGACGTTTTTTCACCTTCTGCTTCGTGACTACCATGTATAGCATCGACTTCTTCATGTTGATAATTCACATTTTCAGTCTGAGCATGCCCACGCTCTTCAATATTCTCAACTTCTTCACGCGCCTGAATTTTGACCTTGGACAAGATAGTGATTGCTTCATGCTTAATTTTATCCAGCATCTCAGAGAACATTTCAAACGATTCACGTTTGTATTCCTGCTTGGGATTTTTCTGTGCATAACCGCGCAGTCCAATACTTTGACGTAAATAATCCATTGCCGCCAGGTGCTCTTTCCATATTTTATCTAGCACATTCAGTAGCACATATTTCTCGTAGTTACGCATGCCAGCTTCACCAGCCAATAATTCCTTAGCATGATAGTCTTCAAACAGCGTTTCAAGAATACGCTTGCGCAATCCCTGTTCATTTAAGCTGTCATCATTATCCAGCCACTGCTGAATTCTCATCTCGCTACCAAATTCTTCATAGATGGCATTCTCAAGACCCGCAATATCCCACTGCTCGTCCAGGCTACCCGGAATAATGAAAGTCGAAATTACGTCATTGAGTACGTCTTCACGAATATTTTTTACCACGTCAGACAGATCGCTAGCCGCCATCATTTCATTACGCTGAGCATAAACCACCTTGCGCTGGTCATTAGCCACATCATCGTATTCCAGTACCTGTTTACGAATATCAAAGTTATGTCCTTCAACCTTACGCTGAGCATTTTCTATGGCACGATTAACCCAAGGGTGTTCAATTGCCTCTCCCCTCTGCATACCCAGTTTTTTCATCAACCCGCCAACTCGATCTGAGGCAAAAATTCGCATCAGGTCATCTTCCAGCGACAAATAAAAGCGGGTAGATCCGGCATCACC
>Ga0224501_10004068_pt1 | contig 11539 bp, 9 predicted proteins | sample SF_Oct11_sed_USG_4_FD_169105 | JGI IMG/M metagenome (GOLD analysis project Ga0224501, IMG submission 169105) | Sediment microbial communities from San Francisco Bay, California, United States - SF_Oct11_sed_USGS_8_1 | ecosystem: Environmental > Aquatic > Marine > Sediment | place: USA...
GGTGTTTCTTTTTCTTTTTCTCTTCCTCCTCCCGGCCGGCGCCATGGGCCGATGGGCCTCCCGCGACAGGCTCGGCTTTATCCCCAGCCCGGCCAGATCGGCCATGGCCCTGCTGCTGGCCATCGCCTCGCTGGCTCACGCCCTGGCGTGGGCCATGTACATGATATTCGGCAAGATCGCCATCACCACGGCGCTGGGGCGCATAGCGGTGAACAACGGTCTAAAACCTGGGGCCATCGCCCTACTGGCCGCCTTCGCCGCGTTCCTGGCTCTTTCCGGCCCCTCCCGGCGGGGGGTCATGGCCAGCGTATGGGGATGGCGGTTTCATATGTCGCTGGCCGCTTTGACCCTGGCCCTCTGCTTTGCCATGGGGGAGCTGGCCGTCCGGGTGGCGGCAGGCTCCATGCCGGGGGTGCGATACATGGTGTTCGTGGGGGAGGAGGAGCGCGGCGAAATATACCCCGACCTGAAAACATACCTTGCCTCCAAGCCGGACATAAAGCCGTTCATGCCCCTGCTCAACTATTACGACAATTCCCTGGGAATGCGGGATGTGGAATTCGAAAGCCCCAAGCCGAAAGGGCGATACAGGATCATGGCCCTGGGGGACTCCTTCACCTATGGCATGGCCCCATACCCGGACACGGTCATGACCCAGATGGAAAAGGAGTTGCAAACCGCCTGTGGCGGGATGGATCTGGACGTGCTCAACTTCGGCATCACTGGAGGGGAGCTGCAGGACTATCAGACCATATACGAACTGGCGGAGAGCCGGTATCAGCCGGACCTGGTGGCGCTCCACTTTTATATGGGCAACGACGGGCCCAACCTGCGCCATGACGCAATCCCGGAAAACGCCGCCCGGCGCCCCAGCTTCAAGGGATCGTATCTGGTCCGGTATCTGAAGAACATGCTGACCGTGGCCCAGAGCGTGGAGAGCGCACGGCTGCTCAACGAATGGACCCGGTTCGGCCAGGAGAAGCAGGGGGAGAAGGCCTGCGGCGGATGCCCCGTCACCCCAGGCCTGGAGATCACCGACGATTCCCCGGAGCTTAAAAACCCATACTTCGTGCCGGTGCGGTGGAACTTCTATATAGCCGTCATAGAGATCGAATCGATGTATGTGGAGGATAAGGCGGAGGCGGAGAGGCGATGGGCGCCGACGCTGGAAACCCTGGGGCGTATCGCCGACCAGGTGGAGGGGGCCGGGCGCAAGTTCGCCCTGGTCATGTATCCCTCCTCGTTCCAGGTCTATCCGAGCCGGATCGACGAATTCATGGAGGCGATCGGCCAGGTGGACAAGTACATTGACGACCTGCCCAGCCCGGAGGAGGCGGAGCGGTTCCGCAGCATACGGCGGGAGAATATCAAGACGGACCACCCCAACCTCATGCTGGCCCGGTTCTGTCTGGAGCGGGGGGTGGCCTGTCTGGACGCCACCGCCCCGTTGCTCGCCGCCGCCTCGGCTTCGGAAAAACCGCTATATCGCTCCCGGGAAACCCACTGGCTTATCCATGGCAACAAGGTGGCCGCCCGGGCCGAGGCAAGGTTCCTCAAAGAGCTGGTGTGCCCGTAAGTCTGGCCCGGCCATCCTGGTGGGGGGACTTTCACATCGGGCGGCTGGCCCTGTGTGTTTCAATTCAATGTATAATGGGCGATTATAAATAAACAGGGATTCCATGGAGAATAGCAGGTTGCGGCCGGAGGATCTGGAGGCGATGGATCGGCAGGCCGAAGAAGAGTTCCCCCACGAGTGTTGCGGGCTGGTGCTGGGCAAGCCGGGGGATCCATCGAAAAACGAAGTGCGCCCCTGCAGGAATATCCAGGAGGAGATGCGCCAGAGGGATCCGGAAGCTTTCCAGCGCGGCGCGGACACCGGGTATTTCATGGATCCGAAGGATCTGCATGAAGCTTTCAAGGAGGCGGCCAAAAAGGGGCTGGAGGTGGTGGGTTTTTACCACTCCCACCCGGACCACGGCGCCTACTGGTCCGAAGAAGACCACAAGGCGGCCATGTGGGGCGACGAGCCTTCCTATCCCGACGCCTTCCAGGTGGTGATATCTGTGATGCGGGGCAAAGTGGCCCAGCGGACGCTGTTCCTCTGGAATCCGGAGGCCAGACGTTTTACGCCAGGCGGGACCGGGGAATGAGCAACCTTAACATAGTGGAGGTGGAGGGGCTGACGGTCATTCTGGGGGGTTGTGTGGTTCTCGATGACATCACCCTGAACATCCGGGCCGGTTCCTTCACAGGGTTGATCGGGCCCAACGGCGCCGGCAAATCCACTTTGCTCAAGGTTTTGCTGGGGCTGATACAGCCGGTGCGGGGTACCGCGCGGGTGTTCGGCCATGCGCCCGGCGGGTCCCACGGGCTCATCGGCTATGTCCCGCAAAGCGCCAACACCCAGGACAGCGGCTTTCCCGTTTCTGTGCAGGATGTGGTGATGATGGGAAGGCTGGGGCCGGACCGGATCGGGGGATTGTATAACCAGGCGGACCGCGACGCCACCTGGGAGGCGATGGAGGGGGTGGGGCTTGCCTCCATGGCGAAGCAGAGGTTCGGGTCGCTCTCCGGCGGAGAGCGGCAGAGGGCCCTGATCGCCCGGGCGATGTGTGGCGGGCCGCGCCTGCTGCTGCTGGACGAGCCCACCACCGGGGTGGATGTGGTGGCCCAGGACGACTTCTATAACATGCTCACCCGGCTGAAGGAATCGCACAAAATAACCATAGCGCTGGTTAGCCACGACGTGGGGGTGATCACCAGCATGGTGGATGACCTGATATGCCTGAACCAGAAAGTGTTTCTGCATGGCCCGCCCGGCGAGGCGCTGAAGGACGGGATGATCGGCAAGGCCTACGGCAGCCAGACGGAGATAGTGATGCATGGCCATGATGTGCCCCACAGGCATCTGCCCGTCCATGGAGAGGGGGACGAGAATGGTTGACATGCTCTCCCACGGGTTCATGCAGCGCGCCCTGGTGGCGGGGCTGATCGTCGGGACTCTTTGCGCGGTGGTCTCCGTCTTCGTGGTGCTGAAGAAGCTTTCATTCATCGGCGCCGGGATCTCCCATTCCGCCTTTGGGGGGATGGCGCTGGGCGCCCTGTTCGGGGTGAACCTCACCTTTTCCGCCATGGCGTTCTGCGTGGGGGTGGCCCTGCTGATCGGGTGGCTGTCCCGCCGGGGCGGGGTGAGCGAGGATGTGGGGATCGGTGTGGTCTTCTCCTCCAGCATGGCCATGGGCGTGGTGGCGCTGGGGTTTTCCGGCGATTATACCGTGGACCTGTTTTCCTATCTTTTCGGCTCCATACTGGCGGTATCCAGCTCCGATGTGGCGCTGGCCGGGGGCACCCTGGCTGTGGCGCTGGTGGTGGTGGTGGCGCTGTTCAAGGAGCTTTTGGCGTACTGCTTTGACGAGGAGTGGGCCATGGTGCGGGGGATCAACACGCGCCTGATCCAGGACATTTTGATGGTGTTGCTGGCGGTGACGGTGGTGGTGTCGATAAAGCTTCTGGGGATCATCCTGGTGTCCGCTCTTCTGGTGATCCCCGGGGCGGTGGGGCGGGTGCTGTCGGAAAACTATCGTGGCCAGATGGCGCTCTCCCTGGCGGTGGCGCAGGTTTCCACGGTGGCGGGTCTTTATATATCATATCGGTTCGATGTGGCCTCCGGCGCGTCGGTGGCGCTGGTGGCGGCTTTCTGTTTTTTCGCGGCTGTGGCGTGGCCCCGGCGCCGGGCTTGAGCTTTTCCTCCTCGGCGGGGCCTGATGGCCCAATGCCCTGAAGTTTCAACTGGTTTCTGGTACAATATCGCTCTGGGTTTTGGCTCCCTACAGGTGAATGGATGAGAGGAATATTCGAGTATATAAAAGCGATTATGCTTTTCGTGATCGTGGCGGTGGTCAGCGCTGTGGTGGTGATGAAAGTCTCCATGTACACGGGCGGGGAAATCATATCCACCCCGGACGTGCGCGGCGGCGCCATCATCAAGGCGCTGGAGACCCTGGACCAGCAGGACCTGTATCTTAAAGTAACCAGGCTGGCGTATCACCAGCAGGTGGCCAGGGACAAGATAATCTCCCAGTCTCCGGAACCTGGAAGCCCCATCAAGCGCGGACGGGAAGTCCGGGTGGTGGTGAGCAAGGGGACCAGGTCCCAGGTGATGCCGAACCTGGTGGAGGCCACGGAGAGGGGAATCGACCGTTTGCTTTCCGAAGGGGAGCTGCGGGTGAAAAAGGTGATCCCTGTGCATATGAACGGAGCGGAGAAGGGGATAGTGCTGGCCCAGGACCCACCCCCCCAGACGGAGATCCACCGGGGGAGCGAGGTGACCCTGCTGGTCAGCCTGGGGCCGCAGCCCAGATATGTGATGGTTCCGGACCTGGGGGAGAAGCCGCTGGACCTGGCCATGCGGGCCCTGTCTGAGCTGGATCTGAAAGTGAGCGAGGTGGCCTATCGCCCGGACCTGACCAAGGCCAAGGGGACGGTGCTCTCCCACGATCCCCCTTTCGGCAGAAGGGTGCTGGGCGGCTCGGGGATATCCCTGGCGGTGTCGGAGGGGCCGGACAAAGGGGTGGCTTCCGCCCCCAGCTACACCATCTTCTTCTACACCATCCCCTCGGGGCAGGATCCAGTGAAAATATCCATCGTGCAGACCAACGCCGGCGGAGAAAAAGAAGTGTATAACCGGGTTCACATGCCGGGGGACACGGTGTCGCTCCTGGTGGAGATCCGGGGAAAGACCACCGCCAAGGTGTTCCTGAACAATAAACTGGCCGACGTAAAAAGATTTTAGCGATGTCCCCACAGTTGAAAACCAGGGGAACGGCATGGAGCATGATCTATGAGTAACAGAAAAGTTCTGGTGGCCCCGTCCATCCTATCGGCGGATTTTTCCCGACTGGGCCAGCAGATCGCCATGGTGGAGGCCGCCGGGGCGGATTGGATCCATGTGGACGTGATGGATGGGCATTTTGTCCCCAATATCACCATCGGCCCCTTGGTGGTGGAGGCCATCCGGCCAGTGACGAAGCTGACCATAGACACCCACCTGATGATAGAGAAGCCGGAGCTTTACATATCAGAATTCGCCAACGCCGGGGCGGACCTGATAACGGTCCATGTGGAGGCGTGCCCGCATCTGCACCGCACCATCGCCCAGATCAGGGAGCTGGGAAAGAAGGCCGGGGTGTCATTGAATCCGGCCACCCCCATAGAGGCGGTCGAGCCGATCCTGCCGGATGTGGACCTGGTGCTGATCATGTCGGTGAATCCCGGCTTCGGGGGGCAGAGTTTCATCCAAAGCTCCCTGGCGCGGGCCAGAAAGCTCAAGAAGATGATCGACGCGGCGGGGCTGGATGTGGACATCCAGATGGATGGAGGGATAAAGCCATCCAACGCCGCCGAGGTGCGCGCCTCGGGGGTGAACGTGCTGGTGGCCGGCAGCGCTGTATTCAAAAGCGACGATAAGGAAGCGGCCATCAGCGCGATCCGGGGGTGAGAGGAGAAACCGGGCAGCCTTTGGCGGCCAGGGCTCTAGGGTATGGCGGCGCTGGAGTTTTCCAGGTTCTTTACGGGTTGCTGCTCCTGGCTGATGGGGAAGTACATGATGAATTCGGTCCCTTTCCCCACCTGGCTGGTGAGCAGGATAGTGGCGCCATGCAAGTCTATAATCCGTTTGACAATAGGCAGGCCGATCCCGACCCCGCCATGCTTTCTTGTGTTGGATCCGTCCAGCTGGCGGAACACCTGGAAGATGATCTCTGTGTTATCCTCCGATATGCCGATGCCATTGTCCCGAACAAACGCCATCACCTGGCCGTCCTCGAATCCACATCCGAGCTCTATTCTTCCCTCCCCGCGGGGGGTGAACTTGACGGCGTTGGAAAGAAGCTGGATGAACACCTGGGTCAGCTTTTCATGATCCGCCATAATCCTTGGCATGTCTCTTCGGCATTGGACCGTAACATTATGTCCGGAAGAGGCGATCTCCAGCTGTAAAGAGTCCACCACCTGGTGTATCACCAGCGGCAGATATACCGGGTGCAGCTGCAGCTGCGGGCTGGAGTTGGAAATAGAGGACAGGTCCATCAGGTTTTCGATAAGCCCCAGCAGGGCTTCCCCCTGGTTTTGTATCTTCCCCACCATCTCCACCTGGCTGGGGGACAGGTTGTTGCCGGAAGTCTCCAGCAGGCTGGAAAACCCCAGGATGCTGGTCAGAGGGGTGCGAAGCTCATGGCTGATGTTGTCCAGGAATTCCGATTGGGCCTTGTGCATATCCTGGGCCTTTTCCTTTTGCGCCTTGAGCTCCACGTTTTTGGCGGAGAGTTCGGTCTCCCGGATTTTCAGGGCGGAGGCGGCCTGTTTATGTCTGGAGATTTCGGCCACGGTGGTCAGGATAAGGTTGTGCTGCAAAGTGGAAATCAGGATGGCCAGCAGCCCGAATCCGGAATAGAAGAACATATGGGTGTATGTCTGCAGCAAGGAATGGTGGAAGCCATGAATCAGGGAAGGGATCATGTAGCCGGCGAAGCAGATGAGAAAGAAAATGAACATGATCCTGGGGGGGAGGAGCGACACGGAGAGGGCGATAAATATCACAACGCCGGAAACCAGGGCCCAGTGGGAATGACATCCTCCCGTGAGATAGATCATAATCCCGGCGATCGAGGCGCCCAGTAGAACCATGGAATAAAACACCTTGGTGAGATATTCGAGGGATCCCCCGGCGCGAATAAGGTATAAAAAGTACAACGAACCGATAATGCCCACGGTTTTAAATGCGAAAAGCTGCCAGAAAAGCTCTGGGGAAACGTAAAGATCGGGGAAGTTCGAAGTGATCAGGAAGATAATCCCCAATCCAATGCCGATGCGAAGCCGCTTTGCGTAGGTCTGGAGAATGAATTCCTCCACATCCGGCTTCATGCCGGTGGGGAAAAGGAGCTTTTTCGTCCAGTGCAAATCAGTCATGATAGGCCGCACATATTTATAAAGATTTCCCCCGCAAGATACCACAATATATCACACTTGAGCCGGTATTTCAAAGGAATCCCCCCCGGTCGCAAAGATATTGCTAAAGACCCCAAATGGCCTTATAATTGTAAAGTTATAGTATAGAAGACATTCAATTTGGATGAATACAGGAATAGATGAGCACACCCGATCCGTCCACTACGCGTCCCATGAAAACAAAGATCATGAAGCCCGGGGCGGGAGGCTCTGGAAACGCTCAAACGGGAGGCACTGGCAGCACACAAAGGGTTAAATACCTGGAGAGATTGCGCAAGATCTCCCACCAGATCCATTCCGCGGAAAACCTCGACGAGATCCTGATCAACCTGCGCAACCCGATTCTTAGCCTGCTGGACGCGCAACGGGTCACCATATACGCTGTCGACAAGGTGAAGAGGGAAATATATTCCAAATACAAGCTCGGCGACGAGGCCATGCTCATCCGGGTTCCCATCAATAAACTGTCGATCGCCGGATATGTGGCCGCCACCGGCTCCAATATCGCCATCTCCGACGCCTACAACGATATCGAACTGTTGGCCATATACCCGGATCTCAAGTTCGACAGATCCTGGGACAAGAAAACCGGATTCCGGACCAAGCAGGTCATCGCATACCCCCTGATGCACGAGAAGTTTTTGATGGGGGTCATCCAGGTCATCAACAAGAAGTCCGGCGATAACTTTACCAACGCGGACCGCAACGCCATCCAGGAGATCGCCGAGGTCCTGGGGCTGGCCCTGTATAACCACCAAAAAAGATCGGTAAAATATAAAACGAAGTTTGACTGGTTGCTGCACAACAACCACGTCACCAAGGAGGACCTGGACAAAGCGATCCGCGAAGCACGCCTGCGCAACTGGCCCCTGGAGGAGGTGCTGATAAAAATCACTAAAATCTCCAAGGAAAACCTGCTAAAGTCGCTCTCGGCGTATTTCAACCTGCCGTTCTTTTCCCTGTACGACTCCTTCGTCCCTTCCCTTTCGCTGGTGGACAGGCTCAACAAGAAAAATCCCTTCAGCTTCCTGGAGGCCAACGGCTGGGTGCCTTTCCGCGAAGAAGACAAAAAGCTCCATATCCTTGTGGAGGATCCCTCGGACCAGGCGAAAGTCGCCCAGATTCCCCTTATGGTAAGGGGGGGGAAGTTCGAAATGTTCGTCGGGCTCAAAAGCGATGTAAACCAGCTCATCTCCAAACTTTCCGGCCAGAAGAAATCGATGGTCGGCCGGGAGTTCGACGACAGCGACCTGGAGCTGACAAAAGGCGACGAAAGCGCCACCGACAAGGAATTCCAGGACGAGGGAATCGTCGTGGAGGAGGGGGACTCCGGAGTGGTGAAGTTGGTGAACTTTCTGCTGGTGGAGGCGTATAACCGCGGAGTCTCCGACATCCATGTGGAGACTTACCCGGGGAAAAGCAACACCATCATCCGATATCGCCAGGACGGCGCCTGCTATGTGTTCAAGGAGATCCCCGCCAACTGGAAAAAGGCGATCCTCGCCCGCATCAAGATCATGAGCAACCTGAACATCGCCGAAAGACGGCTGCCCCAGGATGGAAAGATACAGCTCAAGCATGGCGACAAGCTTATCGAATACCGCGTCGCCACCCTGCCCACCTATGGCGGCAATGAAGACGCCGTGTTGCGTATCCTGGCGGCCAGCGAGCCTTTGCCCCTGGACAGGCTCAACCTCTCCGCCCGGAATATGAAATTCTTCCTCGACGCCGTGGCCCATCCATACGGCATCTTCCTCTGCGTCGGCCCCACAGGCTCCGGCAAAACCACCACCCTGCACTCCGCCCTGGGCCATATCAACACCCCGGAGCGGAAGATATGGACCGCCGAGGACCCGGTGGAAATCACCCAGCGCGGCCTGCGCCAGGTGCAGATGCATCGCCAGATAGACCTCACCTTCGCCGTGGCGCTCAAGGCGTTTTTGCGGGCGGATCCGGACGTGATAATGATCGGTGAGATGCGCGACTTTGAAACCGCCAACATGGGCATCGAAGCCTCGCTCACTGGCCACCTGGTCTTCTCCACTCTGCACACCAACTCGGCCCCGGAGACTGTCACCCGACTTATCGACCTGGGGCTGGACCCCCTGAACTTCGCCGACGCATTCCTGGGCGTGCTGGCCCAGAGGCTGGTGCGCACCCTCTGCCCATTCTGCAAACAAAAGGTCAACCCCACCAAGGAAGAACTGGCCCAGATGTCGAAGGAATATGGCGAGAAACTGTGGCCGGAACTCAAGGAGATGGTTCCCCAGGTAAACATCTGCAAGCCGAAGGGATGTGAAAAATGCAATAACACCGGGCTTAAAGGGCGAACCGGCCTGCATGAGATAATGAATATGAACCTGGAATTAAAAAAGCTGATCCAGAAAAAAGCCACCGTGGAAGAGATGCGCGACGCGGCCCTCCGAAACGGAATGCGAACCCTGAAACAGGACGGGATATGGAAAGTCCTGAAAGGGGACACCACCATGGAGCTGGTCCGGGCGGTGGCTTCCACATAACCGGCCATAAACACCATCGGCCGGCTCCATCGCCGGCCTTTTTTTATTCATCGAATGCAAGATAACCGGAAAGACGAGACGCCCCCGGAGCCAGACTCCAGGAGGGTTCGCATAGACCTGGAGTACCTGGGGGGCCGCTATGCCGGATGGCAATGGCAGGATAACGCCCTCTCCATCCAGCAGGTGGTGGAGGAAGCCCTGGCCGCCATGGTGCGACACCCCGTCCGGGTCACCGCCTCCGGCCGCACCGACGCAGGAGTCCACGCCCTGCTCCAGCCCACCCATGTGGACCTGGCCACCAATATGGAGGATGTCCATATCCTGCGCGGTCTCAACTCCCTGCTGCCGGAGGATATCGCCGTCCGGGCGGTGGCCACCGTGGATGGCCGGTGGAACGCCCGCAAAAGCGCTGTCCGGAAAACATACCGATACATGATCCATAACAGCCGCATCCCCTCGGTGTTCCTCCATGGCAGGGTGTGGCGCATACCGCACCCACTGGATATCCCGGCGATGCGGACGGCGGCGGCCATGCTCGTGGGGGAGCGGGACTTCGCCTCCTTCCGCGCTTCCGGCTGCTCCTCCAAATCGCCGGTGCGGAACCTTATGGCGCTGGATGTGGCGACGGGGAGTATAGAAGAATTTGTCCCCGGATTCTCCTCCACCGGGGAGGGGGAGGAGGAACTGGTCATAATGACTTTCACCGGAAGCGGTTTTCTTAAACAGATGGTCCGCAACATGGTGGGGACACTGGTGGAAGTGGGCCGGGGGAAGATGGCGCCGGAGCAGGTGGGCGCCATCCTGGAGGCGAAAGACCGTCGCGCCGCCGGGCCCTGCGCCCCGCCCCAGGGGCTGTGCCTTATCGATGTGATTTACGATTAATGTACATAAGCAGGCGCCGACAGTCTGTAATAATAAGTCTCCACTTCCATCTTTTCATCTTTCCTGTTCCAGATGGCTTTTCTTTGCCCCGACCTTTGCCCGATGTTTGTCGTTGTTTGGATCATCTTTGAAAAGGAAGCCTTGTGGTGGGTATGAAGGGAGACACACGGGAAAGCTGCCATGGCGCCTCCCCGTGAAGCATGGAGAACCTGTCTGCAGCGAAAAGAATTTCACCGCGCTGGACCGTTGCTTACCCCCCAGTTCAATAAGCAAGTGCACCGCTAAGCATAAGGATATGCTTGGTGGCTATGAGAAAGAAATATAAGCAATTGGGAATCAAAAAGCGGGAGAGAGTCATGGTGTTGCACAGCCTGGGCTGGAGTCATGGTTGTATGGCCTGTGACATCGGACGACCCAAAAGCACTGTGACACGTGAGATTCAACGGAACCAAGAGCCTGGCGAAGGGCTGTACAGCTCATGGGACGCAGCGAAACGGAGCCGCGAAAGAAAGCGGCAAGTCGCCCAGCGCGAGCGGCTAAAAACCGTCACCGTGCGGCTTTATGTGCGCCCCGCATCTGGTGACGACCGCTCCGGGTTCGGCCACTGGGAGGCGGACTCCATCGTGTCGCTGGCCAGCAAGGTGGCGCTCAACGTCGGTCTTGAAAGGAAGAGTCGGCGTCTTTGCTTGACGAAGCTGCCGCGGAAGAGCTCCGGGCATACGAGCAAAGCGCTGGCGATTAGGCTCGGCTCCTTTTCTGGCAAGGCGCGTCTGTCGATCACGTATGATAACGGGAGCGAGAACGCCGAACATGAGGCGGTCAACAAAGCCTTGGGGACCGCGTCATACTTCTGCGCGCCGTATCACAGTTGGAAAAAAGGCGCCGTTGAAAGTGTTAACGGGCTGGCGCGGCGCTATATTCCGAAAGGGGCCGACATCGGCAAGCTGACGGAAGAGAAGATTAAATGGATCGAGGAGCAGTTGAACAACCGCCCTCGAAAATGCCTTGGCTACCAAACTCCAGCCGAGGTTTTTGATAAACTATGCGGTGCGCTTGCTGGTTGAATGTGGCTTTTGCCCAGATGGAGAAAAAATCCATTTTTCGGTTTTGGTGGCAGGAAGTAAACAGCGCTA
>Ga0224501_10004069_pt1 | contig 11539 bp, 6 predicted proteins | sample SF_Oct11_sed_USG_4_FD_169105 | JGI IMG/M metagenome (GOLD analysis project Ga0224501, IMG submission 169105) | Sediment microbial communities from San Francisco Bay, California, United States - SF_Oct11_sed_USGS_8_1 | ecosystem: Environmental > Aquatic > Marine > Sediment | place: USA...
AGAAGCTTATAGGAAAACAGGTTAATTCCCATTACCTCAGCCGCTAGGTCATTATCCCTGATGGCGATGAAGGCTCTACCTACCCTCGTCCTGGCTAGATTCTTGGCAAAGAAAGTGCAGATAACGGCAATTACCATGATGAGGTAGAAATAGCTAGCCTCGCTTTTAAAGACAAAACCACCTATCGATGCATATGTGGCGGTTATTCCACTAGGACCACCGGTTACAGGTACCCAACGCAAAAAAACCCAGCTTAAGATAAACTGAGCAGCCAGCGTGGCCATTAGTAGATAAAAGCCCTTAACCCTGAGTGAGGGAATACCAAAAATAAGCCCAACAAAGCCCGCAATAAGCCCAGCAGCAATTAGTCCCACCAAAAAGGGGAGCTCTAGCCTTGCAGTTAGGAAGGCAGCGGTATAAGCGCCCACGCCTATAAAGGCAGCATGACCAATGGATATTTGCCCACAGTAGCCAAGAAGAATATTTAATCCCAAGGCAGCAATTACGGTAATGCCCATCAAGTTGGCTACATGCAAGGCATACTGACCCCAGTACAATGGGGCGGTGAAAATAAAAGCCAGTAACGCAATGAACAGCGCCCAGTGTGTCTTAGTTCGCAAAATAGCCATATCTTGGGCGTATGTACGATTGTAAATTCCGCCAGGTAAATCCACTTTGGGGTTAAATCCTTTCTATCCTGACTTCACCAAATAGACCATAGGGCTTAATACACAGTACCACTATTAGAACAATAAATGGTATGATATCTTTAACTCCGCCTAGGATTAGGCGGTTTAGATAACCGCCACCGATGTTTTCACATAGACCAATGATTGGCCCAGCTACAATACAGCCAATGAAGGAATCTAAGCCGCCAAGAATGACTACCGAGAACGCCCTCGTTCCCATTTCAGCTAAACCAAAAGTAACGCCACCAATACTGGAGATAAGAAAGCCCCCTATAGCAGCTGTTACACAGGCAAGCATCCAAGATGTGGAGAAAATTTTAGTCACCGGAATGCCACAGGCTTGCACGGCAAACTGGTCATCGGCGGTTGCCCTCATGGCAATCCCCATCTTATGATATTTGAAGTAGAGAGTTAATAGACCAAATAGCAACAAGCATATGACCAGCACCCAAATATACTCTTGAGACACTACTGCCGGACCAACGTGGATTGGCTCTATGCCGAAAAGGCGAGGGAGTGATGCTACGTTGCGTGGCCAGATAAGATTTACTATACCTCTCAGGACAAAGATTAAACCGAGGGTCACCCCGATTAAGGACAGAATGGGCTGAGCAATTAGGCGGCGTAAACAAAACCTCTCGATTATCCAACCTAGACCCCCGGCAAAAACGATAACCAAAACCAGGCCCAGCCAATAAGGTAATTCAACTTGAGCTAGCATCCCGAAGGCAAACCAAGAAAAGATTAATACCAATTCACCTTGAGCTAGATTAAGCACACCGCTGGACTTGAAAATCATTACAATGCCCAATGCCACCAGCGCATAGACCATACCCAATGTAATGCCGGTAATTGTAAATTGAAGGAATTCAGCCACTTACTACTCTCCTTCTAAATAGTCCTTACCTTAATAGCTGTGGTTACTACCCCCTTTCTACCATCTCTATAGGTTACCGGAGCCTCTACCTTTACCTCTTCCTTATCCGAATACATAGCATCGATTAAATTCTTATACCGTTCCTCCATAAAGCCTCTTCTTAGCTTTCTGGTTCTGGTAAGCTCAGCTTCATCAGGGTCAAATTCCTTGTGCAGCAGGACGAATCTCTTAACCCTGGACCCTTCTGGTAGGTAGCCGTTTACCCGAACCAGGTCCTTTTGCACTAAACCAGCCACCTCTTTTTTCTGGGATAAATCAACAAAGGTGGTATAGGGAACACGATTTCTTTCCGCCCACTTGCCCACCATAGTGAAGTCTATGTTTACTATAGCTGAGACGAAGTCCTTGTCCTTGCCACCGATAACCATGGCGTCCTTGATATAGGGGCTGAACCTAAGCCTGCCCTCAATATATTGAGGAGCATACTTGGCTCCGGTAGCTAGCTCGCCCATATCTTTCACCCGGTCAAGGAATATCAGGTGCCCTTCCTCATTGATATGGACAGCATCCCCGGTGTAGAACCATCCGTCTATCAGGGCATCCCTTGTCTTATCTGGGTCTTTATGATACCCTTCGAACAAAGAATCACTTCTGACCAGAAGTTCTCCACTATCAGCTACCCTGACCTCAGTGCCTATGGCTGGGCGTCCTACGCTCTCAAATTTAATTTCCCCCTTGCCATGACAGGAGATAAAGCCAGATTCTGTGCCAGAGTACAATTGTCTAAGCTCAACCCCTATGGCATGGATTAGTCTGAAGGTATCCAGGCTTAATACCGAACTACCGGTAACAGCAAACCTAGCATGATTTAAGCCAAACTTATCCCTAAGTGGTCGGAATACAACCCCATTGGCTATCCAGTGCAAAGCCCGCCAGAATAGGTTAGGTGCTTCTCCTCGAAACTTGAAGTCGGCAACCTTGTAGCCTATAGGCAGGAACAGGTGATAGCAGAACCTTTTTAGCGGATGAGCATCAATTATCTTCACCTGTATCTGGCTAACCAAACCTTCCCATTGCCTGGGACCGTATATCATGAGGTGAGGACTGATTTCCCTAATATCTTGGATAACTGTTTCCGTCTCCTCAGGAAAGTTTAGCCTGGCCCCGGTCAACAAGTGGGGGATAGTGGCAGAAAAGCTGTCTGCTATCCAGGCAGCGGGAAAATTTGAGAAGAGGTCATCGTCCTGAGTAAATGGGAACGTTTTGAGGTAGCTTCGTGTATAAGATATTAGGTCTTTATGAGTAAGTATAGCCCCTTTAGGTAGACCTGTAGTTCCTGAGGTATAATATATAAAGGCAATATCATCCTCCTTAACCTTTTCCACATTCTGTTCAAATGCTCCAGGATGGGTTTCCTCATATTTCGTACCTTCCTCGACCACCTCATAGAAATTGGCTAAAATTGGGTCATTGTAGTGCTTCAGTCCTTTGGGGTCCCAGTAAATAACCTTTTTAAGTAGCGGCAGTTCCTCTTTAATTTGCAGGAACTTATCAGTCTGCTCCTGATCGTTAACTACAGCGAATTTGGCATCAGAGTGTTCGGCAATATACTTTACTTCAGAAGGAATAGAATCGGTGAAGATTCCAGTAGCAATGCCCCCAGCAGCTTGGGTGGCGAATTCGCTCCAGAACCACCCAGGTTCATTATCGCCAATAATGCAGACCTTCTCTCCCGGTTTGAGACCAAGAGCAATTAGGCCTAAGGAAAAATACTTTACTATTTGGTAGTATTGCTCCCAGGTGTAAGTATGCCAGATGCCACGATTTTTCTTGGCCATAGCCACTCTGCTACCCCATTTTTCACTGTTTTTCTTGATGATCTTGGGGATTGTATTTACAATTTCCATCAACGCATCCTGTTAGTTGTATCTTAACTCTACACGATAGCAATAATTCACTCATAATTTAGAGTAGGGGAAATTACAACATTACCTTCCCACGCTATCAAGCGGGAAAGGCTTTTTCCTGGACACAGATGTTTTCCACAATACAGGCCCATCACAGGCTTCAGTTTAATCTTTGCCGCCAATAAACTCTCCCAGCTTTAGTCTGACCTACTGCCTCTAAAACGGGAACAGAACATGAGGTCTATGTTCTTTTCTTTTCAACAGACCCAACACCTTAGCCATCTGAGCCCTTTTGCTGATTTGACTTATCTACAGCAACATTTTTATAGAAACGCAACGCTTTTAATGTAGCAGACTGGCTGTATTCTGTCAACTCGAACTGTTCTAACTAGAACTGTGGGTACTAATTCTAAAGCGACTACAAGCAAATTTCGTCCAAATTCTCTTTTTTTCTCCTCCTTTTGTTTAATCTCGTGGTTAAATGGTGTTTGATTAATTGATATGGGTATCTAATAATAAGAATATGATAACTGCAAACCATCTACATAGGGAGAATTTAACATGCAAAATCCCGATGAAGCCGTAAATATGCTTTTTTCGATTATTCGGGCCTTTGACGCCTTGGGTAGATATCTACGAATCGAACTGGAGAAAGATAATATTAACCCAATTCAATTTGCAATTATGAACGCCTTATATGTACATGGTGGTCGGATGACACCAACAGATATCAGTAAATGGGTATTTCGTTCAAAACACACCATTACCTCAGATATTTATACCCTTAAGAAGGCAGGCTATGTTCGAAGAGAGGCTGGAAAGGACTATAGGTCTGCTTGGATAGTTATCACACAAAAGGGACAAGAAAAAACTAATGAAATCATGCCACACGTCCAAGAGTTGAGTTGGAGAGCTTTATCTTGCTTTGACGAGGAGCGAAGGAACACTTTTATGAGCCTCCAAAGACAATTGAGAAAACATTTGGATGAGCAAATTGTTAATCTGCAGACGACAAGAGCACAAGGCGGGTAACACGCTCACAGAATGGAGTTACCTAGGCCATCGACTGGGGTTGAGAGCCTGACTGCTTTGGCTCTCCATAGACTCCCGCTGCTTAAGGCTATCAACCTCAGCCCTGGTAGCATCCCGAACCGCATCCCGGGCTAGCCTCTCTTTGCCAGCCTCTATAAAGTCCTTGAGCCAGGCATAATATACGTTCGGTCGGACGCCTTCTCTGCGACATAAATCCCTTATTGGCACTTCGTGCCGGAATACCTCTAGTACAATATGAATCTTCTCTTCAGGAGTGAATCTACGTCGGGTAACGCGCCTCACCTGTCTGATGAAGTCCCTTGTTTCCTCAGTTTGAGATTCTGCTTCTAAAGTAGCACTCAATGATTCCTGGGACACTTTCAGCTCCTTTCCTCTGTATTACTTTACTGTGTTGAGGAAAGCTTGTCCAAGCCGCTCAGGTGTCCATTAATTTCTGTCCCAAAACTGTGCCATCTTCGCTGACGATTTACATCTTTTGAAGTAACAAACCGCTATTTTTTACGATGAGGTAACAAAACAAGCAATTGTTACCTCTTGGTGCACACTTCAGGCCACAATTTGAGCCCAAGCTTGCAATATGCGCCTTGACTATTGCTTGAACCTAATCCATTTGGTATAATCCTACGAAAATACTAAGCTGGTTCAGCTGCTGAATAGCTGTGTCGGCTATTTTCTAAGGTCAAAGCTGGGAAATCCTCGATGAAGTGTTATTAATTGGGAAAGGGGCTTTAGTTTCTATGGTGTTACTGACTTGGAAAGTCGCTACTCCCTTAAGCACCCAGATAATGAGGCTTATGACTAACTTTAACAATAAGCATCTTGGCCCTACTGCGTTAAAGGTTTACCCTATCCCTATAGCAACAATATAACCTGACTTAAGGATTAACCAATGAGCCAGACTAGATTTTCCCCAAAACTTGCTGCTGCAATAATAGTAGCTCTATTCTTCGGTGTTGCCCTGTATCTCCGAATTGTCCTCCCTTACGACCAGGTCTTTAGTGGTGAGTGGATAAAGTTTACCGGGGTCGATGCCTACTTTTACATGCGCATCGTTGATAACCTCATCCATAACTTCCCTCACCTCAATTCGTTTGACCCCTATATGCTTTATCCCAGCGGTGCAGGAATAGGTGGTGGCCTTTTTTTTGACTATCTCCTGGCTGGCATTATCTGGCTTATTGGTCTAGGCTCGCCAACTCAGCATACCATCGATGTTGTCGGCGTCTACTTCCCAGCCGTCTTAGGTGCCCTAACTGTTATCCCGGTCTATTTCATTGGCAAAGAGCTGTTCAATCGCTGGGCTGGCGTCATCTCAGCCGGCTTAGTAGCCTTGCTGCCCGGTGAATTCCTGGGCAGGTCAATACTCGGCTTCGCCGACCATCACGTCGCCGAAACACTATTTAGCACCGTAGTCATTCTATTCCTGATTCTAGCTATTAAAGCCAGTAGAGGCAGAGAAATAACATTTGACCACCTGTGGCATAAGCAATGGACAACTATCACCAAACCTCTAATCTATAGCCTTCTCGCCGGCATTTTCCTGGGAATCTACTTTCTTACTTGGCAAGGTGCCTTGCTGTTTGTCTTTATCATCTTCGCCTATCTCATAATCCAGTTCATCATTGACCACTTGAGGGGCAGGGCTACTGACTACCTATGTTTTGCTGGCACCACCACCTTCATCATTGCTCTGCTGATGTTTTTGTCCACGTCTCCAGACAAAATGCTGTTAGCTTCTTTGGTTATTGCCATCTTTATTCCCATAGCTTTAACCGGGCTTTCCCGTCTCATAGCCAGCCGTGGCATAAGGCCGTTCTTTTACCCAATTGCTCTTCTCGGGCTTGGTCTAGCCAGCCTAGCAATCTTTTACATTATTAACCCTTCTCTCCTCAAAACGATGATGGGGTTGAGTATAGGGATCTTTCGCTGGCCCATAGGAACAACTGTCCTTGAGATGCAACCTCTCTTTTTCCCTGGTGGCGAGTTGTCCCTCCGGCTTGCCTGGGGTAATTTCACCACCGGCTTTTTCCTCAGTTTCATTTCCTTGGGTATACTCATTTATTTCATTGTCAAGCGAGGCGAGGCTGACAAGACATTACTTGTTGTCTGGAGTCTGGTAATGCTGGCAGCTACCTTATCCATGCGCCGTTTCGCTTATTACTTTGTCGTCAATGTGGCTTTGCTCACCGGTTACCTGTCGTGGTTAATCCTTGAGTTCACCGGCTTCAAGAGATTAGCAGCCAAGCCTGTGGAAACACCAAGGATAGGTAAGAAGGGAAAAGCCAGGGCGAAAAAGCGTGGCATTACCGCCAGCCATGTTTATATGGCTTTTGGGATAGTAGTTGTCTTCTTCCTCAGCTTCTTCCCCAATATCAGCCCGGCGGTAGCTACCGCTAGCCAGGCGCGATTTGCTCCCAGTGATGCCTGGTGTGAGTCGCTCTCCTGGCTGAGAGATAACACCCCAGAGCCCTTTGGTGACCCTGATTTCTATTACGAGCTTTATGAACCACCTGTACCGGGGGAAGCATATAGCTATCCTGAAACTGCCTATGGCGTAACTGCCTGGTGGGATTATGGCTACTGGATAACTCGGCTTGGCCGCCGTATACCTACCTCTAACCCGGGTACTGGCCACTTTGGGGAATCCCTCATTTTTGCTGCTCAAGATGAAGCCTCAGCCAACAAAATAATGGATAAGTATAGGGCAGGTTCAAGGTATGTAATTGTTGACTATGCCATAGCCATGTGGGCAGATAAGTTTCACGCTGTGGCAACCCTTAGCGGCAGCAGCGAGGAGGAGTTTTATGATGTTTATTATCAGCCACAGGAAGGTGAGCTTAAGCCGGTAATACTATTCTATCCTGAATACTACCGTTCATTAGTTATCAGGCTATATAACTTTGACGGCAGCCAGGTCACCCCCCAAAGCTCCATGGTGATTTCCTATCAGGGAAAGATAAGTCGTGAGGGCAAGACCTATAAGGAGATTACCAGCGCACAATCTTTCCCCAGCTACGAAGAGGCTGAAGCCTATATTTCAAGTCAGCAATCAGACAATTATAGGGTAGTCGGCACCCACCCATTTATTAGCCCGGTGCCGTTAGCAGCATTAGAACATTATAAGCTGATTCATAGCTCAGATAGCCGCATAACACAACCGGGTGTGGGTGCTATTTCCGAGGTAAAGATTTTTGAGTATGTCAGATGACCTAAATGTAGGGCAACCCTTTGGGGTCACCTAAGGGTTAGAACCCCGCACTGCCTGTGTATCGTTATACTAGGAAAGAATCACGGCTAAATCTATGTACCTACGATTGGAGTTAATATTCTAATTAAGCCCGTGTCATTTAAGGCGTATGCTTAAGGATTAAGAGGCTGACATGTTTGAACCTTTGAGCGACTCTCTTAAGAAAATAGCCCATGGTACTGGGATTGCCATGGTAGGGATGTTTCTTGGGCTGTTGTTCGGGTTTATCGCCAGGCTCATCATCGCTAGATATGGCCTGGAGGCTAATTACGGCATCTTCTCACTAGCGCTAGTAGTATTGACCTTTGCCACAATGCTAGCCTGTCTCGGCTTACAAGAGGGAGCCACCAGATATATTGCCTTCTTCCGAGGAAAAGAAGAAGCGACTAGAGTCCGTGGCACCATATCGGCTTCGCTCCAGTTAGCTACTGTTGCTAGCATCATCCTCTGCATAGCTATTTTGTTTAGCGCTGAGGCTATTGCCCGGAATATCTTTCATGCCCCCGATTTGGCGCCGGCACTAAGGATATTTGCCATTGGGATACCCTTTTTCGCCTTAATAAATATCCTTTCCGCCATCTTCCGAGGCTTTGACAGGGTGGAACCTCAGGCATATTTTCAGTCCATCCTGCTAAACATTCTGTTTCTATTGTTTTTATCAGCAGTAATTCTACTTGACCTACCCTTTATCACTGTCTTCTACGCGTATCTGGCAACTCTCGTCCTCACCTTCATTGCCTTAGTACTATACACCGTAAGGAAATTACCCCAGCCGATAACATTCACCACTGGTAAAGTTGATACCTCTGTCAGGAAAGAGCTGCTGTTTTTCTCCCTGCCACTTTTAGGCACAGCTATGTTTACCATGATAATATTCTGGATGGATACCTTGATGCTAGGCTATTTTAAAGTGCCAGAGGTAGTAGGTTTGTATAATGCTGCCTGTCCTTTAGCTCAGTTCATCTCTCATCCTTCAGCCGCCATGCTGCTAATCTATACCCCGGTGGCTACCGGCTTATACTCTCAAAATCTGATGGCGGAACTGAGGCGGAACTACACCATTTTAACTAAATGGGTCGCCTCTCTGACTTTACCTATCTTTCTGGTTTTGTGCCTATTCCCTGAAGCTGTGCTTAACCTTCTCTTCGGCTCGGCCTATATTACTGCTGCCCCGGCTTTGCGCATCCTTTCCCTTGCTTTCATTATCCATAATCTGTTTGGCCCCAGGGGAGCTACACTAATCGCCTTGGGGTATCCCAGATTCGTAATGTGGTCTGTTTTAGCTGCGGCTATCATAAATGTAGCTCTGAATATCGTTCTCATCCCACCCCTGGGCATAGTCGGCGCTGCCATTGCCTCGGCAGTATCTATCATTCTGGTCGACATTATCCTAACGGCGAGGGTTTATTCACTATGTCGAGCCCAGCCACTGAGCAAAAACCTGTTTAAGCCGCTCATAGCTTCTGTAGTCCTGGCATTCCTTTTCCAGTTTATAATTGGCAGTTTTCTCACTATCACCTTATGGATGCTGCCATTGCTATTTATTTTGTATTACGTCATATATGGCATAGCTACGGTGCTTACCCGAAGCTTTGACCGAGAGGATATAGCCCTGCTTTTGGAGATAGAAAAGAGGAGCGGTATAAACGCCGGACCGATAAAGAGAATACTAAGCAGATTCGTCTAATTACGGTTTAGCAGCTCTAACATAACGTATACCTATTGCTAGATTAAGGGTGAGCTTTACTCAACGCCAGCACTTGGGCACCACCGTTGCTGTAGATTCTATTTCCACTGTCAATTACGTATGTTACTCCAGGCAAATCATCAAAGCTGATGCTCTGTCTTGCACCATAGGCCGTGGCGAAGGTTAGCGCCTTCTTCTGGATATTCCAAGCTCTGAAGTAGAAATAGCTGGGAGGACGAACTTCCTTAATATCACGAGAAAATTCCGACACCATACAGGGAAAGTCAATTTGTTCTATAAGCAGCTTACCGCCATGATGGTCGGCATAGACTGCGCAATCCTCTTCAGCTACTCCAGAGAGCCAGTCGACGGCGGTAACATCTTGCTTGGTAAAAACGGTGTTCACATCTACCCGATAGCTGGACAGAGCAATAGAATAGGGCATATTGATAAAATTGGTAGTCCGGCTTCGGCTAAGCTCGAAGACAACTCCACTGTTGAAGATAAAGTAGGGTATTAGTATAGCCACCACCAAAAACCCTAAAGCTGCCGGACTATCAAGGCTTAATCGGGAGGAGGCAAAGCCCCCTCGGAGTACCCTGGCTAACTTCACTAGTCCATACCCAATGACCTCGCCACCGAGGAGAAACAAAGGAGCCATAAGCAGTAAAGTAATGTGAAAAATCCGAACGCTGCCCATACCCCAGCCATAAGTGGGAAGGACAAAGACGCCCAATAAAATCAGGACACTTACTAAGGTCAGTGAGAAATATTCGGCTTTGAAATTAAATCCCGGCGTTTTGGGACGGAAAATAAACCTGATGAAGCCGACGATAAGGCACAGCTCTACCAGATATTGAAAGATACGCCATATTTTCCCTCCTGGTGATGCCAAGGGGAAATCAAGTCCCAAGGCAGTCTGAGCCAAAGGCTCTCTAGCCAAGGGGTCCAAAAATGGGAATCTGGCGGTTATATTTTGAATGAAACCGGGCAGCTCTACTGTTGGTGTTTCAGCTGGTGTTGTTTCAGCCGGTGGTGTCTCAGTCACTGGTGACGTGGTGATGCCGTGAGTCACTTGCTCACCTGCTCTCTCCGCAATGCCGGTAGCGACATGGGTGCCGACAAGACCTGCCCCTGAGGCAGTGGCTCCGTAGTAAACAAACATGAAAACTAGACTACTGCCAACAATAATAGCTAAGGCTCTCTTGGTAAAAGCCCCCGCTGATGTTAAATCTGAAGGCAGACTGTTGCGCTTTCCTATTAGCCACTGCCATATGGTTCGCCCGAGACGACTCTTAATAATGATGAGCACCAGCGCACCAAAAGTCAGGTAACCAATAATATAGCCAGTGCCCAACCCATAGTGAGATACAACTACGCCAAAACCAAAGATAATGACCAGAACCGTTCTCTGTATCAGCGTTAACTTACGGTCTACCATCAGCAGTACCACCGAAACGAAAAACAGCTCAGAGATTTGCTGCCTGGCCAACTGAGCTACGTCCATAAAGAACATGGGCATGGCAATAAAGAAAAAAACAGCCAGGAAAGCATAACGAGGGCTAATTTGAAGACGTAAGATACGGAAAAGTGCTAACGGCACCAGGCAGAAGATAAGGGGGTAAATTATTTTGAATAGCCAAAAAATATCCATATTGAGCAGGAGAGAATAAACAGGCGCTAGAATAACAATGCTCAAGCATGAATTTATAAGGCTGCTAATGGTGGCATCCCAGTAGCCAGCTTCCATCACCAGCTTGCCCCAAGCATACTCCCCGTGGATGTCGCTACCGACCAGATAGTTGGATATAAGGGTGGTCTGATACAGTAGAGCAATAGCCATCATGGCTATCATGAACGGGTAAACTCGGGCTGGGATGAATTTATTGAAGGCGACCAAACCGGCGAGAATAGCAATGACAAAAATAAGAACCAGAAGAAGGACGTTGTTGTGGTAGAAATTGACCAGGCTGGCTCCCAAGACAGCAAGAAGAGGCAGCAAGGCAGCCAGTAGAATAGGATTGATGGTAGCGCCAAAGCCTGGTTTTGCTTCTCCCCCGCCCTCCTCATGCAGAGGGT
>Ga0224501_10004070_pt1 | contig 11538 bp, 7 predicted proteins | sample SF_Oct11_sed_USG_4_FD_169105 | JGI IMG/M metagenome (GOLD analysis project Ga0224501, IMG submission 169105) | Sediment microbial communities from San Francisco Bay, California, United States - SF_Oct11_sed_USGS_8_1 | ecosystem: Environmental > Aquatic > Marine > Sediment | place: USA...
CACGACAGTTCGTCTCCGGTAAGTGATCAGATCCTACACGTTGTAACTGTAATAGTCGATGGTGCCTGCTTCAATTCCCAGCTCACCCTTCTCAAATCGCGACATTGAATAAAGCAACTCCACTCATAGAGTTACCTTCTCTATGGGGGTGAGCGGGTGTAATCTGAAAGTCTTCTCATGATGCACCTCGGAGCAAACGCATAGTCAAGTAGATTCAGTAGACCGGTTTCTGCATCCTTCCTTACAGCTGTACTGTCAAGGAGACATGAAATTTCTTTTTACTATAATGTTTATTCTCAGGTTAGGTATTAGTTTAGTGATCTCGACCTTATATGCGAGTTTCAACAAAAATCATAATTGGTTGAGGCAGGACACGTGTAATCTGTAGCCAAAATTTACCTTTTCAAGAGATTTTTCTATGAGAAAACAAAGTCTCTGATAATGGCCGTTTTCTCTCGGCTAGTTTTCAGTGTTCTGCGTGGACGGCAGCTCAAAGGATCACATACTGGTAGTAGCCAGGGGGCTGTGCTTCGATAGCTGTTCGTTGGAAATTAGCTGGTCCACGGCAAATAACTCCACTTCAAAGTGCCCTTCATCTCCAAAGCTATGCAATAGCCATGTTCATGGCTCAAAGTGACATGCAGGCTAGTTCAAACAAGTCAGATCGCGGTGACCCCTCCGTAATAGGATCTTACATTGGTGAAAGGATCCAGTCAAAGCACATTAAACAGTTCTTCTCTGGAGTTGGAAACAGCGTGTTAGGGTGTTTTTCGACCCTGCCCGGGTGCCCGACTTTATATTCAGACAATGAGTTGTTAAGCATTCTTGCCGTTTCTTGCCACCCACAGTCCAACCCTGCGCCTGTCCCATATATTAACGATAGCAGAGTTCCCATCATGTAATTTTGGTCCTGTTGGATATTGGGGTACGTTTTAGGCATGGATGATGAGCGGGTGGTTACAGAGGCTGAGAAGAGCCAAGTGACCGGTTACACAGGCAAGGTGACCGCCATCCGCGAGGTGCTCAGCCGTGACCACATGAAGGTCGTCTTCTTCGGTCGGTAAGCGAACCTACAGCAGAGCCTGCCCTTCCTCTCCTCCAATAACCCACACACAGACCTATAAATAAATCGGGGATTGGGGACCCCAGCAGAGTCTGGTCATTAAAGCACAGCAGATCCACCCCTTTCGCTCACATTATAAGACAGCTCATCTTTGAAATCCAGTGCTCAGAGTTTATTGGGGATATTTCAGGTAATAAGTATACTTTCTTTAAGACAGTCTTCTGAGTAAAGTTCGGCTGTCCATTTTGAAGGGGAAGGCGGCTCATTTTATGGTTGTGGATATAGCGGCGTAATTTCTAAACATTTGTAATGTAATGACGGTAAGTCGGTGCTACCTTTCATTATCATTCGTGATAGCTGATATGTATAATAGGTGTATTCACGTGATTTTGGTCAGACCCAGACAAAAAATTTCAGACGCAATAACGCGAACGAATAGGAGTTTTAGGCGCATTGAAATTGTCCTTTTTCAACATCTTGCGTATCAAAGAACAGAAAATTGTTTGCTTGTTTCCTATAACCACAAGCGAGTGCAAATGACCGAGTGATAAGTAAGCGACCAATAGATTACCATGACATTTTGATAACCTTGATACTTTATAAACTACTTTGCCCACTTTCAGGCATGGAATTCTGTTCGCGTGATCAAATTCATTTTCAGGCGCAGTCGAGATAAATTGTTTGTAAAAACGCACTTTTCAGGCGCACTTTCAAGTTGTGGAACTGAGAATTCATCTGGAACCCCGTTGCTCTGCGGAGCTATATAATCAGAGGTTTGATGTGATTTCAGCACATCTAACGGAAAGAGCACTACGATAAATACAATGTTACGAAGTAAGATTCTCCCATCAGGGATCGGCCACACGACCAACTGCTTTGTGCAGGTCGAGGGCTCTGACTCAGCCGAGGGCTATGTACTTCTTGAGGGCTCAGATGAGAAACATAATGTACATGTAAGTAACGCCTACACCTCAGACGGTGAATCTTAGACGCGGTCACATCTTTCTGCTGAATTCAGTAAACAGGTAATCCACTATATGCCTGTCTGAAATATTCTTAATTTAGCTCATATTATTCAGGCACGCGAATCAAGTCGACTGTGGTGACCAACCACTAAATAGAGGGTTCTGATCTTGATATAAACATCTTATTGCAGTCGCTGAAGGATCTAGCGAACGCCCTTAGCTCCATGAAGCTAGATCCAAACTCTTTAATTCGTATCTGCTGGCCTAAGAATAAATGCGGTCTGCTACGAGATGATGTGGTGCTAGTGGACAGGTGAGTAGACGTTCAGCTCTACCTCTTTGATCACCGTATAGTTTACCAGTGCTTCATAGAAGACTGCAATGCAGTGACTCCTCCGCAGGTTTCAGCCACCCCTTTGGGACTATTAAATGACCCCGCATCCATCCCTCACCGACCCTATCGTTCCAGTACTCTAACCACAGATGCCCATTTCCCCCCTTCCTGGAGTATTTGGTACCATTATTGATTTCCATTGGTTATTCAAAAGGATAACATACTGACCAAAGGTGACAATTGTTTTTCCGGGGGTGGAAGCCTTGACTGTGCAGGGTTACCTTAATTTCCTTTATGTACACGCCCTTTTTAGTCTGATCGTCACTGTGGGCTTCAAGTAATAGCCTTCTTTACACAGGGCTCTTGTTGCGGGTAAGTGTGCGCTCCGCACATGATTCCCAGTGTCTGCTGCGGGTCCTGAACAAGCCTCAGGCTTTGGATGTCTGCTGACTAGGAAGATCTCAAGGCTGACAAATATGTTTGGCTCACTAAAACATTGAGCATGAAATCACACATCTACACTCAAAGTGGAAAAAGGCTTTTAAGAGTACAGGGAATATTTGGGTACAGAACACATCTCCGGTATTAGGGTGATCGTGATAAGCTGTATTCACACGTTTGCCATTATGTTGTTGTAGTCCTGGTATAGATGTGTCTCCCGACCTGGACTCGTGGATAGATAAGTTCTGTCTGGACGCAGACGTTTTTGTGCTGGTAGCCAATGCGGAGTCAACTCTGATGCAGACGGTGAGGCCCATGATCACTGCTTGATTCAAGGGAACCGAATCCAGTGGACAACAGGAACCCCCAACAATGGCGTCCTTTCAATGGAAAAGTAGCGGTATTCGATCACACGTCAACATTGTTGAGTCAGACAATAGAGAGTTTGCGGAGTCAGGTTTCCGTATACGTGAACGGGCGCTTAATGGGCGTCATGGGCGCGTAAATGCAGACAGTTACCATACGTTCGTACGGAATTTCTTCCAAATTCCCTACGATGATACCTAATACATTTTCCTTGTCCTACTTCAACCGAATAAGTCTGCTGCAGTTTGTAGGCAATCACTGATGTTATGAATTAATATACCAGACAAACGGCTCACTGAGCGAGTCATTATATGTTAGCAGATGGAATCGTTGAAATTCCGGTTCCGAAGCGGGGTACGCAACTCCACAAACTCTAATATTTCTCATGTCTCCGGTGTCGGAGCATATTGTGCTACTGGCAGGATTTTTTCTGTTCACTTGAATGTCCATCTAATTAGATGGAATTAGTGAATGATACTGGTATTTGGTTGATCCTTGATGAATTGGACGCCCGCTGTCTACCAAAAATAGTTTTCCTTCAACTCCCCGAATTTCTAGGAGCTCGATTGACTCAGATAGCAAACAACATTGTGCAATATAAACCAGGCAGTATTGCAGAAGCTAATGAAAAGTTTGAGCTTTTCTCCCAATTATCAGGCTGTTGCTGTTCACATGGGCTGCTTTCATCATTTGCAGGAGAAGAATTTCTTTCTGAAGGTGAGCGATCGGCTATCAAAACCAACTGTCTTCATCCTCAACAACCGGTGGGACGCGTCTGCTAATGAGCCGGAGATGATGGAAGAGGTGAGCTGATCAGGCATACCTTCAGCCCTGATATCGTACCCCGACACCCATTTACCCTGCACCCCCGCCACCACGCCGTTACTTTACACATTTCTCACCCTACACCTGCATATCAATGATGGAGGCTAGGTTTTTCTGTCACCACCCCTCTTTCTATTTCTCAGCTTAAGACTGGCGCTAGGTTTGCTGCTGTAGATCCCATCGTTTATGAGGACTTCATCAGCCTCATTGATTCCAGATGAATAACTGTGACAGGCCTGGAAATTTTAGGCCGTAATGGTAACAGTTTGTGATACTTGTGGTACACTGAGATTCAACCGTGAATCTTTCACGCAGTCTCATAAGAAAAATGTCGAGTTTTACTAAAGCTCGAGTCCAGGTAACACGACAAGCCTACTGTAGGTGCGCGCTCAGCACATGGAGAGAAATATTGAGTTTCTTTGTCGTGAGCTAAAAGTGGTCAGCGCTAAAGAGGCTGCCGATCGTATCTTCTTCGTATCCGCGAAGGAGTCCCTGCACCAGCGGCTGGTAGAGACTGGAGCCAGTACCACACCATGTGAGTCACTCTCCCCACCCACTGTCAGTAGGTACCAATGCTATATGTGGATTGTGGTGGTTGCCATCTGGTTCTGGGTGGGGAGGGGGGGGTTGAAGCAATGTTAGTTTTCATAGTCCTGATATTCATTGTGATATTGAACCAAACGTTTGTGGCTATGATGATATCCCACAAATTTGTGAAGTATGTCTTGTGAACCATTTGTTTAAACAGGCTACACTCCAATAATGATTTCCCCAGAAAGTCTTATTATCCTATCCTAAGTGATTGCCCCCTATTGATTTTTCTAATCTATAGTTTGGTAGGCCCCTCCCACATGAAGTCAGATGGGCCCAGGATTGTTCAGTCTGTGGCACTAACACCTTCATTCGTGCAGGTCCCCAGTTGGAGGGCTTCCAGTCACGGCTGTTTGCCTTCGCCAATTTTGAGCGACAGTTCGAGGAGTGCATCAGTCGGTCAGCAGTGAAGACAAAATTCGCTCAGCATGCTCAAAAGGCTAAACTCATCTCGATCGAGCTGCGTACTATAATGGATAACGTACTCGAGAGAGCAAACACAATCAGGTTAGTCGTAAATCTGGCACAAATTTCCATGCTCTCCCCCAAGAGACGTGGTAACGATAAACGTGCTGCTTGGATGTTGGTAGTGCAGGCAATAAACCCGAGGAGCAAGCTTCTAATGAGCCTTAGATATATAATTCCCACCAATACCAACACCATTAGGTGGTTTACATGACTGGAGTTTGAGAGGGGTCCATGGTACAGACATTCACAATATATTAGTGGCAGGATAGTGAGAAGGTGGGATAGCCCAGTGGCTACAGTTCATGACTCAAGATAGTTCGGACTTGGGTTCAAGTCCTGGTAATTCAGACTCTCGCTGTAAGCAGAACTCCTTACCTAATTCCCAGCTTCCTTCGCTCCAAAACAAGCCCAATCTTTTACACCAAATAGGATAGCCGAGCATCCATGTAGTGCAATAAAGAAATAAATATGTTTTTATTTACTGTTATGCAGGGACAGCCTGCTGACTAGCCGACAGTCAGCGCTGACTCGGCTGACACAGCTTGATAAGAAGCTGACTGAGATACAGGGTGAGATTGAGAGGACTATCAGATCAGTCTCGGATGACACGCGACGCAAGGTAGACCAACTAATTTCAGAGCCTGCTGTTCTTCGTATTGGGAAAGTCTTGTGGTTATTAGTGGTCACACTCGTAATATTGTTTGTTTCCAGTTTCATATCCAGTGAAGCTAGTTTTTTCAGTTAGAATTGGGCTCTCTAATGTTACTGCCAGACTAGCCGAGTTTCCGGCCGGCTAATTGTTACCGTTTCGCGGCTGACTTGGGTGCAGAGTAGCCTTTTCTTTGAAAATTGCCGAAAACCTAACAAATATCAATTCTGAACTGGAATAAATCATTTTAACTGAGAGAAATTAACTTTTTATAGCAAATAATACTGATCTCATTTTATTTTGCCCAGTCCGGATGATATTTTTTCAGAATTCAGCTGGAGTCCTAGCTCAACTCGATATCGACAATCGGAGATGAATGTTTTTGCATTTATTGCCGATTGCCGGTGCCCATTATAAAGTGAACTGGAATCCTTATTGTAGGGTATATGATTTAGTTTATTGCGGTTAAAATGATTTATTTCAGTTCAGACAAATATTTATTAGGTTTTTCTCCATTTTCAAAGAAGAGAAAACAACTACTCGGCCAAGTCAGTCGCGAAACGTTAACGATTAGCCAGCCGGAAAAACGGCTAGTCTGGCAGTACTATAATTAAGGGGGGTCTTTCCATCATAGTTAGCACACATGGGATCTGGGTTCCAAAGGCATTATTTTCAAAGGTTCTATGCATTTCAATAGTTTGTTGTAGTTGTCTGCTTAGTTTTGATTGGTGACACGTTTTAGAAATGATTAGCTGAGTCAGGTACAGTAGTCGCCTTAACTAAATCGACTGGAATTTTCAGAAAAGCTCAATTACACAAAAACCTATAGAGTTATAATTGCTTTATCTTATGCTAAAACCTGACCTCTTTTGTCATGCACAATATATGAGTCTAACATAATTCATAGCTTCTACTGCTCCAACCAGCCACAGGAGGTCCAATAAATAGGATGGCCAAACGGCCCCGAGTAAAAATATCTAAATACCAGTTATATAAGTCGTTCAAAATGATGAAATAGGTGTTATGTCCTCTAGGTTAAAGGTTATAAGTTACCGTCTTGCCTTCACTGGTCAGCCACCATTTCTTCTCCCTATCAGCAGTAATCTCTTATCTCCCTGCACAGGTCTCGGAGGCTCTGAATGACGAGATTCGGAGGTTAGCGGTGTTAGTCGCTGAGTTTGACCGTCCATTCCACCCAGACCCCCTTGTCATAGATGTGTATAAACGGGAGCTGAATGATCACGTGGAGAAGGGACTGAGCCGTAACATAGAGTCTCGCTGTTCGACCACTCTCGATGAGCTCGTCTCCCTCACTGAGCAGAAAATGACAGGTGAGGCACTCCACCGCCTTCCATACACCTCCTCCAATTTCCCAGACAGCCTTCCCCACCCATAATATCTCCTCTGCTCTCCCAAATCGCCTTCCTCTAATCCTAAAGACCAACTACACCACGGTGTTCATTCTGGATGGCAGGATACCACATGGGTCAATTGCTTTGATTTTGAGGCCTAAAATCCAAGGTTTTGGTCCTGGCCCGGCCGGAGTCCCACTGTGAATGCGAGTTTCTCTCATCATTTATCCTCCTGAACAAAGCGTCGGGCGTAGGAGGCTCAGCTACTTGAATGGCCAAGTGAGTGCAAAAATCAAATCGAAACATCGACCTCACAATGACGGAGTGGTCATTTATCTAATCTGACTCAGCGCCCATACTGCGCCTGCTAGCTGATTATGTGTATATCAATGCAGATAAACTCGGTCGCGTTGAAGGTAACAACTGTTAATATGGTTCTTTAGTTTTTAACTCTCTGCCAGTTCCTCTGATGTTCCACTACCCGCCGCCCCTGGAGACATCCGGCTAGCCCCTTCAGTTTACGTTTAGTGGTGGCACGCGGTGTTGCTGCTGCCCCGCCATGTGTCGCTTGTTGCTGCGTTGTAAAGCTCTCATTACTTCATTGTAGATCGTCTATTGATGATGCTGCCGGTGAATCAGCAACAGGCAGCACACAGTCACCTGCCCACGCAGCCCTCCTTCTCTGTGGAATACCGACTCGATGCCAAATCCCTCTGCGCTGACTTCACTGAGGATATCGCCTTTAGGTGGGTGATGGCCCGCAGACGGACTTCCCTCCATCCTTCATGGCTTACACCAACAGACCCCCCCCCCAGTATCCTGGTTCTTGGAGATGTCTGTTGACTGCCTGAAATCTTTACCGTTGACAGAACAGACTTTTTCATCAATTTCCAGTGCCCCGCGATGCTATTCCAAATACACATTATTTTAGCGATGCGATTGGAGGACAAGTACATTTGCATACCACTCATAGAATAGGCTGGCTTTCATCACAGTATTGCTGTATGTCGGGAATGGTGCAATCTGATGATATAATCACATTTTCTCTTTTTATTCAGGTTTTCATTGAGTCCAGCCGCATTGCTACAGAGGTACATGAGGAAGGGACTGTCCATATCTGCACTCTTCCAGATGAACCAAACAGTGAGTGACACTGCTATATATCCAACCGTATACATCCTAGACTAGGTGATAAATGCCTGATACAGATGTATAAAGCCATAATAGTATTGTGGGAACTCAAATTCACGCCAGCTTCTCTGTTGGTCAATGACAAACCTATTGAATATGACCTTACTGCCAATCACATCCTCGGAAAAAATTTTTAGTGTATTTCTATTGGGAACACCGGCAGGAACACGTCGTAGGAGGCAAGTAAGCCCATTAACATTGGTGTCATTGCACTTGTCTAGCGGTATCCAAAAATAACAGCAGAAAATCTCATGAATTGATGATGCATTTAAACCAATGGGAGCGGTTATAGACACCATTGACAATGTCTTCCCTTTATCTGTAGGAGGAGAGGGTTTTGGGGACAGTCCCACCTCCTCGTGTGGTGTCTCAGCCGAGTCAGGCCCTGGCTCCCGCCCCACCGGAGGATGATCTGGCAGTGGCTATTCTCAGACTGGCACCGACTCTGGCTTCCACATCCACCGTTACTGTGGTGGTAGTGGCAGGAGCGGTGAGTCACTGTGATCAGCAGCTGTGACTGTGAATAACACCTACTTACCCAGGAAGTGCTTGACCCGGAATGTGGAAATGTATTGTTCGCGTCTTTCTTCCCCTTAGACTTAAAAACTGAAATCCACATCACCTACCTGCCAACTAATGACTACTCTTCCTAGGTAACTTTTGACCTGAACTAACTCACCAAGTCGCGATGATTATCAAAGTCGATGCATCTGTGCAATCATGTAATGCAGCGCTATCTGATATAAATAACTGAGGTTTTCCCTCTGACTGTCCCGTGACTGAAACAGTCCCCTGTTTTTTCAGGTTAGCCGTGCCGTTGGCTGGAAAGTATTTGCCGTGATAGGTGGTATTTATGGCGCGCTTTACTGCTATGAGCGTCTGATGTGGTCAAACAGGGCCAAAGAGCGAGCATTCAAGGCCCAGTACGTTCGTTATGCAGGCGAGCGGCTGAAGATGGTAGTCGATATGACAAGTGCCAACGCCAGCCATCAGGTGCAGAAGTAGGTAGTTGCTATCTTCTGCGTTCCCCTCACCGACAAGCGAGAGTGACCGGCTGGGGAAGCTGGCTGTCATTGGCTGGGGAGAGTTACTGTGACCGGCCGGGGATACAGACAGGATGATATATGCATGGTCCAGGCCACTTTAGGGTCATTATTGCAGAAGAGGAGTGGGTTGATGTTGGAGTTATCAGCCAGTTTGGTAAATGATATTAGTTACTCCTAGTTGTTACTCTACTCTTGCTACACTGGGCAAACGCAAACTGTGACCGAAGGAGTATGTTCACACGCTGACTTTGGCCGGAGTGTTAAAGTCGCAGACGACTGCGAGCGGAGTGATAGAGTCACAACCTGTATGGTTACGCTGTCACATGTTATTTCTCTGTCTGCAGGCACCTTAGCTCCACCTACAGTCACGTGGAGCATGAGGTGAGGCAGGCTCGAAGCCAGCTCGCCAACGAGATCGAGACCATTGACGCTTCGCTGACGAAACTCAATGAAACAGCGAGCAGAGCGAAGACGCTGAGGTGAGCCCCCCCCCCAAACACCCGGCTAGGTGGCGATATGTGTCCCAATAATTACCTACAGCTGTAATCGTTAGGTATATTTGCGTGATTTCGGTCAGCCGCAATCAGAAAAATTTCAATCGCAATCACGCAACCACACGATCGCAATTTTAATAGTGTCGGAGTTGGCCTCTCTTAATTTTAACTTGATTAGAGCTGACTGATTGTTCGCGATTCGTTACCCTAACATAGTAATGAAATCTCTGTGGTAACCTCGACATTTGGTTTAACTACCTTACTAATGCCTACTTTCAGTCGCGAAATTCTAAGTGCGTGATTGCGGTCACAGTCTTTGGAGATGTTTTCTAAAATCTCACTTTTCGGCCGCAATTTTGAGTAGGTAAACTGAAACTGCAGTCGTAGAAAACCCAATCACGCGAATGCACCTAATGATAATTTAAAAATCTCTGCAGGTTGTTAGTTGAATAAGGAACTTTATGCCCTTTGTCAAAAAGGCGTAAGCAGTACAGCATGTATTCGTTCTTCCCTGACCTTGTCGTTAGTGATTGGCTATTCAGCAATTAGTCAGTGATGGTGTTCCCATTGAAAACGCTGTCACATCCTAACTATTTGCATAACAAGTAGCACGATCGTCAGCATGGGGCATTTTATTGTGGTAGTTTTCGCTGGAGTTGGCAAATTGGGCCTTAATACTCTTAGGAGTTGTGTTGTTATGCTCAATTTTCCGGTCGTAAAATATGAAATCTAGTTAGTAAATTTGCTATGAATCAATGGGTGCTCATAATTGCCATGATTTTATTCACAGGAATAAAGCAGGTTGGTTGGATAACGAGTGTAACGTCTTCATCACACAATTCATCGAGTACTCCTGAACCAAAGGATAGTTCCTTGCGACGTAACCGCCATAACCACTGCTTTACAATATTCAAGGCTAGGCTTCACACGACTCCCGCTTTTTATACACAGTGATACACACACTGTATTTAAGCCATTCACTGTGATCTGCTGTTTTGCTTTGGATTGTACGCTGAATCCTAGCCATCGTCGTAGTAAGGCTATTCGTAACTGAATATTACGCACAGTTGATGTGCTATAAATTTGTTGTGATTTGCAAAATAAAATTACTGAACTTGAGTATGGTGTTATCACATTTTAATAATTTACAGGCACCTGACTTTCTATAAAAAATAACATACGGAACAACATTTTCCATAATAATAATATATAACAATGATAATAATAGTAATACTTTTATAATATCGAGATAAGTATATATCAGGCCATTTCAGCATCTCGTAAAGGAACTGTGGTGGGGTTATAGCACTTCTCAGTGAATGCTGACTCCACGATGGGTTCTACACTGCTGTCATCACGCTGACGGGTGTACAGGACTTTAGCCTTTTTATATCTTTGGCAGCGTTTATAGACTAGAGATAAGATAACTCCTATAATGACTAGCGAACTGGTTATGACTAGGGCAATAAGAATACTTTGCACGGTGCTGTGCCCGCCAGTACCGGTTACCGACCAGCCGGGCATATCTCTCCTGGACAGAGGTAGTGTCCGGGTATTGATACAGTTCCGCTCCTCTCTACGATGATAGAGCAGACAGATAGTGTGAGTAGTGTCTGGTAGGAGATCGGTCAGCGTATAAACTGACTGCCCATCGGGTACTGTGACCTCTGCGGTCATCGAGTTCCCCGCCCGATAACTGATAACTGACTCGCCAGCTGTCAGGTTCCAGCTGAGTAATATAAAGTCCTTAGAT
>Ga0224501_10004072_pt1 | contig 11533 bp, 9 predicted proteins | sample SF_Oct11_sed_USG_4_FD_169105 | JGI IMG/M metagenome (GOLD analysis project Ga0224501, IMG submission 169105) | Sediment microbial communities from San Francisco Bay, California, United States - SF_Oct11_sed_USGS_8_1 | ecosystem: Environmental > Aquatic > Marine > Sediment | place: USA...
GGCCGGCCTGGGGAAAGGCAGCCCCGGGAGGCTTGATGGGGAGTCGGAAGACCGGCTGGCTGCGAAAATTGAATTTTGCTTTTGCTCCGGTGCCGGCATTTTTTTGAAAAAAATAAAAAGCGTGTTATCATGAAGGGCTAAAAAGAGACATTCGACCTTAATTAATGGCCAGGAATAATGTCTGAAGCCAGGAGGTATGGGCTCCGCGGAGAAATTTCCCGGCGGACGCCGAACCGGAGGGGCAAAAATATATTTTCCAGCGTTTGTTATCACAGGGTCCCCGTGCCATTTTCACCGCTTTTCTCGTCTGGTTCAGCCGCCGAAGCTGAAAAGCATATTTGGGAAAACGGGGGGAAAGGCCACCCCATTCTGCGGGCCGGGCGAAAAACCCTCAAGAAACACAATAAAAAACCGATAGTTTCACACAGAGTGCACCAACTATTGGCATGAACACCGGGACTTTCCGGCGGACAACCATGGTCAGGAAAACCAACAGGATGGGCAAGAGATATTCCGTAATTTTATGCTTTCTGGCGGGCCTGCTGCTTTCAGCGGTCCCGGCCCGGGCCCAGGTGGCGTCCCTGGATATGACGCTGGGCTCGCCGCGCTATTACAACACCGAGGTGCTGGGCGCGGCCAGCGCGGGATACCTGCCGGACAACCCGGCCGTGATGAGCTGGGTCAGCACTTCGCTGGTGGGCGGCGGAAGCATCAGCGGCGCCCGTGAATCGGTGAGCCACGGCTCCAGCCAGAAATACCAGGGCGGGCATTACGGATTCCGCTGGAACATGGGTGAACTGGTGCTGGGGTATGAGGCGATCAACTTCACCATCGGATTCGAAACGGCGCAGTTCAGCCACGACAAGCGCAACCTCACATTTTCCACCGCCCCCTATGAGTGGCTCTCGGTGGGCCTTTCCTATGCGGATACCGATCTGGTCGCCGATCTGGATACCGGAAAGACGGATTATCGTGAGCGCAGCCTGACCTATTCCACCTCCATGAAGTTCGGCGATTCCTTTTACCTGGGCCTGGGGATGTTCGACGACCGTTTCTCCAGCTACGATGGCACCGTCCACCAGGTGGCCGAGCGGGGAGGATCCATGGTCGGCCTGGCATATTTCGGCGGCGGCAAGCCCTTTTTACTGCATGTTGAATATTCCGCCATCAACAGGGGCGAATACGTCACCATAGACGACCAGCTTCTGGGCGGAGACTTTAGCCGCTCCATGTACACCCTGGAGGCCACCTACAACCTGTTCCTGTTCGGTTATTCCGGCTATACCCTCAAACGGCCCTCGCAGGATCTGGAAACCCGGGGATTCACCGCCAATGTGGGATACTACCAGGCCGGCGGGGTGGGGGTCAGCCTCCAGCGGGAGTTCAACGAGACCCGGGTGGTGGACCTGTTTGACAAGGAAGGAATTACCTCCATCACGCTGAGCTTCCAGTTTGGCGGGGAAACAAAACTGAGCCTCTAAGCTCCGTTATCCAGCCCTTTTTCTCTCATCCGGCCAGTCCGGGGGATGTTCTCACCGTTTGCGCCGGCGCTCCGGCGGATATATACCTGAACTCTGGGGGGAGTCAGTACTGCAAAGGTTATCGATAAGGCCGGAAAAATATTCGGCTCACTGAACCGGAAAACGGGATAACGGCCCGGCTTCCGCGTCCTGCCAAGGAGGTATCAGCCCCGCCATGCCCCGCACCGTCCAGTGGTATGTACGCACGGCCCTGGCCTGCCTTGTGCTGTCCATGTTCATCGGTGTGCTGCGCCAGTATGACCTGTGGCGGGGCGGCATCGGGTTCGGGCCCTATGTGCGGGTGGTGCATATCCATCTGGCGCTGATGGGGGGCGTGGTGCAGATGATCATGGGGGTGGCCATGTGGATGTTCCCCCAGGACCGGGAGCCCTCGCAGCGGCTGCCCTTTCGCGAAGGCCCGGCCTGGACGGCATATGCCCTGTTCAACGGGGGGCTGTTTGGCCGCTTCGCAGCCGAATACCTGCACCGTGGCGGTGCCGGGGATGTGTTCGGAGGACTGGCCGTTCTCACCGGCCTGATGCAGATCGCCGCCGTGGGGATAGTGGTCGTCAGCCTGTGGCGGCTGCGCGCGCACCGCCGGGAAAAACCGCCCCAGACTCCCTGAGGCCGGTTTCCCGGATGGGGGGGGTTATTTTTTTTCCTTCTCGGCCTGGGCGGCCCGGAGCATGGCCAGTTCACGCAGTTCCGCATAGGGCTTTTCCACGCCCAGCAGACGGATGGCCCAGCGCACCGGAACCATGTCGTGCTTGTCCGGGATGGGATGCCGGACGATGATCTTCTGTCCCGGCCGGAGGGTTTCGCCCCTGCTGAGGAGCCACAGCTTTGTTCCGTAGGGGTTGCCGGCGTGGTCCACCAGCAGCAGCGAGGCCTGGAGATGGCGGCGGGAATAGTTGCATTCGTTGGTAATGGACACCGTGGCCCAGTCATAGTTGCTCAGGTCCCCGGAGCGGTTGGTGAGGTTCACCACCGATACCCGCAGACAGTCATCCAGGAGCACCTCCTCACCGGGCAGGCTGCCCAGGGGAGCGAATTTTTCCTGTCCCGCCTGGGCCGGGCGGAGCGAGAGCAGCAGCAGGGTCATCATGAGCAGCGCCGTGAGGGCCAGCTTGAGCGAGGTGCTCCCGCTGCCGGAAAATTCTGCCGCCTGCGCCGCAGCCTGTGCCCCAGCCTGTACTGTGGCTTGTACTGTGGCTTGTACGGGCGCTTGTACAGGCGCTTGTACTGGCGTCTGCCTGGTGCGGTCGGGGGTGTGCGCTGCGGTCTGGTTATTGTGCGGGCGTGGTGTGTGTTCTGGCATGGCGTGTGTTTCCGGTCGGTTTTTCTGGTTTTCGGGTTTATCCTGCCGGGTCGGCCGGGCCTGCCGGCCGGTCCCGCCAAAAAAGTTATGCGGCAACTATGCCACCATGCCGCAGGCCGCCATGCCGCAGGCCGCCATGCCGCAGGCCGTCGGTGTCTTATGCCGGGGGGGGGCAAAAGCCAGCGGCACTAAAACCAGCGGCACTAAAACCAGCGGCACTTGCGCCTGGTCGCCGCAAAGGCGTATCAATCTATTAACAGAGTGAATCGGAAAGGCCCGCCGGAAGAAGTGCTTCCCGGCGGCGGGGCCGGACCGATGGAAAACCGCCAGCCGGAGAATTACCCCATGGGCAAAATCAGCCTGCTTCCCGATGCCCTGATCAACAAAATCGCCGCCGGAGAAGTGGTGGAACGTCCGGCGTCGGTGGTCAAGGAACTGGTGGAAAACTCCCTGGACTCCGGAGCGCGGCGGATTCAGATAAATATCGTCAACGGCGGCCGGGACCTCATCAGCGTACTGGACGACGGCCAGGGAATGGGCGAGGAGGACACCCGGCTGGCCGTGCTGCGCCATGCCACCAGCAAGATCAGCCGGGAGGAACATCTGGAGGCCATCGCCACCCTGGGATTCCGGGGGGAGGCCCTGGCCTCCATCGCCGCAGTATCCCGGTTCGAGCTGACATCCTGCCGGGACGAGCTGGAGGGGGGCTTTCGCCTGGTGCTGGAGGGAGGCCGGGAGATCTCCGCCGGGCGGGTGGGCTTCCCCCGGGGGACGAGGGTGGTGGTGGAGGAGCTGTTCCTCAACACCCCGGCCCGCCGGAAGTTTCTCCGGGCGGCCGCCACCGAGCTGCAGCATATCCAGCAGGCGGTCATCAACTCCGCCTTTGCCAATCCGGGGGTGGGATTCCGGCTGACCCACAACAACCGCACCCTGCAGGATCTGCCCCCGGCATCCGGCCTGGGGGAGCGGACCCTGCAACTGCTGGGGCCGGAGTTCGCGGCGGGACTGCTGGCCGTGTCCGGCGGTGAGGGGCTGCTTTCCTACGAGGGGCTGGTCAGCCGTCCTTCCTTCTCCCAGAGCAGCCGGCGCTGGCAGTACCTGTTTGTCAACGGGCGCCATGTGCGCAATCCGGGCATCCAGCACGCCATCGGCCATGCCTACCGGACCCTGCTGATGAAGGACCGCCATCCGGCCTATATCCTGATGCTGAACCTGCAGCCCTCGGAGGTGGATGTGAACGTGCATCCGGCCAAGACCGAGGTTCGGCTGCGCAATCCGCAGCTGGTGCACACTGTCCTTTCCCGCGATATCCACCGGCAGGTGATGGAATCCTCGCGCAGTGATTTTTCGGGCCGGGCGGTTTCCGCCGCGGAAGGCCGGGTTCTGGGCGATCTCCGGCAGGGTGATCTGGGGGTGGTCAGTTATGCCGGCGCGCAAGGCCGGGAGCAGGCCGGTGACACCGAGGGCGATCAGTCGGCGGCGGCGTCCTGGGGCGGGGTGCAGGATTCCCGTCTGCCCGCAACGCAAGGGCCGGAAAATTCCGCGCGGATATTCCGGGGCCGCTATTCGATTTCCGGCGATGCGGGAGAATATGCCGGGGAGCAGGCGGGAAGGCCGGAAGAAGAGCTGGCTGCTGCGCCGTCAGGCCGGGGCCCGGAAGCGGGGATGGCAGAGGGGATGACAGAGGGGATGACAGCGGGGATGGCGGCGGGGATGGCCGTCAACCCCCTGAGCGGCGGGGGCTTCCACTTTCAGCCCCTGGTGACGGGAGCGGGGCGGGAGACAGCCCTGCTGGATACCCGGACGGTGGTGCTGAGCCAGTTCCACAATACATATATTCTGGCCCAGCGCGGCGACACCCTGCTGCTGGTGGATCAGCACGCCGCCCATGAGAGGATACTGTTTGAGCAGTACCGCAGCCAGTTCTATGAGGGGCGGATGCTGACCGAGCCCTATCTGTTGCCTCCCACCCTGGAGCTGAGCGCCCAGAACGCCCTGCTGCTGGAGCAGTATCTGCCCCAGTGGAAAAAGATGGGCTTCGGCATAGAGCCCTTCGGGCGCAACACCTTCCGGCTGGAGCATGTGCCGGCCCTCATATCCGGCCGGAACGTAGAGGGGTTGATCATGGAGGTGCTGGACGAGCTGGCCCTGTTCGGAAAAAGCGGCCGCCTGGAGGAGGTATTCAACGAGATACTGGAGCGCACCGCCTGCCATAGCGCCATCCGGGCGGGCATGACACTTTCACGGGAAGAAATGGAGGCCCTGATGGGCCAGCTTTCCGGGTTGGAGATCAACCTGTACTGCCCCCACGGGCGCCCGGTCTGGGTGGACTTCCCTCTGGCGGAGCTGGAGCGGCGCTTCAAGCGTACCGTCTGAGGCGCAGGGCTGCCCCGGGTGTGGATTTACAACCAATTACGGACCTTTGCGAAAAGGAGATAGCAATTTGAAGGAAACCCTGAACGCCCTGGCGGGCGCAAAAGTGCTGGTGGTGGGCGATCTGATGCTGGACCGCTACCATTGGGGGCAGACCCGGCGGATTTCCCCGGAGGCCCCCGTGCCCGTGGTGAAGATCCGCCGTGAGGAAACCCGGCTGGGAGGAGCGGCCAACGTGGCCAACAACCTGGCAGCGCTGGGCTGCAAGGCCGCCCTGTGCGGGCTGGTGGGTGCTGATGCCGCCGCCGGCGAGATCAAAACCGCGCTGGAGCGGATGGGTCTGGACGCCTCGGGGCTGGTGGCCGACCCGACCCGCCCCACCAGCGTCAAGGTGCGCGTGATGGCGCAGAACCAGCAACTGCTGCGGCTGGACTGGGAAGAGGACCGGCCCGCCAGTTCCCAGGCTCGGGAAGGGCTGCTGGCCGCCCTGGAGCGCCTGCTGCCGGAATACGACGGAGTGATTGTCTCCGATTACGGCAAGGGGGTGGTCACCCCGGAGGTGCTGGCCCGGCTGGTGGCTTCGGGCAAGCCGGTGGTGGTTGACCCCAAGGGAAGCGATTACAGCCGCTACCGGGGGGTGACCTGCCTGACCCCCAACGAGCAGGAGGCCGCCGCCGCCACGGGCATCGTGCTGGACGGTTCTCCGGTGGCCGATGCCTCGGAGAAGGAGGGCGCCACCGTGGGACGGGGGCCGGCCCTGCGGAGCGATCCGGGGCAGGAGGAGGCGGTGCTGAACGCGGCCCGCATGCTCCTGAAGGTGGTGGAAAGCAAATTCGTCTGCATTACGCGGGGACCCCGGGGAGTGCTGGGGCTGAGCGCCGGGGGCGAGGCCAGCGTTCTGCCGGCCCGGGCCCGGGAGGTGTTCGATGTGACGGGCGCCGGGGATACCTTCATCAGTGTGCTGGGGGCCCTGCTGATAGCGGGCCGTGAGTTCGGGGAGAGCCTGGAGGCCGCCAACGCCGCCGCCGGGCTGGTGGTGGGCAAGCTGGGCACGGCCACCGTCACCCCGGCGGAACTGCTGGACCTGAGCGGCGGGTCGCGCAAGGTGTATGGCCTGGACGAGATCGGGCCCCTGGCGGCCCGGCTCCGCGAGGCGGGCCGGCGCATCGTGTTCACCAACGGCTGCTTCGACCTGCTGCACGCGGGCCATATCCAGTACCTCCAGGCCAGCCGGGAGCGGGGCGATCTTCTGGTGGTGGGGCTGAACTCCGACGAGTCGGTGAAGCGGCTCAAGGGGCCCTCCCGTCCTGTGATCGGCGAGGAGGACCGGGCCCATCTGCTGGCGGCGCTGGCCTGCGTGGACTATGTGGTGATCTTCGAGGAGGACACCCCGCTGCGGCTGATCGGCCAGGTGCGGCCCCATGTGCTGACCAAGGGTGCCGATTATACCGTGGAGGGGGTGGTGGGCCACGAAATGGTGGGGGAGTGGGGCGGCGTGGTGGAGCTGATCGAGCTCAAGGAGAACCGTTCCACCAGCGGCCTTATCGAAAAAATCGTCACCGGCTCAGGCCGGTAGCACCGGCCGCCGGCCCGTCAAATCCCATTGCATGCGCTCTTTGCCCCCGGTAGAATTTTTCGACCAGGTTATGATGGATTAAAACCAACCGCCTCCTATAAGATGTATTGTTTCAGGGGCGTGGAGATGCCCAGACAATTATTTCAGGCGCAGGGGGCCACGTCCCCTGTCGGATGTGTGGGGGCGGCGCCTCCATCATAGTCTTGCTTTTCAGACAGAGCCGAATATAACCCGGCGGAGCCGATATTCCCCTCAACCTTTTAATAAACCGGAGCAACATGGAGAGTCGTTGGCAGGACAGCCAGGCAGATGAGTATGTGAAGAAATACGCACAGCAGGGAGTGCCGGAGGAGCTGGCCCTGCGGGTGTACACCTCGCGCCTGATCGGCGCTGACGATTCGCTGGTGCTGCACGGCGGGGGCAATACCTCGGTCAAGGGCCGGGCCCGGGACCCCCTGGGAGCCGAGGTGGATGTGCTGTACGTCAAGGGTTCCGGCTGGGACCTGGCCACCATCGAGCCCCAGGGCTTTCCGGCGGTGCGGCTGGAGCCCCTCCTGGGGCTGCGGCAGGTGGCCGGGATGAGCGACGAGGAGATGGTGAACGTCCTGCGCACCAACCTGCTGGACGCCTCCGCGCCCAACCCCTCGGTGGAGGCGCTGCTGCACGCTTTTCTGCCCCACCGCTTTGTGGACCACACCCACGCCGACGCCATCCTGGCCCTGGTGGATCAGCCGGACCCGGAGGCCCGCTGCCGGGAGGCCTTCGGTGACAGGCTGGCCGTACTGGAGTTCGTGTTTCCCGGCTTTCCCCTGGCGGGACGGACCATGGAAGCCTTCGAGCGCAACCCGGAGGTGGAGGGCATAGTGCTGCTCAAGCACGGGCTGTTCACCTTTGGTGATACCGCCCGGGAAAGCTACGAGCGGATGATCCGCCATGTGGCCCGGGCCGCGGAGGCCCTGCAGGCCGGCGGGCGGGATACCTCGCCGAAAAAGGTGTTCGCCCGGGCCAGTGGGCCAGCCCTGCACGAGCCCGGCCCGGACGAGCTGGCCTGCGTGGCCCAGGTGCTGCGGGGGGCGCTGGCCACCAGGAATAATAACGCGGCCGGCGGCTGGAACAGGATGGTGCTGCACCACAGGACCAGCGAGGCCATCCGGGGCTTTGTGGATGGCGGGCAGCTGGCCGATTACTCCCGGCGGGGCGTGGTCACTCCGGATCACATCATCCGCACCAAGAACCTGCCCCTGCTTTTGCCGCCGCTGCCGGACAGCCTGGACGGGCCCGCCCTGGAGAAGTTCGCCGCCGGGGTCCGTGAGGGGGTGGCCGGGTATGCGCGGGACTATGAGAGCTACTTCCAGGCCGGGGTGAAGCACAGCCAGGCCAAGGGTTCCCGGGTGGAATACCGGATGCTGGACCCCCTGCCCCGGGTGCTGCTGCTGCCCGGAGCGGGGGTGTTCACGGCCGCCCGGGACGAAAAGAGCGCCCGCATCGCCGGGGACCTCTACGAGCACACCGTGTCCATCATCGCCGGGGCCGAGGCCCTGGGGAAGTACACTCCCCTGGAACCGGTGGAGCTGTTCGAGATGGAATACTGGTCGCTGGAGCAGGCCAAGCTGGGCAAGTCCTCGCCCCCGCCCCTGGCGGGGCATGTGGTGCTGGTCACCGGGGCGGCTTCGGGCATCGGCAAGGCCACGGCCCGGGCCTTTGCGGCCCGGGGGGCGCATCTGGCGCTGCTGGACATGAACGGGGAACTGCTGGAGCAGACCGCGGCGGAGTTGCGCGCCGCCAAGGGACTGAACAACTCCGTGCTGGCCCTGGCCTGCGATGTCACCAGCCGGGCGGATGTGGCCCGGGCCTTCCGGGATGTGTCCTTGCGCTTCGGGGGGGTGGATATCGTGGTTTCCAACGCCGGGCGGGTCTGGCAGGGCACCATGGCCGATGTGGACGAGGCGGCCCTGCGGGAAAGCTTCGAGTTGAATTTCTTCGCCCATCAGCATCTGGCGGCCGAGGCCGTGCGGGTGTTCCGGCGGCAGGGCACCGGGGGGCAGCTGCTGTTCAACGCCTCCAAGTCGGCCTTCAACCCGGGGCCGGACATGGGGCCCTACACCCTGGCCAAGGCCGCCGTGGTGGCCCTGATGAAGCAATACGCCGTGGAGCAGGGGGGCGCGGGGGTGCGCAGCAACGCCATCAACGCCGACCGTATTCCCACCGCGCTGTTTGGCGAGGGGGTGCTGGAGCAGCGCGCCGCCAAGCGTGGCGTGAGCGTGGAGGAGTACCTGTCGGGCAATCTGCTGGGGCGCATGGTCCGCGCCGAGGATGTGGCCGAGGCCTTTGTGATGCTGGCCCTCTCCGAGCGCACCACGGGCACGGTGCTGCCCGTGGATGGCGGGAACATCGCCGCCGCGCCGCGCTGATACTGCATGGCTGATACTGCATGGCTGATACTGCATGGCTGATACTGCATGGCTGATACTGCATGGCTGATACTGCATGGCTGATACTGCATGGCAGGGAAGGCTTAAGCTCCGGTATTGAAAGGGGATTCCGGGGAATGTCCCAGCGGTTTATTGCCGCGAATGGCATACCATCTGCATGCAGGTCCAATGCCCTGTAATTGGCAGGATTTTCGCCGTCTTTCAGGAGACCATGGATGGTTTCACGGCCGCCGGGCAAAAGCGGCTGGACGGCAGGAAACTCCTATCCCGCGTTGATTAAGTTAAAACCCTTCCGGACCAGCGATGGTCCGGAAGGGTTTTTTTTGCGGGCGATTACTGGAGTGCAATTACTGGATTGCGGTTACTGGATGAAGCTGGGCAGGTTGTGCAAGGTGTCCGGGTAAACCCCATCAAAACTCACCCCGGCATTTTCATCTCCCATATAGAGAATGGCCGGGCCGCCATCATGCACGAAGCCCAGCGTATATATATCTCCCATCCAGGCTCCACCCACATAAATACCCAGGACCATGGTGGAGGCTGTCACCGAGTCGGCCAGACCGGGTGGTGGAGGCGTTATTGCACCGGTTCCATCCGACCAGCCTCTGGGCATGGCCACCTGTCCGGTTTTCGACCAGCTGACGTTATAGATGGCATATACGCCGGTCTTGGTTACGCAGCCTGAATCGGAAAACTCAGTTTCCACCCGAGCTCCCATTACGCTGCCAAAGGTGGTTTCGGCCACCACATACACAGCATCCCTGGGATAGCAGGCTGAGGCCCACTGTGTGCCGGTGATTGGGAAAAAACCCTTGGTGGAGTTAAACTCTGTGACAAACTGATCTGTTGAGGCCATTATATTGAGCGCTGTCGGCAGGGCCCCTTCCGGCGCGGTGCTTCTGTCGCCGAAAAATATTTTCGCCGGAGCGGTGCGGTCATCCACGAATGCTATGGTCTGGTCCGAGCTTCCGTCCGGGAAGACAAACTTGATGATGGAGGCGGTTACCGTGGCTCCCAGGCCCAGGGGGTCGCCGCCCCCCGCCCAGCCCACGTCCACGGTGCCGGTCAGTCCCACCTTCTGAGCATTCCCATGATGAACGGGGCCCTTGGTTGCATCGGGTGAATACAGATTGGAGCAGGTCATGTTGACATAATTGAACTCCAGGAAGCTGGCCGAGTCGTCCGGACGTACTTTCAGGCCCTGAAGCTGATATTCACCCGGTGCGCCGGGATGCTCATAACAGGGGGTTTCCCAGTATTTGCCCCGGATATCGAACTCGCCCAGTGCCGAGCTTACCAGGGGCGGCAGCAGCGGTTCTGAACTGGCGTCCTTTTTTTCGGCCTCTCCGCCACAGGCGTATAAGAAAGCCACGCTCAACAGGGCCGCCAACACCAGTGCGAATTTATATAATACGTTCATTTTGTGTTCCTCCTTTCAGGAGATCCGGGCATTCGGAATCCAGTGCCGGAACAGCCGGATATTAGAAAAAAAATGAAAGGTGTTCTTCCGGGTCAGGGCTGATAATCCCTGGCAGTCCGGATCCCATTCCGGCCCCATTCCAGCGGACACCTTCCTGTTCAACCACCCTTTCCCAGGGTTTTCTTGAGGTAGTCAACTATCTCCTGCAAGGGTGTTCCTGGGCCGAACAACTCTCCTACGCCCCGCTTTTTCAACTCCTCCACATCAGCGTCGGGAATGATTCCCCCTCCCACGAGCAGCACATCGTCCACGCCGCTCTCCTTCATCTGATTCAGGACCTCGGTGAACTGGGTCATGTGCGAGCCGGAAAGAACGCTTAGCCCGATGGCGTCCACATCCTCCTGCAGGGCGGCCTGCACGATGCTCTCCGGGGTCTGGCGCAAGCCTGTGTAAATAACCTCGAACCCGGCGTCCCGCAGAGCCGCGGCGATGACGTGGATGCCCCGGTCATGCCCGTCCAGGCCTGGTTTGGCCAGCAGTATCCGCCAGGGCCGTTGCGTTGTGGGCCTGTCTTTTTGAACGGGCAGTGCGTTCATTGTATGTGCCTTGTCGCCAAATATTTTTCGGGTATATGAAGTGCTTTCATGCCCTCCGTTTTCTGATATGAATTCTATCATGAAAACATAAAGGTGTCATGTACTTATCCGGTTTTACCCAACCGGTGTTTGACGCCTTCCGGGAACAGTGTTTAATATTAGCGGGCGGAAGGCGCCGCGTCCCGCCCCGGCCCCCACAGGGCCTGCCGCCGGCAGACTGCCGGCGATTTCGGACAGGAAAACACAGTCTGATAACACTGTCTGATAACACAGTCTGATAACACAGTCTGGTTATATG
>Ga0224501_10004073_pt1 | contig 11531 bp, 10 predicted proteins | sample SF_Oct11_sed_USG_4_FD_169105 | JGI IMG/M metagenome (GOLD analysis project Ga0224501, IMG submission 169105) | Sediment microbial communities from San Francisco Bay, California, United States - SF_Oct11_sed_USGS_8_1 | ecosystem: Environmental > Aquatic > Marine > Sediment | place: USA...
ATCAATGACGGCCGCATCGAGGACGCCATCCAGTCATCTGCGACCGAAGCGGGATTTTCGGTCGCCCGACCGACCATCGAGGTGGAAGGGATTTGTCCGCACTGCCGGGATGATGAAAGAAGCCCGTCCCATGGATGAAAGCGTGCGGACTGAAGTCCAGAATATAATCCCGGCATTGTCCCCGGTATTGGTGGAAGTAGCGGACATAAACGTTACCTTTTCCGGCAAGCATGTGCTGGATGGTGTCTCACTGAAGGTAAAGCGTGGGGAGATTGTCACGATCATCGGACCCAACGGCGCCGGAAAATCGACCCTGATCCGGGTCATTCTGGGTTTGCTCAAGGCCGATGGAGGAATCGTGACTCGCCGCAAGGGGCTTCGCATCGGATACATGCCGCAGCGCATGGAACTGGATCCGGCCCTGCCGTTGACCGTTGAAAAGTTCCTCGCCCTTGCCGTGCCGCGGGGCAGCGAAAAAGGGCGCAAGCGCATTGCCTCCGTTCTTGAAGACGTCGGCGCCGAAACGGTGCTGGAACAGTCCATGCAGGATCTTTCGGGCGGTGAACGTCAGCGCGTAATGCTCGCCCGCGCCCTGTTGCGCGAACCCGATCTTCTGGTTTTGGATGAACCCTCACAGGGCGTTGATATTGGCGGTCAGGCCGACCTTTACCGCCTGATCGGCAGCATCCGGGATCAAAGGGGATGCGGGGTCCTGTTGGTTTCCCACGATCTGCATTTGGTAATGGCAGCGACCGATCAGGTGGTCTGCATCAATACCCATGTCTGCTGTGCCGGTCACCCTGAAACCGTAACCCGCGATCCGGCCTATGTGGATTTGTTCGGCGACGAACTCGCCCGTGCTTTTGCCGTATATCACCATCATCACGATCACCATCATGCCGACGACGGAAAAGTTGTTCCCTTGCCGGAAAGCGAAGGACACTCCGATCATGGATGATTTTTTACTCCGCGCCCTCTTGGGCGGCATCGGCGTTGCCCTCATCGCTGGACCTTTGGGGTCTTTCGTGGTTTGGCGGCGCATGGCCTTCTTTGGAGATACTCTGGCCCACTCGGCATTGCTGGGTGTGGTGCTGGGCGTGGTGCTTGGGCTGAACCTGTCCATCGGCGTCATCGCCGTGGGGATTGGCGTCGCCCTGGTTCTGACGGCGTTGCAGCGCCGCCGCCAAATTCCCGGTGATACCCTGCTCGGGATTTTGTCTCACGGCGCCCTGGCCCTGGGGCTGGTTGCCATCGCGTTGACCGGAGGGCAGGTGAATCTGACCTCGACCTTGTTCGGGGATGTTCTGTCGGTAACGGGAGAAGATCTAGCCTGGGTGTATGGCGGCGGGGCCGTCGTTCTTGTCGTCTTGGTGCTGCTCTGGAATCCCTTGCTCGCTACGACGGTTGATGAAGAGTTAGCTCAGGTTGATGGCGTTAATGTTATCGCCGTCAACCTGGCCTTGATGGGATTACTGGCGCTGACGGTGGCGTTGGCCATGAAGGTGGTGGGGGTTCTTTTGGTCACCGCGCTGTTGATCATCCCGGCTGCCGCCGCTCGGCGGTTTGCCCGGACCCCGGAACGCATGGCCGTTCTTGCCGCCGCTGCCGGATGTTTGTCCGTCGCCGGCGGGTTGGGCGGGTCGCTGGCGCTGGACACGCCGACGGGGCCGACCATCGTGGTCGCGGCCCTGTTTCTTTTTGTATTGAGCGCGGCGGCGCCGGCACTCAGCCGGCGGTGAGGCGCTTTAATCCCCGTTCGAGATCGTTGATCAGATCTTCCGGATCTTCCAGCCCGGCGTGAAGGCGGAGCAAAGGGCCTTTTGCCTCCCATGAGGTCGCGGTGCGGATGGCCGATGGATCGGCGGGAATGATCAGGCTTTCGTATCCACCCCAGCTATACCCCATGGCGAACATCTCCATACCATCGAGCATGGCGGCGACGGCTGCCTTGGAGGCGTCCTTGAGGATAATGCTGAACAAGCCCGAGGCGCCTGAAAAATCCCGCTGCCAGAGATCATGCCCAGGGCACGACGGCAATGCCGGATGAAGAACGCGGTCCACTTCCGGGCGGCCTTCGAGCCAACGGGCCAACGTCAGGCCCGTTTCCTGGTGGCGCGCCAGGCGGGCGGCCATGCTGCGCAGTCCCCGGAGGGCGAGGAAACAATCATCTGGGGCGGCGTGCAGCCCAAGGTCGCTGCATTCCCGCTTGACCGGCAAAAAGGATTCCTCGGTGGTGGTGATCATGCCCATGATCAGGTCCGAATGACCGCCGATGTATTTCGTTACCGCCTGAAAGGAAACATCGGCCCCGTGTTTCAGGGGCTGAAAATAATAGCCGGCGGCCCAGGTGTTATCGATGATGGAAACGGCACCGGCTTCGCGGGCGGCGGCGGCGATTGCGGGAACGTCCTGAACCTCGAAGGTCAGCGAACCCGGCGATTCGAGAAACACCACCCGGGTATTGTCCCGGATCAGGCCGGAAATCCCTGCGCCGATCATGGGATCGAAGTATGTGGTTTCCACGCCAAACCGGGCCAGGTGCCCGTCACAGAACTTCCGCGTCGGATAGTAAATATTATCCGAAACAAGAAGGTGATCGCCGGCTTTCAGGAACGCAAGCAGGGGTGCGGTGACGGCGGCAAGACCGGAACAGACGGCAACGCTGCGGTATCCCCCTTCCAAAGCGGTGACGGCGTCTTCCAGGGCGAAGGTGGTGGGGGTTCCGCGAAGGCCGTACTTGACGCCTTCAAAAGGCTTGAGGTTGGCTTCCTCAAGGGCGGCGACCGTGGGGTGTACGATGGTCGAGGCATGGTAGACCGGCGGATTGACGATGCCGAAGTTATGTTCGGGATCGCGCCCGGCAGTCGTCAGCTGCGTATCCTTTTTTCCGCGTCCCTTGGCCATGATCCGGTGTCCTGTCTATCAAGCGATAGGAACGTCGTCGCGATTGCCCCATTCCGCCCAGGAGCCGTCATAAACGGAAACGTCCTCCTTGCCGATCAGGTACAGGCCGAACGCAGTCACGCAGGCGGTAACGCCGGAACCGCAAGTGGCGGCAATCGGTTTGTCCAGGTCAATCCCGACATAACCAAACGTCGCCTTAAGTTCTTTTGCCGGCTGCATGACAAAAGCTTTTTTCGGCTGAAGCAGATCGTTGAACGGAAGGTTGATGCTGTCAGGAATATGGCCCTTGAATTTGGTCGGCCTGGGTTCGTCGTCGTCACCTCTGAAGCGTCCGGCGCTACGGGCATCGATCACCTGTTCGGTTTTGTGGTCGAGGTTGTTCTTCATTTCCTCAAGGGAGCGGACCAGGGATTTGTTGAAGGCCGCCTTATAAGGTTGCGTAGCGTGTGGCGGCGGAAAGCCTTTATTTACCGGGCGCTCTTCATTCATCCACTTGACAAGGCCGCCGTTGAGGACGGCGACATTGTCATGGCCGAAGACCCGGAACATCCACCAGGCGCGCATCGCAGCCATAAATCCGCCGAGCGCGTCATAGACGACGACCCGGGTGTTATTGCCGATACCCATTCCACCCACGGTCTTCGCAAAAAAATCGGCATCGGGCAGCATATGGGGCAGGTCGGTGGCGGTGTCGGCAACGGCATTGACGTCAAAGCGTCGCGCGCCCGGAATATGACGTAATTCGAATTCGATTTCCGCGTCCCGTCCCATGGCGGGCAGGAAAAAACTGGCGTCGAGAATTCTGATTTCCGGATCTTCTAGGTGTTCCGCTAGCCAATCCGTTTCGATCAGGGCTTCAGGATGGGCGTAATCCATAACAATTATTTCCTAATCCAGCCAATCCGGGGCGGGAAGGTTATGTTCGCGCAGAAAGGCGGGGTTGAACAGTTTGCTTTGATAACGGGTGCCGAAATCGCCAAGAATGGTGACGATTCGGTGTCCAGGCCCCATTTTTTTCGCCAGACGGATGGCGCCGGCGACATTGATGCCGCTGGACCCGCCCAGGCACAGGCCTTCTTCCTTGAGAAGATTGAAAATGATCGGCAGCGCTTCCTCGTCGGGAATCTGAAAGGCTTCATCAATGATGACGTTTTCAAGGTTGCGGGTAACGCGGCCCTGGCCGATACCTTCGGTGATGGAGGATCCCTCCGATTTCAATTCCCCGTGCTTATAATAATTATAGAGGGCGGCTCCCATGGGATCGGCGAGGCCAATCACCACATCATTGTTCCGTTCCTTCAGACCCATGGAAACCCCACCCAGGGTTCCACCGGTGCCGACGGCGCAGATGAAGCCGTCGACGGTGCCGTCGGTCTGGTCCCAGATTTCGGCGGCGGTGGTTTCAATGTGGGCAAGGCGGTTGGCGACATTATCGAACTGGTTGGCCCAGACGGCGCCCCGGGGCTCGCTTTCGTTGAACTCTTTTGCCAGCCGTTCAGAATAATGAACGTAGTTGTTGGGATCTTTGTAGGGAACGGCGGGCACCTCGCGCAGGTCGGCGCCACACAGACGCAGGGTATCTTTCTTTTCCTGGCTCTGGGTGTCGGGGATGACGATGACGGATCGGTAGCCCAGGGCATTGCCGACCAGGGTAAGGCCGATGCCGGTATTTCCGGCGGTGCCTTCGACAATGACGCCACCGGGTTTTAGGGCGCCCCGTTGCTCAGCATCCCGAACAATATAAAGTGCCGCCCGGTCTTTTACCGAACCGCCGGGATTGAGGAACTCCGCCTTACCGAGAATCTCGCAGCCGGTTTCCTCGGATGCCTTCCGCAATCTGATCAAGGGCGTGTTACCGATGGTGTCAATGAAATCGCTGCGGATATCCATAAAAATTAAACTCAATCCAATTTCAGGAATGCAAGTACGGCAGAGTAATGGGGCGGGCGGTTCCGATCAAGACCAGGGCCCGTGCTAAGACGGATTCCACAACCGGCGTAGTTTCTCCCGGTTCATCCTGAACCATTGCAGGGCGATCAGGGCTTTGGCATTGACGATGCGGCCTTCGTCCAGCCATTGAAATGCCTTTTCCGAGGGAACGGACAGAACCCGGATATTTTCATGTTCTTCGGTCAGGCCGTAGATCCCGCCGGCGTTTGCGGCGTCCACCCGGCCGCAATAGAGAAAGACATATTCGGAACAAGAACCGGCGGTGGAAAGATACCGATAGACGGGGATCATATCCTGAATTTCACAACCGGTTTCCTCAATGGTTTCGCGGCGGGCGACTTCTTCCGGGGTTTCACCTTCATCAATGACGCCGGCCACGAATTCCAGAAGCCACGGCGAAAAATCGTTCCCCGGCCATGGACTGTCCATGGCCGCCAGTGCGCCAATGCGGAATTGTTCGATTACAACCAGCCGGTCGAGAACCGGATCGTAGGGAAGCACGCCTGCGACATGGCCGCGCTCGAATACTTCGCGCTCCATTTCGCCGCTCCATCCCCCTTCGAACAGGCGGTGTTTGAGGCGATAGCGGTCAATACGGAAATAGCCCTGATAGGCCGCTTCCCGGGAGATGATTTCAACGTCATTGCGCCCTAATGGGGGAGGGGAATTTTCGGGCATGATCGGCATCCTGATGAATTAGAATGATTTGTCCCGTATCCAACTACGGGGATCAATACTTTATTCATGAAATTTGAAACCTTTTCCCAACTTAGGGAAAATGCCCGAAATAGCTTTAGGGTTTGACGGCGGCGCTGGTCAATTTGTCCAGTATATCGGCCATCTTGGCGAAGACTTTGTCCCGGTTGGAAATATTGCGCCGCTTGGAAAGATAGGAGGGATTGTTGTAGGCAAGCCAGACCTTGCCGTCGCCGTCCTTCCAGACCAGAACTTTCAACGGCAGGTCAATGCCGATTTGAACATAGGGAGCCCCCTTTGAAGACGTTGAACGGAATCGCTTCATGGAGCTAAGCCAGAACAATTTTCACATACAAATTACGTTATTGTGAATAAGGGCAATTCGTGAAGAGCGGTCAGGCCCAGATACGCCCCGTTTCCGCAATCGCCGACGTGATCAGGCCAAGGATAAGGTTCGTGCCGACGATCCGGCGCATGGTGCCGAGATTTTTCGCGGCCAGTGCCCATTCCTGAGCGCCGACCGCTCTGAGGAAGGCTTTATAAGGGATGAAATAAAGGAATATGAACAAGGCAATCATAATCAGACCAAGGGCCTGCATGATGTGAATATGGATGCCGGCAGAAGCAAAATTGCCGAAATCAATAAACACCATGGCATATCCGGTGGCGGGGAGGGCAATCACGGCCATCCATACCCACTGGAAGAAACGAGGAAAAATTTCGCTCCAGGCATGGATTTTATCCGGTGGCGACAACATGGACAGGGACGGCCCCAGAATCAGATAGGCAAAAAACATTCCGCCAATCCAGATAATGGCGGAAAGCGCGTGAACGGCGATGGCGACCGAGGAAAAGATTTCCATTTATTGCAATATCCATGTCTAGAAAGAATGCGCGAGATAGCGTTCTGCATATCGGCATGTGGGGAGCGTGATTGGGAATTAAAAGCCTTTTTGTTGTTTATTCTTTTTTCGACAGGAAGTTAGGTGGATCGCCTTGCTAAAATTCCCTTGTTAAAGCGGGACAATCCCTTTTCATTTTTAAAATTATAATTATGAAGCCGAATTATAAGTGGTAGATAAATATATTTTAAGTATAATTGAATGATGGTTGTTATAATTTATCGATTAAAATACATGTATACTATTTTTATGATTTATTTATAAGCGAATAATTATAATTATATTGTAATAACCTGGGGAATAAAAAATTTTACCTGTTTTATTGTGACTGACTTGGAAGTGAGTGCGAATTAGAAGGTCTTGCTAAGACGGTTTCTATGCCAACTCTTACGACCTGTGTTGCCGGAGGGCTTTTGCCGGAGCTGTTTTGGCTTCTTCCTTGCCGGCTTTGACCTGAAAAATGGAGTTTTCTTTCGCTCGGGGCGGAATTTGTATTGTTGACGGTGTTGCCGGGATTAATTGTCCAGGACGGAGGCAACACCTTTAATGCAGGAGGCCATGAAGAAAGGGGAAACCTGCAGTGAATGCCGTAAAGGGATCGCCCATAACCTACCGGATGACTACGAAAAAGATTAACCTTCCGACCGAACTCCTGAGCGTCGCGGAAATGTCCCGTGCCGATACCGCCGCCATTGCCGGTGGTGTGCCCGGTCTTGACCTCATGGAAGCGGCGGGCGGGGCCATTGCCCGTCTTATCCAGGAGCGGTGGGAAAAACGCCCGGTTTCCGTTCTCTGCGGCCCCGGCAACAACGGCGGCGACGGCTTTGTCGTGGCGCGCCACCTGGGTGAGGCCGGCTGGCCGGTAACGGTGGCCTTGTCCGTATCCGCGTCCGCGCTTAAGGGCGATGCCGCCGTCAATGCTGAGCGTTGGGCCGGGCGCTTGACGGGGGAGGTTCAGTCATTGGCTCCGGGGGTTCTGGACGGTGACCCCTTGGTGGTGGATGCGCTTTTCGGTTCCGGACTGACACGGCCTCTCGAGGGCGCGGCGGCGGCTGTGGTTAAAACCATCAATGATCGCGGCCTTGAGTGTGTCGCCGTCGATATTCCCAGCGGCGTCCACGGCGATAGCGGTGAAATTCTCGGCATTGCGCCCCGGTGTGCCGCGACCGTAACTTTCTTCCGCGCCAAGACCGGTCATTTCCTGTTGCCGGGAATGGCCCTGACAGGGGAACTGACGGTGGCCGACATCGGTATCCCCGATGCCGTTCTGGAAGATATCCTGCCGCAAACGTTTCTCAACGGACCCGCCTTGTGGGGGGCCAGGTTTCCTTGGCCGGGCGCGCCCGGCAACAAGTATAGCCGCGGTCATGCGGTCGTGGTCGGTGGTCCGGAAATGACCGGGGCCGCCCGCCTGGCGGCGGTGACCGCGCGCCGGGTCGGCGCCGGCCTGGTGACCATTGCGGCCCCGGTGGAGGCTTTTGCCATCTATGCGGTGGAAGAACCGGGAAATATCGTCAAGGCGATCCAGGATGACGCGGCATTTGAGGCCCTATTAGCCGACCCACGCCGCAATGCGATCCTGGTCGGGCCGGGGGCCGGCGTCTCCGAAGTGACCCGCCGGCGCACCCTCTTGGCGCTGGCAACGGGACGGGCCTGCGTGTTCGATGCCGATGCCCTGACCGTATTTCAAGACGCCCCTGAAACCTTGTTCGCCGGTATTGACGGCCCCTGCGTCCTGACTCCCCACGAGGGGGAATTTTCCCGTCTGTTCACCTTTGCTGGCGATAAGCTCAACCGGGCTCGCCTGGCGGCGGCGGCGTGCGGGGCCGTGGTTTTGCTGAAAGGGGCGGATACGGTCATCGCCGCGCCTGACGGTCGCGCGGCCATCAACGCCAACGCCCCCCCTGATCTTGCCAGCGCCGGCACCGGAGATGTCCTGGCCGGGCTTGTTACCGGTCTTCTCGCCCAAGGCATGGACCCCTTTGATGCGGCTGCGGCGGCCGTCTGGCTGCATGGCAGGGCCGGATCGGCGGTAGGGCCGGGCCTGATCGCCGAAGATCTGCCGGGAGAAATCCCCGGCCTTCTGCGCGCCCTCAAAAGCGGCAATGGATAAACCTTGCAACGGGTGGGACTGAGGACAATCTTTTATCCATGAATGAGACGACAACGACCGGATTCCTTGACCGTACCCTGGGCCGCTTGCGAAAGGGTTGGCGGTCTATCGCCGGAAAATCCTTCGATGAGACTGTGGCGAACCTGCGTCCCGACCTCCCCGACGAGGACCTGGACCGGTTGCGCGCCCAGATGCAGGCCTGTCTTGAGACCCGGGGCGGCGAAGTTACGGCGCGCGCCAATGCCGCGGCACTGGGCCATGCCTATTTGGCGCTCAACCGCGCCGGGCGGGGACGCTTCCTGGAAGTTCTTGCCCGGGATTTCGATATCGACCGCCAGGCTGTGGACGCCGCCGCCGTTCGGATGATGTCGGCGGAAGGCGAGGAAGCCCGTCTTGAAGCCGAGCGTCACTTGCGAAAAGTTCTGGAAGCCCCCCGTGTCCGCCTTCTCACCCTGTTCAATGCCCTGCCGGACGGGGTCAAATTCCTGGTCGACATGCGCGCCGAACTTCTTCCCCTGGCCCGGACCGACCCGGCGCTGCAGGCGCTGGGCCGCGACCTCAAACGTTTGCTCAAAACTTGGTTTGACGTGGATTTTCTGGAACTGAGGCGGATCACCTGGGATTCGGCACCGGCGGCGTTGTTGGAAAAACTCATCGCCTATGAAGCCGTGCATGCCATTGAAAGCTGGGATGACCTGAAGAATCGCCTTGATTCTGACCGCCGTTGCTTTGCCTACTTCCATCCCCGGATGCCTGACGAGCCGTTGATTTTCGTCGAAGTCGCGCTGGTCAACGGCATGGCCGTCAATGTTCAGGACCTTCTGAATGAACGCGCTCCGGTGCAGGACCCGGCGAGCGCCGATACGGCTATTTTCTACTCCATTTCCAACGCTCAAAAAGGACTGGCCGGGATCAGTTTCGGAAATTTTCTGATCAAACGGGTGGTCGCCAGCCTGTCGGATGAATTCAAGGGCCTGAAGGTCTTCGCCACCCTGTCTCCGGTGCCCGGATTTCGCTCCTGGCTGATGCGTCGTCTCTCCCAGGAGTTCGGGGAGGATTTTTCGCCCGAGGTTATGATTGATCAGATGAACCGCCCTGGGTGGCCCGGTTGGTATGAGGACGAAGGGGCGGCACAGATGCTCCGTGACACTTTCATGAATCTGTGCGCGCGGTATTTGGCGGAAGAAAAACGCCCCGAAGGAGATGCCGGAACCGGTCCCCTTAAGGCGCTTGATGCCGTTGCTCACTTTCATCTGACCAACGGTGCCCGCATCGAGCGTCTTAACTGGATGGGGGATCGGTCACAGAAGGGGATCGAGCAATCCGCCGGCATAATGGTAAATTATCTCTATGAATTCAGTGAGATAGAGCACAACACAGAAGCCTATACCTCGGCGGGAACCGTCGCCGTTTCCCTGGCGGTGAAGTCTCTGCTTAAACGAAATGTCCGAAATCCAGGCGATCTTTTTCGCTCAATTAAAGAGAATTGGCCTAAAACCCCCGATATGCCACCCGATGGAATTGACAGGTAGGCGGTTTTGTATACCATCGCGCCCCGCGCAAGGTCATGACCGCGGGCGTGGTGGAATTGGTAGACACGCCAGGTTTAGGTCCTGGTGGCGGTAACGCCTTGGGGGTTCGAGTCCCTTCGCCCGCACCAGAACGCGTTCTGAATAAGGACTACCCTTTAAACTTTTATGTTGATGATTTAACTCATCCGATCGGGATTTTCATGCAGGTTACTGAAACCAATACTGAAGGGCTGAAGCGGGAATTCAAGGTTCTCGTTTCCGCAAACGAAATTGATGAACAGGTCAATAGCCGCCTGAAGGAGATGGCCAAAACGGCGCGGTTACCCGGCTTCCGGCCCGGCAAGGCTCCTGTGTCGCTGTTAAAGAAAAAGTACGGCCCTTCCATCATGGGAGAGGTGCTTGAACGCACGGTCAATGAAACCACTCAGAAGACGCTATCGGAACGCGGCCTTCAGGCGGCGATGCAGCCCAAGATCGAAATCACATCGTTCGATGCCGGTAAGGATCTGGAATACACCATGGCGGTTGAGATCCTGCCGGAGATCAAGCCGATCGATTTTTCCAAGCTGAAACTGGAAAAACTTGTCGCCAAGGCCGATGAAAAGGTGATCGACGAGACCCTCGAACGTCTGGCGAGTGCGAATAAAACGTCCGAACCCGTTTCGGAAAAACGAAAATCCAAGAGCGGCGATATTCTGGTTATTGATTTTGTCGGTCGCGTAGACGGCGAGGAATTCGCCGGTGGCAAGGCGGAAGCGTATGCCCTTGAACTGGGTTCGGGAAATTTTATTCCCGGGTTTGAAGACCAGTTGATCGGGGTGAGCGTCGGGGACCATGTCGATGTCAAAGTAAAGTTTCCGGAAAGTTACGGTGCCGAACAATTGGCCGGCAAGGATGCCACCTTTGAGGTTGATGTGAAGGAACTTCGCAAGCCGTCGCCCGCGCCCATAGATGACGATCTTGCCAAGAAGGTGGGCCTGGAAAAACTAGATCAGTTGAAGGACAGCATTCGCGAAGAACACGAACGCGAATTCTCGGGCATTTCCCGCCAGCGGCTGAAACGGACGCTTCTTGACGCCCTCATCAACGAGGTCGATTTCGAACTTCCTCAGGGCCTTTTGGATAATGAATTCAATGCAATCTGGGCAAAATACGATGAAGAACGTACGAAAAACCCAGATGCCCTGGACCCGGAAGACAAAAGCAAAAGCGACGACGAACTGAAGGAAGAGTTTCGCACTATTTCCGAACGGCGCGTTCGTCTGGGCCTGTTTCTCGCGGAAATCGGCCGTACCAACAATCTCCAGGTGACCCAGGAAGACATCAACAGGGCGCTCAGCGCCGAAGCGCGCCGTTATCCCGGTCAGGAACAGGCGGTCATCGATCACTACCGCAACAATCCTGACGCGATGGATGCTCTGACCGGCCCGATCT
>Ga0224501_10004074_pt1 | contig 11530 bp, 10 predicted proteins | sample SF_Oct11_sed_USG_4_FD_169105 | JGI IMG/M metagenome (GOLD analysis project Ga0224501, IMG submission 169105) | Sediment microbial communities from San Francisco Bay, California, United States - SF_Oct11_sed_USGS_8_1 | ecosystem: Environmental > Aquatic > Marine > Sediment | place: USA...
TGCAACCCCAAACCCCAAACCCCAAACCAGTAATACCCGACGCTACCTGCAACCCAAACCCCCAACCCCCAAACCAGTAATACCCGACGCTACCTGCAACCCTTTGGAATAGTCTTCCAGTTTCTTTTTTCCAAATCCTTCTCATTATAGCATTTCTTATATACAACAGTTTCAAATTTTTTCATGAATCACCAATTTTTTCTCATCATAGTTGCATGCGTTTTATCTATCAACTCCCACACTGAAACCAATCATTATAAGTTGAGAGACTTATTCTAGTGGTTAAACAAACTCTAGGGACTATGTAATCCTCTAGTGAATGCCTTCAATGCCACACAATTTTCTTTTGTTAGAAACTGATTATTAGAATTCGGGGCGGGCAGCGCTAGAAGGCTGACAATCCTGTGACTGACCCGAATGAGTTTATCTAAATAGCTGGCTAGCTCAGTGATAGAGTTCTGGAATTGCAATCGTTGGGTTTGAACCCGATCGTGACAGGCTCCTCCCCCTCGCTGTGAGTGTGAGCTCCACACATTGACTCCAAAATCAGGCCTTCCTATGGGTTGGAGTATCTAATCTCCTAGTAACTTTAGTATAACCACTAAAAGGCTATGCGAGAAAAAATGACTCTATCTGATGTAAGAACACCCGAGGTGAGTGTTCGCAACGCTCTGCTTTTGTGGTGAGCAACAGGAAACAAATTCTCACGTATACGCAAATGTCTACTAACCGGTTTATCGGTGTTGAAACATTGAGTCGGTCTTACTCTCAGCCTATCTGGTCTGTCGCACACCTCTGGGTGATGTACCGTATAATCCGTGACATCGATTTTCTGCGGAGCCTGAGGTAGGCGGCGAATCGCATCGCATTCGCTCGTGGGCTTACTAGCCACAATTAAGAGAAGATTGGTGCCGTTCAGACGTTGAGCAAACACCGACCTACAAATAACCATGCATGAAGCAAAGACCACGAGGCTGAGGGATGTATGATTCTCTGGGTTGTCAAGCAGTAGATTGAGGGGGATCAGAATCTCCCCAACACAGTCAATCCGTTGGTCTCCCAGTGGGATGGGTGTCCTCGGGATTCCAACACCTTCACAATGGTCCTAAAATTATTGATGGCAATCCAGGATAACTAAAATGTCTTAGATTGATAAGGATTCAAAATTTAACAAATTTACAACCAATGTTCAGTATCTGTAACCACCTTAACTACACAAAAAATGCCCTCTTAAAGTCCGGGGATCAACGGTGAAATCGTAGATGTTTACACTACCTTGAAACTTCAGGTCAAGGTCAAGAGGCAGGGCTTATGGAGTCAGCCCATAGCAACCTTGAGTATTATAATGAGCAGCGCGGAGGCATGTTAAATTAGGCAATAGGGCCAGGGCGACCAATGGAGAATGAATTTCATAAATGTAAAGCCATAGACGTGAGCTGAGAGACCGAGGCTTAGTATTGTCAGAGAGAATGCCAGCCAGCTAATATCATTAATATATAAATAGAGTGGTTACGATAATAAGCTTATAGAATAAGATGGTGTTTACTCGTTGCTGGGTAACTTTGTTGTGGGTACGGTTGTGAGGACATTATAATGGTAATGCGTTTCATGCCAGTTCGATGTTTTCTACAGACCCAAAAGATATCGCATCCACATCTTAAAAACCGACTAATTTTCAAAAATAACCCGTAGGCAGTCGCCTCCCCTAGTCTGTTTTATTTTCATGTATTTTGCTAAATTGTTTCGCGGCTTTTAGAGAGAAAGTTGGCTTGATAGCGCAGGGGTGAAGCTAAGATCAATAGGTCGCTAAATTATCAATGATATCTAAGAGACGATAGCAACTGCCTAAGATTTCTTATTGTTTCACATTTCAGACCCATTGGTGCAGCCACTCAAATTATTGAGTTTTCAGTAAAGACCAATATCTCTATCTGTATATAAATACCGGTAGTGGTCGTTGTCACTAAGGGAAGTTAAGGGCTCTTATGTCACCCAGGGCACCCTTTCTCCATACAGATACATACATACATAGCATGGAACTCATTTCATTACTATTAAGTGAAGTTTTCAAGGCGAAATCATTCTATTGGGCCATGTCTCCACCTCTATGAACGTAGCACACGTTTGTTGTCAGAATAGCATATGGAAGTTCACTTAGCTGTGACAGGATCACCCAGTAAATATAGGCGTTAGGCTTCAGTCTTTCTAGTATGCCTGAACACCTGGTTATCTCGTAGGAAGGATGGGGGGAAATGGGTGGGGATGGGTGAGATTGGGTGGGGGCGGGTGGAGGTGGGTGGGAATGGGTGAGTTTGGGTGGGGCGGGTGGAGGTGGGTGGGAATGGGTGAGCTTGGGTGGAGATGAGTGGGGGCGGGTAGTAATGGGTAGGTACGAATAGAGAGGGAATAAAACCAAACATATATGGTAAAAGGAAACTCATAGTCATACCGTTGACATTCGTCCATTATGAGTTCGGTGTTAACAGACTGTACATTCGGGTTGTAGTAATATTGATAGCTTGATTTAGTACAGGATATAAACTTCTCTCCGTAATTCAGTGTAATCTCCTCCTCTGCTTCGGTTGAACCAAACCAGTAACTACCAAAAGTCAGCGAATCATCAGTGAATCGTCAGTACACCGGTGGGTATGTGGTAGGTCACATGGCAAGCCTCTGCTTGACTTTAGGGAGTACAAGCGCCACCTCATTCTGGTTTCAGCTTCACAAATTTAGAGAACCCAAATTAGGAATATTTCTGTGTAAAAGTGAAAGCAAGTCTGTTAGGGTTTCTGAGTTGTGGCCAAAGTATGTTGAGCGTTTTAAGGATGTGGACTGCTAAGATTAAAATTAGAATCATTCTAGCATTATATTTCTAAATGAATAATGTGGAAATTTTCACTAAAAGTTGGTAAGCATTTTATTTGTTTTGAGCCTATCTCTGTCAGCGGAATATAGAATAACGGGTGATATTAATAGAAGCAGTGTGAGTATGCTAGCTGTGACCCTTCTGTTATTGGCAACGGTTGATCCGAAGCCTGAAAGCTTGTAGTTACGTCTCAAGGCTCCAGATTACCACTGATCTGATGTTAGCTATACAAAGTTTCAAAGGCTTCAATAACACAAATCTAGATAAATAAGTGCTATGTTTGTAAATAGATCTTGTCAATAGACCAATGGGTAATTCAGTCGGGGTTTACACGCTATCATCATTGAAGATCTTAAATGCACTTTACAAAGTTCACATCCTAGTACACATAGTACTTGGTGACTATTTATTAACGCTAATGACATTCAATCAATTTAGATGAACTGAAATTTGCAGCCCGTTGAGTTTTAAAAACTTCTGAATTTTGACTCGCTAGTAAATTCATATTGGTTAAGCTGTCACCAGAGGCGTTGGCAACACGAACTGTATACAGTAATTATGTAATCAATACTGACCCACTCCATAGCAATGAGATGGTGGCAGTCCATTGGGAAATAAACATCTCAGACAGCTGAGTTAGTGAAGGCTACAACAGACGATTGGTCTCATTAATGGCTGATCCCATACAGTGTATAGTGGTGGATTATATGGATTATAATCATATGTTGTGGTGATCACGAAGGAGCCCGCCCAAAGAGTGACTTTCTTTAGAGGGCACACCATGAACCATCCCAGTGGCTCAGTAATGCTTGGGTTACTCACTATTCTAAATGATGGTGCAGCAGCCGTAGCCTCTTCTAGCCAGTTGTAAACGCATGTTGACTGATAATCGAGATGAGAGTGACGGTCGTAGATGGTAGTACACTGCTCAGCTGTGTCATTATACAGAGCGTGCATGAGAGAAGGATCAACTACACCCAACCACTGTCCAATCTAAAAACAAGCAAGCATGAAAAGTGTGATTGTAAGCTATATACTTGGAGAACCTATGTCAGATTTAATTCAAGGATAATCAAAATTCGCTAGGCGTTGCCAAGGCTAACAGAACAGGACAAAAACTGTTCTTTGAGCCAAATAGAGGGCGTTCATACAACACATAGGTAATAAAGTAAAAGTACTGACAGTATAAACTGCAAAAATTATCAATATAAGCTGCCTGGATCGGCTTCTGAAAGCCTCATGGATAGACCCTAGTCTATTGAGTAAAGTTGAAAAGTCAGGCGGAAAGGAACTTGGCACTGTGCCCAGCCAGGCCAATTGCTTTGATCAAGAATTGTCTTCTCCTGACACTCACATGACTCTGGTCGCGTGTATTCAGGTTCTCACTAAGTATAAAACCTCCTTCGTCTAACAGGAAGCAGGTGGAATTATTGGACTCTTGACACAGAAAATTCCCATCCTCATCCTCCAGTGTTAGCATCTCGTCGGTGAGCACAGTGTGGTTGAACACAACGCCAACCACTGAAACAGAGACAGAAAGTTAGCACATGGCTGGTATGCATTTTGCAGCTAACACTGGCTATCGGCATACCTACTGGCCCACAGTAGTGAAAGCCCTGGTGACCAAATTAAATCAGTGACATGAAGTGACATATGTCACTGACCAAGCGTTTTGAAGTCATGAATGCGCAAAGGCAGTGGTTAGATAATTGGATGGGAGAGGATAACTCATGGAACATACCTCCGAAGATGAAGAGGTTGTCATCCGTCTCACTGTAGACGGCTTTATACATAGAGATGGAAGGTCCGCTCTCATTCTCAGGAATATCATACGGATCTACAGATTATTACAGCCTGACCAGTAAGCAGTCACTCTACGCTGTGTACACTGCATGATTTATCATATAACATGTTTTTGTTCGAATCATCCACTTTGCCATTGCATTTCATCATCCAACACAAAGGATGTCAGCTTTGCGTATGTAGCTGAGGTAATGCAGTACGGAAACATTGCATTCTTCCCCTCCCTCCCGTCTCTCAATGAGTTTGTCAATTAGGTGCTGAACTCAGGGCTTGTGATTTCTATTTAATTCAGTATAGATTTGTCAGTCACAGGTCTAAAGTGATGTATGCAAAAGGTGCATTTACCTTTTCAACCATTTTAAGTGAACCAAACCTCTCTAGATGCCTACTCATCTGGTATGGCCACAGTGAACACAACAAGCTGCCGAATTACTTCAAATTGGTATTGAAGTTGGCGATCAAGACTTGCCCGCTAGTAGGCCCGGTGCCGTTTCTGATTTAGTCACTGTCTGATCGCTGGGTAGCCATTATCAGGCTAACGAAACAATATGTCTGACTAAACTGTAACAACTATAACACAAACCTTTAGTGTACATTGGTGCGTAGATATATTCGTCACGGTTAGCGTAAGCTCGCTTCGTAGCCGGATCACTGTAGTAGTCATCAAACGAGAAGAATATATCCGAGCTGACATTCGGATAACTCACAGACAGACCTAATAGGTAAAGGTAGATTATTAGCAACTGAAACCTTTGTGGGAATTGTCAACCCCTAGCAATATTTTGCAATGAGAGGATAACTCTAATGCATTCAGTAATAGCACTTTCAGACGAGTTTCTTGTCAGCAAATAGGGCTTTTTGGTTAGACGATTATGGATTGAGAATTTCAGCCAGTGCGTCGGATACCAGGAACATTCTTTTTCATTTTATTGTTCAATAGGGGTGCTTAGATACCCTCTTCAGAGGATACCCGAAGCCTTGTTTTGGATACAGGAGCTAGGAATTATGCGAGGAATTCATACTCCCAGTGGGTGCCTGACTAGGAGCTGACCCCAAGAACCTTCGATTTTAAGTCAAGGGCTATAGCCACTGAGCTCTCCCGCTATCCTTTCTTGGAACACGGCTCAATAAACAAGAAAGTTTCAATTCAAAGCAACAAAGTATTCGCGTAAATTTTAAATTGAGAGGGCCATATATCTGAGATTAAGACAAACCTCCGGATGTAGTGACAGTCAGTGATTCTATCAGTCCATCACTCTCCATCACAATCTCTGCCAGGCCAGTAGAGTTGATAACCATGGCATCCCATAGCAGGTGCCGGATTGTTTCGTTGTCACAGTTTTTGTTTGCGTGAATCAAGTTGATTAGATCGGGGAGAACGGTAGTAAGGTTGTCCAGCTGATTTATACCATCACAATAACTAAAAGATAAAATGTGGGGATAGCGCACGGGTGACTAGCCTTGGGCCATTAGGGGAAGGATTAAGAATCGAATAATGTTTATGGATTGCATATACAGGCGGTATTCGTCTAGGTACATAGTCCTGTGGCCGAAAGCCTCATACTACAATGACTGGGAGTCACAACGCCATCTATTATCGGTCATTGGAGCCAGTTATATTCCAATTTTAAAAGTTAACAGGAAATTTTCATTTCAAATAGAATTCTGTTCTTTAAGTGAGTTTCCCCCATAATATCTATTGCATCCACACTGAAATTCTTGTCGTGAAATATTTTATTCAAAGAACACGGTTTAGAGTTTACGCGATTTCTGTGACCACACTCACTATCTGCCAGTAGGACAACCCTATCCCACGCACAGTGACTGCCACCATTTGTTTTACCTCCATTCCGGGACGGTTACGGTGAACATCTGTTCTGTGAGATCCTGCAGAACCCCAAGGTTCATAGAAATGTCAAAGTCATCAGGAACGATAAGTGACTTGGTGACAATCTGTGACTGGGCCATTCCAAGCCTGTATGCCGTTTTATCTACATTAGTAGTGGTGTAATTCTGTTTGTAGTTAATGAAATATGCCTACAAAAGAACCTGTGATACTCAATCCAAATTACACACATGAGTCACCATTATTTTCATTTATTGGAGCATCGAACTACTAGTTACTGACTGATCATATCATATCATATCGAATTGTACCGTATCGCATCATACCAGACCGCATATACATATACAGATGTCCAATCTAGTTTCTATTATAGTTGCGTGCAAAGGGTTTGTGCAGATTTGCTATTGGAGATGGGGGAACTTCGGACGGGGGCGTAAACAGTGATATCTTTGGAACCTAAAGTCTTGAAACTGAGAGTTAATTGAATTGATAATAAATGAAAATGGAGGGGGGACTCTCATGCTTCAGACCAGGAATTCCCATGTATGAGGCTATGTCGAAAGATGAGCCTTTGCAGTTAGTACTAAACTCACCGGATTCCCTTGGTTTTTATGAATGGAACCAGCATCAGCTACCATCTGGTGTATAGACTCTTTCCTCACCATAGCATCTCTTATCTGCAGCAAGTAATAAATGGTTAATCGTAGGGAATAAACAAACCTTGGGCAATCTCCAACAGTCATCAAAACATTGAGCCTCTTGATTAGACAACACTTTTCACAACATCAATTGTTTCAATATTGGTTAGAGAGCTTAGCTGCAGTTAGCCCACCACCTAAGACATAATAGGGGGGGGGGATTAATAAAGTGCCCTATGAATTGTCTGTCTTAAACCTTAAATGACGATTGCATTTTGTATAAGATGAAAGCAGTTTAGCTTAGTGGTCAAAGTGCTTGGTTCAAGATCGAAAGGCGCTTGGTTCAAGTCTTAGTCATGCCGAGCTCCCACTGTAAATATGAGCTAACACAATTTCCAGCTCTCATCTCTTCAGAACAAACGTCAGGGTATATGGGAAGTCTATTACATAGAGTTGTCGAGTGCCCGCGAAGAGCGAAATAAATTGGCGATATGTTTCATACCTTGCGAATAGCGTCTCTGCCAGCTTGCGTTTTCACTACCTCCGCATCCAGAAGATCAATGCTCGGTGGATGCTCATTCCAGATCTCTTGCTCTTTCAGCATGGGATGTCGCACAACGAATCCATTATGGTTCAGCACATATGTATAGGATAGTGGTCCCAACTGAAACAATATAGTGATAATTCAATACACGTCTCTGAGTTCCCTGATGTGAACAACTATAAAACTACTATGATTTGCTCTTCATAGCTGAATCACACTGTAGGATGATAACGAACCTTTCTGAACGGGATGAATTTGTTGAACTCATTAATGGCAATGTCAATAGCCATTACTCCCAGTAAGTTCGCATCATTCTATGAAATGGAAAAGAATACACGGAGTTCAGGGAGTTCGTTGACGGACCGCGTATAAAGCATGCATCAGAGAGAATGCCCTATAACAGTGAATTAGGCGGGATTGAACTTTGACTCCACGTATGTAATTCCTGCCTACAGTTTGGAATGCACGCTTATCTGTTAGACGGGATTTACCTGATTGGTTTTGTTAAACACTGGCATGGTGAGAGAAGTCAGCATTCCAAGACCCTGAAAAGTGACAAAACAAAAATCGTCACGACCTAGAGATGTTAATTTCATTACAATACATAACTAAATCTATGAATTAACGCAGACAATGACAATCATTTATCAATTAGAGAAAATATTGTTCATTAAGATATGTGCAATCAGTGGGTGCTATGCAGCGGTCTAGAATCAAATATGGCTGATCAAAAGCTCGAAACAGTGGTGAGCTTTTAATCACCGAATTTGATTCCGGACCAGCAATGGTGGAGCAGGCAAACCAAATATAAACCAACACCATTCTCACGGCATTATCAGCATTCACGTATGTTAGGTTCATGCAAAATCAGTCATTTTTGGTTAGTTGTAGGCTGAGCATAGTTTCCCAGACTATGGGACACCAATCAGACAGAGCAGATAAATCCAACTACATGAGTTACACAATGCAATGCGAGCGAGAAGGTCCAAGGTGGAAATAAAGGAATCAATGAATGTATAAATGAGTGAATAATGTATAAATGAATGCATGAATGGATGGATTAATTAACAACTGTATGCATCTATAATGGAACGAATGAAGGAAGAAGTGGATGGTTAGGTGGGTTGTCATGGGACGGGCAGAGGGAGGGTGAAATAGCAGCTGGATTGGCAGACGAACGGATGGAGAGGGGAACGGTAGAAGCCATCAAATGATGAGACAGTCTCTAGCAGCAATCACTGGTTATCGCACAAGATAGTGGATGGATGATTGCGCGTGGTACCTTTAGAATCTACCAGCTAAAACAACAAGACGACAACAGAGAGATTAGAATCGTATTAATACTATCCGGATTGCAGCGGCTGGTTCGGATCGGTTAGTCAATGAGTTCACAATATCTACCAAATGAGTAGGAAAATGCAGGGTAATTCTGGTAGCAACATATAAACCTTGTTGTTGAGGATTTCTATGTCTATTGGAAATAATGCCAAATCTAGAAATGACGAATGAAGGGTAGTAAAGAGGGGGTGTATGAGGATGATAGGAAATCTTACCAGGAGAGGGTCGGGATAACTCCAGTGCATGAATGGCTCATCATCGACCTCAGAGTTATTGTAATCCTGATAGGCTAGAGGGCGAGGTGTTACATGCAAATATCCCTATAGAAACAATCAACAGCATTCAGGGTGACATCACCTTCCCCACTAGCAGCTAACTGGGTCTCAGCTGACTTCAGAGGTGGTTACATTACTAATTGTTTCCAATTTTAGAAATAATTCTTTCGTTACATCTGTTTTGTGAATGGTGGAGGTTGGTGACCTTGAACTGAGTTCATTATTACTGAGCCGTGGAATTTCACCATAACCAATGAGGACTAACAGATGAGAGTGTTGGTCCGCGTCCATGCTCTAGCATCATGCTTATTACGGTGATACCACTGGATATGGCATGTCAGAACAAGCAGCATAAAACACTGTGATGCTAAAAAAACAGTGCAATTAAAGTGCCGGCGCAGTGGTATCACCTGTAGAAACAGATAGAGCAACAAAGGATGTTCATGCCAATGTGCCCATAAACCAGGAGCCTTTCATTACATCCCGTGGGGATGAGAGCGAGTGGTTGATTGGCTTAGACAGTTGGCCACCTTACCCAATCATCTCTGTATGTCATAGAGAGCAGACTCTGCTGCCCGTTGGCATCCGCCATCACTTTGGATAGGCGGTCAGGGAATGGCTACAATTAATCAGCTCCACTATTGTACAATAAGGAGAGTACTAATGGCATAGAAACTAGCTTCCAATTCCGGGAGGACATAATGTGACTGGGAAAACTTAAGAAACTTGGTAGTCTTAGGTACAAGTCGTCAAAATTTTGCTATGATCACAGTCACTACAAAGCCAATTTCAATATTGTATAATAGTGGTCAGGTCATACCTGGATTCCTCTGTCAATTGTGCCAATTCTGGTGATCTTCGCAAAATATCCTACAAATTAATTCATGATTCAGGTCAATCAAATTGTTTCATCAAATTCACTCAGATCCGGGGAATGTAACAAGCAGGGGCGCACCTGGTGATCCCAAATGCCAAAGCTCAAGACAACAATTGAGGCTCAACCGGGAGATTGAAGCAGTCAAACATTCATACAAATTGTGGTGAAAAATCTAACTAATATTGGTGTGATGTCAATGATGTGGCAGCATACCTCCACCTGTGCAGGCGAGCCAGCGGACAGCATCTAGAGGAGTGGGTGCCAGACCCATAGCGTATGTGAAGATCCTGATCTTTCTATCTGGGTCCTTTTCATAAATGACTTTCTCTGGTTTTTCAATCCCTCCGTCTGTCATGATGATGATAATTTTGTTACATTCCGAGCCGAGGTATTTTTTCTCCTCCTCCGTCTTATATGTCTCAAACTGCACAGAGAAATATTCCATTATATCTAAGCTTTAGGACTACAATGTTAGTGACTAAAAACTGAATGATGGGTATTGACAGATTTACTCTCAGAACACACAAATCCTTCAATATGAAGAAATCCTTGCCTATACTGGCTTTAGCCGATTACCTCAGCGGTAGAAACTAGGGCTGGAAACCGCATAAACATGGGTTTGACTTACGGCTCCCATTGTGGGTGTGAGCTCCTCGCACAAATCCTAGCTCTTGGAGAGGAGATGTGCACCGTCTGGCTGTCACAAGCTCTCAGTAGGGTTTGAAAATTATGAAGTAATACAGCTTCCTTTGCCCTTAGGCCTCCGGACGACTGCCGAGGTCATAGGGCCACGTCAAGAGTAACGGAGAAATTCATCGACTGCGAATGTTCACTCAATGTGTTTTGTTGGGGCCTGTTTTTATTGCATCCACATGTTCTAATAGATAAGGCCACTCCAGAGTAGGTCTCCTAGAATCTGGACTAGTAGTTGAACCTTTGGTTACAAACTATACGCGTTATCCATTAAACCATCGCTTCACCCCTATATCATACTATGTAACACTAAACCAACCTTTGCGAAGGAGTCGTAAGCATACTCCAGGGCAGCCGTGTAGTTAGCCTGACCTCTTGGTTCAGTAAGGGCGTTTACATGCTCCATTACTAATGCCTTGTTAAATGATGTTGCCTGCACAAACTCATCAAAACAGTCGGGTCCGAGACGAGGCCGACTGTGCATCATTTCCGTTGACCCGGAGAACTGGAACCAAAGAAACATTCTGCGTATTCTGGTGGGTTCAAGACTTTGTTAGATTATATCATACGCGTTTAATTTTGAAGATAAAGAGTCAATCAATCAATCAATCAATCAATCAATCAATCAACCAATTAACTACAAGAGCAAC
>Ga0224501_10004075_pt1 | contig 11530 bp, 4 predicted proteins | sample SF_Oct11_sed_USG_4_FD_169105 | JGI IMG/M metagenome (GOLD analysis project Ga0224501, IMG submission 169105) | Sediment microbial communities from San Francisco Bay, California, United States - SF_Oct11_sed_USGS_8_1 | ecosystem: Environmental > Aquatic > Marine > Sediment | place: USA...
AACAAGGGACTAACAAGGGACTAACAAGGGACTAACAAGGGACTAACAAGGGACTAACGAGGGACTAACGAGGGACTAACGAGGGACTAACGAGGGACTAACAAGGGACTAACAAGGGACTAACCAGGGACTAACAAGGGACTAACCAGGGACTAACCAGGGACTTAAGGCATCTGCACGGGTGCACCTTTGAAGCCTTCCAAAACGCAATGCAATTTTATCACGAGTGGGGTGAATGTTCACTGCATAAATGAGATTGACCTCCTCACATAACTCTTGGCTCCTATCACTCGGACAAGCCTCAGGCTTGTTAAATAGGAAGGCCTGGAAGTGTCTGTGCCAAACAATAAAAGAGAATTTCATACAATTGAGAGAAAGTATACCACAGTTTCTTACCCGCATTGTCTGGGTTGCTGAAGTCTATGCAGCCATCGCAGCCTCTCTCTCCAACGCAATCATGGAAAAGGAGTCTAACAAGGCCCGGCAACAATGAACTGTCTTCTTTCATTAGGTCTAAACAGATCCTACCGATGTTGTATTCCTAGAAACACAAAATCAGCCCAGTTCAGTGATCTTTTTAGTCGGAAGAGGGGAAGTAGTGGGTGGCTTGGTGGGTAGTGCATTTGCTTTGGATCAAATGACCCAGGATGGATTTTGCATCACTTCGTGTTTTCCCCCTCACCGCATTCGGATCGAAATGTTGGGTATAAATGGTCCATCCATAGAGTACCAGCTCTATAGGGCAAACCATGGACCATCCTGAAAACAAGTCATACTATTCATGTAAAACAAGATTTTATCTGCTTTTTGGCTAAAAAATCACTTGAGATGGAGTGACATGGACTCGGGACTTGGTATGCCCGATGGACAGAAGCAGCGTCAAACTGTTGGGGTGGATCATGGGGAGCTGTCCTGTGATACGCTCTGCAACAATGAATGACCCATAATTTTTAGCTGATGATCTGCGTATCGAGCAGTGGATGGCTACCACTGTATGCATAATTTTGAAGCCATACACGAAAAGAGGTGTTATTTATGAAAGGGAGGCAAAGAGCAGAAAGAAATGTTTTTTTTCTAGAACGATTATTCTTTAAACTGAACTATATGGTAACTTATTATGTCACTGAATTAAAGTTCCTTTGAATGAAGAGTTTTGAATTGTCTGCTTTTTATTCATACTTTTGTCACGATTGAGCAAAAAATCTTCATTAGGCAAAGCAATACAGTTAAGAAATACTAGCACTTTATTTCGTTGAGTTGTTCCACTGTTCATTAGGTAATCCCGTATACACAAAATTAAGTAAAGTTACCAAAGGTGGGTCATCCTATGTTTTTTTATTCCTTCGCCAACAACGTAGAACAGTCTCTTACACAAACTTTTAAACGATGTGATTTTAGCACGAGGAACCATGCAGGATTATTTCACCTTATGACATTCCAACATTAGTTTAATTAAATACTTCTTGCACATGTGGAAGAAGTATTTGATCAAACTAAAGTGATCAATATTGCAATGATACAATCATCTGGAAAGGTACAAACATCTTGGTAGCAAAATTCGGTGGCTATGAAGTACCCGGATCAAGTACAGCACAGGTTTCTACCTCCACAACCAAAGGCCTGCTTTAAACGGTGCGAGCTGGTGCGAACTAGGCGTTACCATGGTGCGAATCACCACCGAGTGCGCACCACCCGGTCCGCACCAAATGAGTTCGAATGAGAGCGAGCCACTCTCATTTCCACGGTTCGCATAGAGTGTTCATCTGAACCGGTTCTAGCCATGGAAACCCATGAAAATTAACGGATCACTTTACAGCCTTTTACATATAATATATGATGAACACATCATTGAGCTTGGATTAGGATCTGGTTTGTCTACTGAGCTCGGTATAGGTCCATGGATTTACTTAGACTGTAGCTTCCAATCGCACCACTGACATTCCACTGTGATATAGTGTATCCCAAAGACACGCAAATACTATACAATATCATATGTGTATGGGTGTAACCAACCTCTAAGAAATGTGACCAACTACCCCTATCTGGGCAACCTTGTTTCCGTAGATGGCGACCATGAACCAGAGGTGGCAAGGAGAATTGGATTGGCATGGAACAATTTCAAGAAACTTGACAAATACCTCATACAGCCAAAATTTCCTCTCTCTCTTAAAAAGAAAATCTGTATGCAATGTATAGTTCCCACCATGACATATGCCTCTGAAACCTGGATCATCACCAAACAGCTGGAGAGCAAAATAAGATCTGCACAGATGCAAATGGAAAGAAAGATGTTGGGCATGCGGTGGGAAGAGAAGCGAACAAATGCCTCAATCAAGGAAGAGACCAAGCTGCCAGATGTGCTGCAGAGGATCAAGAGCTCTAAATGGAGCTGGGCTGGACACACGGCCAGATCGCTTGCAAAATAAAACTGGTACGGCAGCATTCGTGACTGGAAACCATCAGGAAGGAGAAGTCGAGGAAGGCCCAAGATGCGTTGGATTGATGATGTAAGACGGTATGCAGGAACAAACTGGATCAACAGAGCACAAGACAGAGATCAATGGCAGGAAATGAGGGAGGCCTATGTCCAGCAGTGGAACCCAGGAGGTTGTTAATGATGATGATGATGACGGGTGTATCCAGGTACGGTATGTAGAAATTCTGCGCATCTCATTGAAATACGTGTAGAGAAACTTCAGCGGCATATAACGATAGAAACAGAAACAGAGTCTGTGATGTGATCAGGTGCATTGGATTTCAATTATTGTTGCCAATTGAATATTTTGTAATCTGCAGTTATTTTCACATCCACCTACATCTAAGAGTGCAGCTAGGCGCCAATCGATTGTAACTGCTGTTATCAAAGCAATTAACAGCTTGTCGCATGTGAGGTTTCCGATGTCATGTATATTTCTTCCAGCATTTATCACCATAAATATGAGACCTTGAGCTAAGTAGTGACACAAAACTCCTTTGTGTCACTGAGCTAGGTTTATAGGTGGAAAGCTCAATAACACCGGTTCTTGATTCTGTTTTTTGGTCTTCATGCTCGACCCATATTATGCGACATCTTGATCTTACAGTTGGTTATAAGCTTTAGAATCTACTGCACTCTTGCCCTATAGTATAGGGTAGATATTTGAGAGTGGCGGCTGTCAAGGCACCCTCCTTGGCTATCCTATCTAGATGGACCTCCTAAGACCGAGGCTTGTTGGACCAGCAGGAGCTAAGAGTGATGTGAGGACCTCGTTCCCACAATGGGTGCTCAGCATGATTAAAACCTTCAGGATTTTTCGAACTAAGCGTTCTACTTCTAACCATGCATTCAGCTATCCCGTTATTCCCTGTTGATGACACCAATCACATAAATATCACCAGTGAGAACAGTGTCACTCACACCTTGTACCTGAGTTATATGATTCAAGGACCTTTCACTATTATATTGATCGATTTACAGCAAAATCTGACAGATCTCTTACGAGATTGACTCTGATGGCAAGCCTACTACAATCCGCGTCTCTCTTCAGATTATTTTCAATCTCCTTCAGAGTTGAAGGTGGTCATCGATCTGATATCATCAGACAATAAGTTAGGATTAACCGAAGGACATCCGGATTAAGTCAATCATCGTATCGGCTCTTCCCTATCACATTGGTTCGGTGCTTATTAGCCGTATTCTGTTATTGGTCATGGGCCTGACTTGTCTGAGTTTAGGTGATAAAAGGATAATTACCACTACCAGAAATAGTTGGCGTAGGTGACTGCACTAACCACTGATCTTGCCAGTGTTGCCGACATGATCACAGGTGTCAAGGTCACACTATAAGTGTGGTAGGGAGGTTGTGGTACGTTTTCTATTGTTCTTGTCTGGCGCTTGAGCATCCTATTTAATGTACCTCTTGAGCTTGTAGCTTGTTGGGGCAGTAGCAGCGAGAATAGATGTGCGGATCTCATACTTACAACAGGACTGCGCCATGACAGGAATATGAACTCAGGTTCTCACGATTACGAGTCCAGCGCTCTATTCTATTGTGCTATCCCGCTATCCCTATTTCACTCTGGGCTTTTTAAGTAAAGCAGGATATCCTTCTGATTGCAACATTTTTGCTTTGAAATCAGCCAGAAACTTGCAGAGCGCTGAATTTGTCATTCAGCAACAGAGGGCTGCCCAAATGATTCAGTCATACGTGTTCATGCAGTAAAACGCACAAACTGCTTATGCTATCATAGTCTAGCTATATACGCATGTACAAATACAGATACACCTACATACACCAAAGATATCTACTCACAACCGAACCTATTTGACAGAAGAATTACCTCAAGTTTGGTGATGGCCTCAGCAGATGCAAGAAAAAAGATGATAGCGTAACATTTGTAGACATCCATTCTTCCTACAGAAAAGGACATTGTGGTGACAACCGAAGTTCCTAAGGAATGATAATGACTAAGGCGAAAATGACTTGCGGCCATAATAATGGACATGCTGGACCGGTTTTGTGGTTTTTCTGCAGCATTTAAGCCAATGTTTGATGCAAGTTCATCAGTCTAGTCTTGATATGGTAGTAAACCAAGCAGTCCACCAAAATACAAGAAATTGTCTCTGCTATATGGCTGGAATAGACTGTTCGGTTGAGTGAAGGAAGAATGGTAGAGACTAAAATAGCAAAATCAGGTCGATGAAACTGAGGTATTCTGCCCGAAGGCAGGTGTCTTATCAGCTGGCATTGCCATGGTGTCGTGAGAGGATACTAAGGTGATTTCCCATTCCCTTCTGTGTGTCGACAAGAAGCATCAAATAAAAAACGCTATGACAATGTTTACCTCGGATACATGTATCAATTATTTCTCTAATAGATATAGACAAGGGTGAACACATCAATTCAAGAGAAATTCAACTCCATGGGAACTGAAAATCCATACAAAGTGTGTTGGTCATGAGGCAATTTTAAAATTGATCAATTTTGTAAAACGTATGTGAACGCGAGTGTCGATGATTGCCTAACCTTTACCTGCCACGATCCTACTACTTACTCATGTGCTATAGGCATAGATCTCCCCTTTTCTATAACCTTGATCTTCAGCGTCGTAGTGAATCTGCTGCGTTTGATACTTGTTTTCAACCAGTTACGACTTAGCACGGATCACCACGAGGGGGTCAGTATCAACACTCCACCTCAAGTTGCGATTAATGTGAGGAGCTCATACCCACAGCGGTGTCCGCTATGATGGGAATTAAAGCCCTGATGCTCACGGTTGTGCTCTACCACTGAGTTATATCGCTATCCCACAGACACAGATCAAAAAGTGTTTGAATCATGTGTCACATGAGTTTTGAACTCGTATATACTACAGTCTGCCACTCGATATGAAGTCAGAGATATATTGATCTACGTACCACGTGTCTTGTTTTCTCTGTTTCTTTTGACAGCTATGAATAAAAACCAATCAACCATTTTCTTTTATACTTAGTGCTGGTTTTTGATTGGTCTATCTCTTCAGGCATGCTTGGAGTTGTGATGTAACATCCTTTGATTTCCAAGCATGGCGATGGATGTGATATAAAAAATATCAAGCCCATTTATTAGTCATCTAGCTATAGCCTTGTACCGGAGCCCTTCCCCCAACGGCACCACGCAACCTGTGGACATTGAGGAGGAAGTCGCACATTCAACCATGAACAGACAATAGCTGGACGAACAAAGAACCAGAGCCCTTCAGCTCCTCAGCTGTTAAGCTAAAGACACAAACTGAACCACGCTAGGTGGCTTAGGGTCACCACGGTATAGTGGAGGTCCCAACCATTGAGTAAGGGTCAAGACCACTTCAGTAGGAGTGAGTGTGCAAACAAATAGTTTATAGGTTGGCTGACCCCTCCCCAACCTAGCACCATGGGACATTAATCTCCAACCATTTTGACCAATGTTTTGTCATTGGATCAAGGCCATCTCTTGCGAGTTAGTGAGGTTGATGCTTAAGCAACCCTCCCTAAAGAGCCTGCCACACGATGGCGCATTTGTGAAAAAATCGCATATAGCGTTTTGTAAGAAATCGTCCTACGAATTTGCAATAACTGTTTCCCTCGAAAATGGTAATTCTAGCATGCTGAATGAAATCACATAAATTGCGCTTCCAAGGCATGCACAGATTCGCTCAATCACTACTATCGCCCGTGGGATTCCACAGGCTATAAATAGAAAGTCAGAATGACGAACTCGACTGACTTGAAACCTCATTTGAGTCAGTTTAGGAGCAGTCATCATCGCAAAGCAGGAAACACTCGCAATACATGAGAATCAGAGCATCAATGGCTAGTATAAAATGAAATCTGGCTGGATTTACTTGCGAGTAGCGGCTAGTTGAGTCTGACCACGAGGACAATTTCCATGCACGATTTCTAACGGCAGTTTGACCGGAAACAGGACCCCGTCATGACACCAACTACACAATCTCATTGGCCTTGGTCAGGTGACTGCGGGAAACCCTAGTAGTTTAATGAATAGTGATCGCAATCGTGTGGCTAGGAACGCGAATTGCCATTTTTCCGCGGTTTGCGATCAGCTTATCGCAAAATCGCAAATTCGCCATCGTGTGACAGGCGCTTTACTTTGAGCTGATTCACACACACTTCATGAAGAAACTGGTCCTCGAAGGACGAGTGTCATTATTTGTATTATTATTATTATCAGGATTATTTTTATTATTATTTTTATTATTATTGCCACTGCTAAATTACTCTGTAGTTTGTAGTTTTGTATTACAAAAATGACACTGGAAGTTTTTCAACCAGTAGCAAAGTTCAACCACCTCTGGATATAAGAAATCAATGATATTTCTGCTGATAAACAGATATACCCAAGAGGAAACTATAGGATAGAGAACTCAGACGTGGCCTTTCATTGATTTCTGCTAGCGATAGTAGGTCATGCTTCACCTGGCCATGCTCGCTACTAGACAACTAGGTCAGGTTCATCAACCGGGGCTTGCAACCGTGAGAATCCTGGTTTGGACCCAGGTCACGTTAGACTCCCATTGTGAGTACGAACTCCTCAGGTATACCCTACCTCCGACTACTCCAACAGGCCCAGGCTTAGGAGGTTTAGTAAATAGGATGTTTAAGTGCCTGAGTAGAATTTGAACAAAAATGTGAGGGTCTTCAAAAGGGAGGGTGGCAGGTCGAGTGGTTAAGCACTCGCTACGGGCGCTGAAGGCCCCGAGTTCAAAACACAGGATTTAAAAAAAATCTTGGTTCACTCAGCAGGGAATGGGTACCCGGTTCTCTTCAGAACAAGGGAAGGTGTAGACAGTGAAGAGAAAGTGTAGCACACAACTCAGTTACACCATCGATGATGGAAATTGACTTTCCCAGTTCCTCACATGACCAGTAACCTTTGCCCTAAACTAATATATGCATTATATTCATATGTGATTATGCATTACGGACACTTGCTTACAATTCATTGACCACACGCATGTAGATTGCTATTACTCCATCACACCATCTGAAAACAAGTGGTGGTATATTCATCGGTGAGTTTATGCCAGCAGTGACACTACATTTCAGCCATATGCTGCTGATGCTCGCCTCATGAATGACTTTGTATTTCGTAATGACTCGTAGGTCAGTATTGTCGTATTGACAAAACCTTGCTGTTTCAATCCCTGTTTTCGCAACTATTAAAAGTAGCTAAAACATATTGGATCATTGACGCCATTTTGAAAACAAGACTTTGCTGCTATCCATGTAAAATAAAATTAATCTAACCTTTCAAGGAGCCATGACTTTTCGGGCCCAGGTCATTTTTCAGGATACACACAGTTCAACTACCAGTACAATGGTCTGCAATCAAAAGAGCATCCATTAATCATATTTTTATAATATTCCTAGATGCTCATGGACAAGGAAATACCCTCACTGCGGATTATAATCAGGGTAACAGACTGAGTGACCTCAATGACATGGATGTTATGGTAGGTAACCAGTCTATTTTGGTTTTACTTGATATCTGGGATGATCCGGCCGGCTAGCTGCGATCGTTTATGTGATGGCGGATATGGGATTAGCACTCAGCCCGTTCTTGCCTTCTTGAGCAAGCAGAGAGGTGTAAGTCATTTTTGTAGTTGGGCAGCCACAATAATAATCACAATCATAATCAGTTCAGTTTACCATAGGTTGGTCTATGGGTAGTATCTCCGTTTCTTGCTGCCTTTCTTGCATCTCATCTCTCCACTCTCTGATGTTATCAATTCATTCTGTTCGCCTTCGTCCACGTAGTTCAGTTCTTTCTACGTTACCCTTTATCGCAGCCAACATAACTCGTGTGGTTCTTGCGGTTGAAGATCAATTATCTTTGCCGATTAAAACGCTGAGAGTGTAGTTGGAGGTCAGCTTAAACACTGGGTCAGAGCAAGATTCTTCTATTATAATTCTATACCATGCATCCTATTTAATAGACCTCCCAAGCCTGAGCTGGAATGGTAGGAGCTAGGAGATATCTGAGGGTCTATCTATACTCATGACATGACCGGTGTTTTTTAGACAGGTCCTCGCGGTTATGATGCCAGCTCTCTACCACTAAGCTATCCCGCTATTCTGTATTTGACCCCTGACATATTGTTTGATCAAGGACTTGCCCATCATCTGAATAATTGGTAATAAGTGTGAAAAATCAATAGAAAAAGAAACTGAAAGCGTTTCCCCATGCGCTAGTTTACAAAGAGCGTACAGAGGAAGTTAATAGAGAATAAAAAAACATTGAGAGGTCTATGCGATTTATTTTTGCATTGTGAAATATACATACACATGCATAAGTCTTACTAACATATATGCAATCCATGACACATTGACCACTTTTGCAGATTATGTGTTTTCCTGTAGGTTATTCACTAATCCCACATTACATTATCACTATAGTATCAGCATCACCACGCCTGTGTTTATCTATTATAGCCTATCCATCGAATTTCTAATCCTTGTCTGTTGCTGGGTTTATATAAGGGTACTCAACGAAAAAATCCTCTGACGAATATTCGTGCAGTGACGATGGATGTAAACCGAGTGACTCCATATGGTGTTGAACGCAGATTTTAGGAAGATGTTCATTCAATTCGAATTATTTTGTTGTCAGGAAGTAAATTTCACAGCGAGCCACCATAATCACCATGGTAAGATCTGGTGGCCGGTTCGTGACTTCTCAGATATCAGAGAGATCTCCTCTACTTGTTGAGTTATGTCAATCAACAATCGTTCAGCGTGGCTTCATATGAACTTTTCTCATTGATAAAGTCGACCGTTGACTAAGGATTGATCAGCAAGCATCCTCGTATAAACCCAGCATCTGTGTCTCTGTGATTCTGCAAAGTCTGGGGTTCAGTAAGGCAGTAAATGAAGCCCGAAACACTGCATGTCTCCATTGCGATAGTTCCTTTATACAGAAATAGGGCTCTTTTCCATCAAACTGGTAAGCCTTGAAACACCGCCTTCATTAAAGTTTTATTTCAGTTTTATTCGATAGGTCACTGTAAGAGAACACACATAAATATACCAGCTGTCGGCATGGGCAATGTATCCATGAAATGCAGCTGTGGATAAAAAAATTAATGCGTTTTTCTATGAAGAGGGAAACACGGGGAGCACCAAGCGGAACAGGCTGAGATGAGCTTAGCCATTCAGAGGAAGAAGCGGTGGTTCGGTGGGTATAGTGCATTCTGGTTTGGACCAGGTGACCCAGGTTCGATGTCAAGAGTACTAACTTTATGGGGGGGGGACCCTGAACCATTCTAAATACAAGCTATACGGTTAGTGATGCCATCCATGTTGAACGAAATGATATTGTCACCCAAAATACAGGTATTTAAAAAAGAAAAAGATTCACCAACAATACTTGAGGCCAAAAACCTGCCTATATCCATATATCCATGCACAACCTTGTTTTACTGTATGGAACAAGACCAGAAAAGTTAGCAGAGTGACCCAGTCTTTATTTTTCATATGTTTGTTTATTTTGCATCAAATAAATCAGCAAATCAGATTGAGATGGTCACTCTAAGCTCTAATAAAGCTGATAAAAAACAAACATTGCAAACCTAATACTCTACCACTGACCTATCCCGTTATTCTGCTATCCCATGGCGGGCTGCCATTGAGACGGTGAGCTCCTCACATTAATTCTGGTGCTCCATGCAGAGCATTAACTGGTGAAAAGACAAGTATCTAACCCGGTAGCTTCATCAGTATCGCAAGGTGTCGAACGGCAAAACAGAAAAGAACATATTTTTTTCTCAATCTAAACATGATCATGGCGGATTAGGGGATTATCAGTGCTCAATTTTGCAATTAAAACTGAGCGCAAGACGAGTGTTCAATAAGCTTTTTATAGAATGAAATTGAGATTATGGCTTTACACTTTTTTGGTTAATGCATGCCACAGCAATAACAGCATCAGTGCTGTTCAGTGACATAGAGACTACTGTGCATTGTAATTTGTAAACCCTTGCCGCCTGCCACAGTTCGTTTTGGACTTAAAATCGCTAGATCAAACTCAACCGCTTGATCCCAGTATTAGTGAAGGTGGATTAATAGGAGTTATCTATAGATGAGCAATTTCCATTACTTCAAATACAGAGAATATTAATTCTATAAATAGAAAAAATCTTTAAAAATCTATAAAAGACATTTGAAAGACTACACCACTGAGTCATTGCTGAGTCGGGTGAAGTAATAACTTAAGTGATAGCATATTGGGCCTAGGACCGGTCCGAGGTTCAATTCCTAATACAGGCAAAAACTGTGTTTTTGCAACATCCTTACCAGTTTTGGGTCCCGAGGACCTCACATAGGGTTACCTTATCTATGGGGCATGAGGGTGCAAATGGAGGTCTCCTAATGATACGCCCTGGAAAATTGCTTAGTCAATGACTCAGTAGGCCTATTCCTGCACCATTTCTGTCATGATGACATGAAGAAGAAAATTGTCAAAATAATGGTACCGGCATGCATTTTGGTGTCACCGTTCATTCATGACAGGTTTATTGAAAAGACTAATTGGTAATCTGTTATCCTAAATCAATCCAGTTAACTTGGATATGAATGACCGTTGTAATAAATGTTGAAACCTTGTGAATACTCAATTTGATATGCCAAGATATTTCTGATTGCCGCATCCTCCACCTGTTGTGAGAACCTAGCAAAGAGATTAAACATCTAGGAGCGAAATATGTTGCATCCCATAGGTTGACAGTACGCAGAGGACAGTTATAACAACTGTTTGACCCTTTCTAAAAGTGATTGTGAGTCTGAAACATTCATTCTCTCAGAGGATAGTAGATTTTAAAAGGAGTTAGAAAGAGCTGTACATGTGTATCACAGACCAATCAGGATGAAGTAGAGCTGTACATGTGTATCACAGACCAATCAGGATGAAGTAGAGCTGTACATGTGTATCACAGACCAATCAGGATGAAGTAGAGTTGTACATGTGTATCACAGACGAATCAGGATGAAGTAGAGCTGTACATGTGTATCACAGAC
>Ga0224501_10004076_pt1 | contig 11529 bp, 8 predicted proteins | sample SF_Oct11_sed_USG_4_FD_169105 | JGI IMG/M metagenome (GOLD analysis project Ga0224501, IMG submission 169105) | Sediment microbial communities from San Francisco Bay, California, United States - SF_Oct11_sed_USGS_8_1 | ecosystem: Environmental > Aquatic > Marine > Sediment | place: USA...
AGAGGTTACATCATAGAGCACTTACTTGGGTTTACCTAGAGGTTACATCATAGAGCACTTACTTGGGTTTACCTAGAGGTTACATCATAGAGCACTTACTTGGGTTTACCTAGAGGTTACATCATAGAGCACTTACTTGGGTTTACCTAGAGGTTACATCATATTTGTAGTGGTGCTGGACAAGAAGTTGGAAGATCGTGCCATGTTCTAAGGTTCAAAGGGAAGAAGATTATGGTAAATAACTATCAATAAATATCAATGATAACACTGTTCATATTGAATTCCGCCCAAACAGTTATTTACCGAATATATTTGCTTTTCGGTATTCTTGGGTTTATTTATTTATTGTTATCTAGTTGGATTGTGGTATTCATCCGGGAATGAAGGGTATGGAGTCTCTACCATATACAGATATTACTGACCTAGATGATATTGATGTTCTTCTCATTAGCCAGTAAGTCACATAACCCAGTAAGTCACATAACCCAGTGTGAGTCACATCACCCAGTAAGTCACATCACCCAGTGTGAGTCACATCACCCAGTAAGTCACATCACCCAATAAGTCACATCACCCAGTAAGTCACATCACCCAGTAAGTCACATCACCCAGTAAGTCACATCACCCAGTAAGTCACACGACCCAGTAAGTCACATGACCCAATAAGTCACATAACCCAGTAAGTCATATGGCCCAGCAAGTCACATGACCCAGCAAGTCACATGACCCAGCAAATCTCGTCAATATATTTAAACTATCACATGACTTTTTTTCCCGTTGGATAGTTTGGCAAAGAAAACTCGAGGACTTCGGCCCATTCAGCAGAGTAAAGAGTAAGCCCCTTACACGCTGATGTAGAAGCACTAACTCCCTAAACTGGATGACCTGAGTGTCTGCCATTGGCCATCAGATAATTAGCTCGTTCAACATTGTTACACAACTTATGTGAACCGGTCATTAAACGGCTGGGCCGCGAATAACCAAATCAAATGTACATATGTATGTATATATGTATGTACATATGTATGTATATATGTGTGTGTATATGTGTGTGTATATGTGTGTGTATATGTTAGAATTCTCACTTTCAGCTTTCATTTGGACCACTGTGGAGCCTTACCCTGGTTTCTGGCTAAGACACCGTTCAAAGGAAGAGTATTTATGACTCATGCCACAAAAGCTATTTACAGATGGCTGCTCTCGGATTTTGTCAAAGTAGGTAAGTATGTGTGCAATGCTAGATGCACGGTAAGTTCTCTTCAAGGCCATGATGCCATTTGAGTGTAAGGCTCATGATCTGATTCCCGATTTGTTGGACTATGAAGTGGTATGTGGTGTCAAGTTGTTACTTTATATAACCAACCTGACCAAAGCTTCAGAGGCAACTTCCTGCCAACAGGTATTGGTTTAACCCGCGATTATGCCAATGCTGTCTGCCCCGGTCTGACTGATGAAAAATCGCTATGGTGTAATATCTGCCACTACCGCATGAAGACAGCATCCACTATTGACAGGAATTTTATGGCCTTGTCTAAACATTTGCTCTCTCTCTTTCCAGTAATATCTCCTCAGAGTCCATGCTGTATACGGATGCTGATATCGAAGCTAGTATGGAGAGGATAGAAACTGTGGATTTCCACGCGGTAAGCATTATAAGTATGAAGCGTCAGACGTCCCGCTGGAGGCTCAGGAACACAGTGGTTGACCTGTGTCTTTTTTTAATTATCTGTATCGCTTTACAGAAATGGTCGCTTAATAGTCTGATAAAAGAACCAGTTCCCAATGTAAAAACTGAACAGACATCGGTGACAGTCATTTCTCTGATAGAAAGCTCTTTATCCTTTGAAATGTTTCTTTGCTATGCCGTGTCAGTCCCCGACCAATCTCCAGGAATTGGTTGATGAGTTACTCTATGTGTACTGGCACCAGTGCCATGGTGTTTTAACCGGCTAGATTTAAGTGCTTTCATTACTTTTAGGAGACGGATGTGAACGGTATACGATTCTGGTGTTACCAAGCTGGTCATGTACTCGGCGCAGCCATGTTTATGGTGGAGATTGCTGGTGTAAAGGTTCTTTATACTGGTGACTTCTCCAGACAGGAAGATAGACATCTGATGGCAGCAGAGATCCCAGACATGCAGCCCGATGTGCTCATAGTGGTCAGCGGCTCTCACTGTTCTTCATGCTGTTGGTTCGGTTTCATTGGTCTAGATGCTCGGAATACTTGCAAAAATGTTTAACTAACTCACTGAGCACGCGTGATCGCAATCGCTACTGGCCTGACACAAATTACGTACCCGAGTTTTGAGATTATATAAAACTTTTGTTTTTGAAGGTCTTCATTAAAATTGTTCCAAAGTCTAGGTGCTGCGACCCTAAAAGATAAATCTCCAGTCCGATTGAATGTCCTGGGAACGTGAAGAGAGTTTCTCATATTAGTTCTCATTAAGCCGATGTTGAGGCGGATACGATCATGTTCGTCAGATACGATGGCGCGTCTCCAGTAACAGTAACTCCATTTAAGTGTGATGAGTGAGTCACTTATGGTTACATAGTGGTTTCCTCTCACCAACGGTGTTATGAAAAAGACTTAACCGGGCCTTCCAGTCAGCCTCAAGCAATGGTTGTGGATGTAATTTTATTTAGCCCAGTCTATGTTTCAATACAAGTGGACTCCTCGGATTTAGGGCGTGGAAACTTGGGATTCAGGGGGGATAATCTAAGTTTTCTCGCGTTGCATCATTGTAGGAGTCAACGTATGGGACCCACATCCATGAGCCGCGTGATAAGCGGGAGGCTAGGTTCACAGGCCTCATCCAGGAAATAGTGAAACGCGGCGGTCGTTGTCTCATCCCAGTCTTCGCTCTCGGCAGAGCGCAGGAACTACTGCTAATTTTAGGTAGGATCAAAGCCCCTCACATCCATTAGATAAAATAAGGTCATCCCTGAGGCCATGGTTTGGGCAGATAGCATCCCTGAGGCCATGGTTTGGGTAGATAGCATCCCTGAGGCCATGGTTTGGGCAGATCCCTGAGGCCATGGTTTGGGTAGATCCCTGAGGCCATGGTTTGGGTAGATCCCTGAGGCCATGGTTTGGGTAGATCCCTGAGGCCATGGTTTGGGAAAATGGCATCCCTGAGCCCATGGTTTGGGTAGATGGCATCTCTGAGGCCATGGTTTGGGCAGATCCCTGAGGCCATAGTTTGGGCAGATAGCATCCCTGAGGCCATGGTTTGGGCAGATAGCATCTCTGAGGCCATGGTTTGGGCAGATAGCATCCCTGAGGCCATGGTTTGGGTAGATAGCATCTCTGAGGCCATGGTTTGGGCAGATAGCATCCCTGAGGCCATGGTTTGTTTCCTGAATAGCCTTAATATTATGTCTCTATTGGGGCTCCTTCATTGTACCTGCAACCCAAATTTGACACAGGTGAAGCAAGAAAGCGATACCTCTTCTGGTAGTTGGGCCAAAAACAGTAACCTAGAATTACGTGACAGCGTTGAACAACAGGTTATGGGTATAGTAAGACTATCGAACCAACTCAGTCTGTCCTCTAATCGGTGACAATTCCTTCATGTCATTGCTCTGGTTTAGAATTAGAAAACAGATTGTGTGGGTAAATTAAACCGTTGTAGATTTATCACATGTAAAATAGTGTCGTAGCCATGGTTGTGTTTTTCAGATGAATACTGGAGCTTGCATCCTGAGCTCCATGACATCCCCATTTACTATGCCTCATCACTGGCTAAGAAATGCATGTCTGTATATCAGACATATATAAACGCCATGAACTCTAAAATACAGAAACAGATCACCGTCAGCAACCCGTTCAACTTTAAACATATCTCCTACCTCAAGGTCAGTGTTGACTCGTCACTAAACATCCTATCCCTAGTAGCGGGTTCCATACTGTGTGCGCTGTCAGAATACTCACATGGCTGCACTGTTTAGCTGGTTCCATACTGTGTGTGCTGTCAGAATACTCACATGGCTGCACTGTTTAGCTGGTTCCATACTGTGTGCGCTGTCAGAATACTCGCATGGCTGCACTGTTTAGCTGGTTCCATACTGTGTGCGCTGTCAGAATACTCACATGGCTGCACTGTTTAGCTGGTTGCATACTGTGTGCGCTGTCAGAATACTCACATGGCTGCGCTGCTTAGCTGGGTCCATACTGTGTGCGCTGTCAGAATATTCACATGGCTGCCCTGTTGACTACATTTTTGTGACTGAGCACGATGACTGTATCACTATGACAGCCTGGACCGGGCTTCACTATGGCAGCCTGGACCGGGCTAGATAAACACTTGATAGTGTCAGTTAGTCCACACTATTACTCCGCTCGTTTACAGTCTATAGATCACTTTGAGGATCTGGGGCCGTCAGTGGTGATGGCCAGCCCCGGTATGATGCAGTCCGGTTTGAGTCGTGAACTGTTTGAAGATTGGTGTACAGACAGAAAGAATGGCACTATCATTGCTGGCTACTGCGTGGAGGGAACTCTGGCTAAGGTAGGCAGAGCCGTCCTTACCACTTCCGACTGGACATCAGCGATGTCTTCTGATAATTTGTCATGTTTGTGGTTCTTCACTACCATTGTAGCCTTTTTACTTTTTAAAATAATAGAATGTTAGAGAGATTTTTGGCCATACTTGATGACATCGAGCACCGCTGCTTGGTGCTAATTCTCCACAGCTCTACGACCACCTGAAGCTGTTAACTATTATCCTGGTTTATCCTCACCTTTGTATGTTGTGGCTAACGTCGGTATTAACTGGCTCTGCTCAGGCGAGGTGAAGGCGTGGCTCGTTCCCATAGCCAATGACTACGAGAGGAAGTGGGTGTTTCTTGTATGACAACGGTGTAACTGGTTCCCCACTCTTACTTTTCTTCCTCACCACCTTCTGACTAGCGGTGATTTTAATACCGTAAGCTTTTGGGAGGCACTGTGGCCGAGTGGTTAGAGCGCTCGTCACTGGTGCTGAAGGTCCCGAGTTCAAAACGCCGTTTGGGCCCGGGATTTTTCAATAACTGTCTCCGTTCACCCAGCAGTAAATGGGTACCTGACTCTCTTCGGAGCTGGGGAAGGTGAAAGGCGATGAGGAGGAGGAGTGGCATCCCACCTCAATTACACCGTTGCCAGCACAAGCTGACTAACAGCCACTTCCCCGACGGCTATTAATCGCTTTTACCTTTATGTAAAGCTTTGTTTTGCAGAAAATCCTGAGTGAGCCAGAGGAGATTGAGACACTGAATGGTCAGAAACTGCCTCTGCGTTGCTCTGTGGATTATATTTCTTTTTCTGCTCACACAGACTATGAGCAGACGAGTGATTTTATCAGAACAGTCAAACCTCACCACGTGGTAAGCGATTGAAACCAGTGGCATAAAATTTACCAAGAGTCGGGCATATGAGAAGGACGACATTTGTGTGTAATAATGTTTTTTTAACAAGACTATCATCCATTCCAGTTTGGATTCAATAACCCGAAAGGTTCCACCCAGGCTTTCCTAACCGGGGAGTGTTTTGAGGGCCGTCTGGTGTATACGTATGAAGATTTCAGAGAGGCGGTATATAACTCTCCTTATTAAACACACGGATATATTGTCAGTAGGGACTCGTGCTAACCCTAACTGCATTATCAGGTGTTGGTACATGGTGAGCAGAATGAGATGATGAGATTGAAGGCACAGCTGCTGCGCGAGTATGAAGAGAATGAGGAGACTATTCAAGTACACAGTCCAGCCAACGCAGAAACAGTGCAACTTCACTTCAGAGGAGAAAAAATGGCAAAGGTATCTCAGCGTATGACTGTATAAACTTATTGGCAATGCCGTTCTGTTCGTAATCTAAGGTGACATCTGTACTCTGCTCAGGAGATTAAGGTTGTGCCTGGTTGTCCTATATAAAAGGTATAATCAAGTGCAGCCTTTTCGGCATCACAAACAACACTTCCTACCCCTAGTCAAGCAGTGGGTGCCTCTTTACTGTCGGGACAGTTAGCTATGAGTGCCTCTTTACTGTCGGGACAGTTAGCTATGAGTGCCTCTTTACTGTAGAGACAGTTAGCTATGAGTGCCTCTTTACTGTAGAGACAGTTAGCTATGAGTGCCCCTTTACTGTAGAGACAGTTAGCTATGAGTGCCTCTTTACTGTAGAGACAGTTAGCTATGAGTGCCTCTTTACTGTAGAGACAGTTAGCTATGAGTGCCCCTTTACTGTAGAGACAGTTAGCTATGAGTGCCCCTTTACTGTAGAGACAGTTAGCTATGAGTGCCCCTTTACTGTAGAGACAGTTACCTATGAGTGCCCCTTTACTGTAGAGACAGTTAGCTATGAGTGTCCCTTTACTGTAGAGACAGTTAGCTATGAGTGCGCTGCTGCTGAGTAATTGAGTAGTGATTCCCTGGTATTATGTTGACAGGTAGTGGGTGAGCTCGCCTCTCGTAAGCCCGAGCATGGGCAAATAATCTCTGGAATTCTTGTCAAGAGAAACTTCTCGTACCATATCATGTCACCCAAGGACACGGCTAGTAAGTACACGTGTGTGCGTCTATTTCTATATTTATAGTACCGGTGTTGTGTGCCTTGAAGCATTATCCATCTCTATGTCCTAGGTTAGCCATACCCAATGGCTTGTTACCAACCCCTGCCTCGCCATATTGTCAAGCAATTTGGTTTGCCACTTTGAGCAGTCTCTCAATCCGGTCTTTTGTTACAGCATACACGGATTTGCAGTCTAGCGAGATGATGCAAAGACAGTCCATCGCGTATGACGGCAGCTTTTCACTTCTCGAGTTTCACCTGTCTCAACTGGCGGGTGAGGTGAAGAGCATTCGTATCGAGGATAAACATTTCCTGCAGGTGTTTAAGGAGATCACCATCAAACTCGACGGGCACATGCTTGTTTTGGAGGTGAGCCGCAGACGGGCACATGCTTGTTTTGGAGGTGAGCCGCAGACGGGCACATGCTTGTTTTGGAGATGAGCCGCAGACGGGCACATGCTTGTTTTGGAGATGAGCCGCAGACGCGTGACTTCTAAACCCTAACCTCCCTGGACCATTCGTTCAGTCTTGTTGTGCACGCGTCACACTGAACTAAGTGGGTGTCCTGGTAGAGTGTGAGTTGGTGCGGACAAGCCAACTTCCACTATAAACTCCACACGTTCCCAGAAGGCTCTATGCTTCCGCCAAGCTTGGCTGAGTAGCACGGGTAGGCCCAAAAGCACGGCATTTAAACCCAGCATAACACCATACTCAGTGATGAGTGAGTGCCTACTTCCGAACCTATTATTCTATGCGAGCAATTAGTCATCATGTAGCCGAACCTAGTAAGTGCATTTATGGGGAATGTGTACACACAGCTTGACCTCAAGCCAAGCGCTCTAAGCACAGACCTATACCTGTAGTGGTGTGCACAATCAGCAGATTCCCACATTTTGAACAGTTACTACTGCGATGGTTATGGCTCTAATTTCAGTGGCAATGCAGTCCTATCAATGACATGTATGCAGACGCTGTGATGGCCATCATACTCAAATGCCAACAGGAACCCATCCCAGCAAAGAAATGTGAGTAAACTATGATTGTTATTCCTTCTACATTTTTGTTGTTGTTGTGATAGCTTTATTTATACTTTAAACCTAAGTGGCTCAATATTCCATCCAATAATTATGTCGCTAAACCGAGTGTTGTGTACTCGTGCGGATGAGTATGAGCATTGTCCCGTGTCGGGGGTCAGTCGAGTGATACCCGGTCACTGTTTTAGTGAATGTACTGAAGGTGGATAAAACTCTTTTCCAAGAGTGCGTCCTTGACATGTTAGCCGATATGTTCGGTAACTCGGCCGTGGGTAAGCTCGTCAAAGGTGATAAGATCTCCCTGCGGGTGAATGACATCGAAGCCAGCATCAACATCTCTACTCTAGTATGTACCACAAATAAAAATCCTGCTTCATTCATGCTAATCTTAATTAATTAAATGACTATTAGTCAATAGCATTGCGAGCTACCTCACTGCGCCGCTCGCTCGGTTATAAGGGTAGTATTCCACTTTTTTAAACAATGATGAAGCAAACACTCGCTATTTACGGCATACAGTGATTCCAATCCAGACATCAATTAATCGGTCCTGGTGGTCCCTGCTATCTATACTCTAGAAAATGTCCGGAATGGCTGGGTTTGGCCACTGATTGCCAGTGCCTGACAATCCACTCGTGTTCTGTAGGAGGTGACGTGCAAAGACAGCACTATGAAGCAAATGATATCCACATCGGTGAATAAACTACATTCATCCATGATGCCTCTCAAGATGTAAAATTCAATTGACTGTACAGACTGTATATATGATAAACGCAATAAAGTATTCTATTCCAAGAGTCAAACAGTAAATGGCAACGAAGCATCATACTAGGCAGAGATTGTGGTTCCTATTAAATGAAGTAGTAAAGTGCTGAATAAGTTGGCAAAATGGTAAAAGAATAGTAGTAACCAATCACTCCAAACGTGTGCGCATTACTCATCTCAGTTTTCACATTGCACAAAGTCAACCTGACCGAATAAAGAGTCACTTCAATCTTGCTAGTTTTTTTCTTGCAGCGGAGTGGTGCGTCTTCGTTTGAATAACAGTATGTGTTTTTCTACAAATAAACAAGGTAGTATATATAAATACTGTACAAGAAAAAAGGAAATAATTATTTCTGTCATCTATGTAAGGGTACCTTGCTTTTCATCTCAATCACATACTTTCAAAAAAATTGCTAGCCAAAGGTTGAGCTGCTCGCACTGAATCCATCAGCATCATGTGACTTAAGAAGTTGCACACCCGAAAGTTGCTGGGTGTAGTCGGTGTTGCCAACCCTTCATAACTATCTGTGCTGATCTGATCCCCAATCAAAAACCATATGTACTTGTATCTGATTTTATTCCCAGTCAAGAGGACCTGTGAATGGCATCACTTTACAGCGCATACGGTCTACCAATCCTCTAATTTAGGCCATTAAAGTATTTACCTGGATTATGTCTTTCGTAATGCTCCCACCCATGGCTTTGCTGAACACCAATTCCCCGCCACTCTGCCTCAGACATAAGATGGCCACTTGGTACAAGTTTTGCAAGTTCCTTCGGTAGGATTACATGCCTGAAACCGAATAGGCAAATGTCAGATGATTGGTAAATGCAAAACTATTTAAAACTTAATCGCTGTTCACCCACGAGAGCATATCTCGCAGCGCGCAGCTGACTGCCCTATATAACTTAATGTTTGTCAGTTATTGACAAAGTGTTACTTACTGTTATTGTCAAGAACCAACTAAATTCACTGGATGATTTAATCCATTTATGTTTTGTTAGGTTTATTAGGTGTGCAAAACGCCACCGAGTGTAACAGAGCTCCTCACTGACTGACTGATCATTAACCGACTGATTGACTGACTGAGTGAGCGAAAGAAGCAGTAGTAATAAAATCAATGCAAGTATTGGTTCATAGAACATGATTATAACTAAGTTAGTAAGTAGCTAGTTATACTCTTGTTTAAGACATGATAATCATAACCCGAGTTAAATAGGAAGGAAGTATGTCATTTTACGTTCACTCTTTACTGGTTACTCGCTAACAGTATCTAGTAATTTCTTTCTAACTCTATCTAACTTCTAAGCGTCTGATTCTGACTCAGTCACTAAATACCGTATTACTAGTAATAGTAATCAATCTGAGTGAAGACGAGTCCAATCGAATCAGCCATGTCACTGTCAGTCATTCGATTTGAATGATATTGATTGATTGTGATAAGTCATTCTTAAGTCAAGTGACTACTAACTAAGTCTCATCAATCACTAATGCCAGTAAGTAATGGGTCAGCAATCTGCAAATCAATGTTACTGTTAGTCACTAGACTACTAACTTAATAGTCCAGTGACTGACACTGACAGTGACATTGATTTGCGGATTACTGACTAACTAACTAGTAACTAAGTACTAACTAAGTAACGCAAGTTCGTAACTAGTAAGTCACCCACTCATATTTCACGCTCAATATAAGTAACTCCTTATTTGTATTTGTACTTAATCCATAATTATCGTTTGATTTATTTTATTATGAACTTGACCTGAACTTTCATTTTAGACAGATACTGAGATAGTGATACTGATAGTGATGCTCACTAACTCAAGAGTCAAGTGTTTCAAAAATTAAAGTTAAATTGATCATCATCAACTTCAAGTCAACCAACTGAACCAAGTTATCAATACTACGCTTACGCGATAGCTTCTATTTGTCATAAACATACCGGTATTCATATTCGTCGTCGTAGTATTTCTCCGAGTAGTAGATGTTTTTGGCAGACATGGCGTAGCTACAGGGCTGTAGGGAGAGATAACGATTGCCTACAGCTGGCGGGTGCTAGAATAAAAATGAACTTCTACAGTCAAATTTCGCACGTAACTTTTGGGCGCGTGTGATTGGCTGCAGTACGTAGAATATCTTCTCATTGGACAATGACGACCTGTTGTCGCAATTTGACCCATACATTGGCACATGTTTACGGCATCCGGATAGGCCAATTCAAACATCACAAGCGAAGATGGTTTGTACCATATCATTTGTTTCAAGCACATAACCAAACAATAAAATACAGACCATGGCCTATACTTAGCGGAACACAAGACTTTCACAGGCCAGTCAGCCAGTTTTCTTCGAATTATTGACTATTGAGTTAGTCCAACGTTACGCGGTTTAGGTATTAATTACCCGAGGTACGATAGTCGAAGCTTACACAACGAGAAACTAGAAAGTCGGAGGTGAGTGATAAGTGCCATTACTTTCAGTGCCTTGACTTGAGATTAATGTGTGCTATTGCTTGTTTCGTTTTCACTGAGACTGAGAGTGAGAGTGACTCACAGTCACTGTCAGTGACTGACTGAGTGAGTCACACTGTCAGTGTCACTCACTCACAGTGAGTGAGTGACACTGACAGTGTGACTCACTCACTGTGATTCACACAGACACACACGCACACACAGACACGCGGACGCAGACACACTCACACGCAGACACACACGCACTACACAGTGACTCAGTCAGAGTGAGTGAGTGACTTGCTGAGTAGTGAGTTACCAGTCAGTGACGGTCAGTCACTGAGTCACTCAGTAGTTAGACTCAGTGTGATCATTCATTGTAAATCAATTCAATATGATGTCATCAGTGATCGGATCGGCCATGACATGTGTTTATGAATGTGAGTAGTTAACTAAAAGGTAAAGCTCAAACTGTCAAACACAAACTCAAACCAAAGTGAGTCTTTCTTCGACGGACTTTGGGTTTGACTTTGACTTAGTCAGTGAGTCACAGTCATTGAGTGAGTGGATCACTGGATGGTAGTTCGTTTCATATGTATGTGATTGTGATGTCACTCATAGTCACAGTCAGTCACTCAGTGTCACTCACAGTCACAGTCAGTCACTCAGTGTCACTCACAGTCACAGTCACAGTCAGTCACTCAGTGTCACTCAGTGTCACTCAGTGTCACT
>Ga0224501_10004078_pt1 | contig 11526 bp, 14 predicted proteins | sample SF_Oct11_sed_USG_4_FD_169105 | JGI IMG/M metagenome (GOLD analysis project Ga0224501, IMG submission 169105) | Sediment microbial communities from San Francisco Bay, California, United States - SF_Oct11_sed_USGS_8_1 | ecosystem: Environmental > Aquatic > Marine > Sediment | place: USA...
CAACTAAACCAAAAGCTGCAGTCACTAGTGCTGCTATCTTATCTAAAATCTCTTGTTTTAGAGGTGCTGGTTTATCTTCATCAGCCAATTTTCTTCTTCAAATGGAAACAATATAAAAACTATTCATGGCTAACTGATGACTTGATGCTTCCGGATATCTGGTAAAAACCCACTATTTTATGAATTTCTTAAATATTATGATTTTTAATCGAGTCACCAAGAAGTCAATTCAAGTAATCCTGATTCAGGATATAATGACTAAAGTAATGATTACAGTAAATCCTACAACTACTGCAAAACAAATTGCAAAAATGATGGAATAGGTAAGGGTAGGCACAATATTTATCAAAGAAAATGAAAACCCTATAGGGGTGATGACTCAGAGATTTTGCAACAAAATTGCCGCAAATGGTCTCTCACTTGACACTCCAGATGAAAAAATAATATCGTCCCAGTTGTTCATGATTAATCCCAATGAACCTATCTCAACTGCTACATAAAGAATGACCGACAAAAAATTAGAAAACTTGCAGTTACTGGGAATGGAAAGATTCTTGGAATCATCACGTCCGCTGACTCGGTAACACAGCTAGCAAAATAACTAAAATGTTTTGGTCTTTCTTAGAAATATTGTGACTGATACCATGTAGCATGCAGTTGCAATTATCTCTGAAATTATGGATGCAAGATATGGTTCTATTTCAATTTCAAGAAAATAGTAAAGCGTAGGCCATCTTATTCCTAGATACACTACCTCAGCTAATCCAAAGGAGGAAATTAGTGCAAATAATTCTTTTTTAATTAAGTTTGATTCCATTCCTCTGTATCGTTCAATATTGTCCCAATAAAACAGGCCAGAAAAAATTCCAAAGTATACAACATATCCAATAATTATGGTGATTGTCGTGTTTAGATAATTATCATATTCTGCTAATAACTGAGCAACTACTGCTGATAGAGAAGCTGATACAATAAAACAAATTAAAAAACTTCTGTTAATTTGGAGTAATTGCTGGTTTAGTTTCATAAAAATTTTATGTGATAACTAATATTTTGTGTTAACTCTTGATAAGATAATGAAGAATAGGTGCGAATGGGCAAAAGAAGAACCAAATATTACATATCATGATATGGAATGGGGGAAGCCACAACATGATGATCAGAAATTATTTGAGTTTCTAATATTGGAAGGTGCGCAAGCTGGCCTGTCTTGGACTACTATACTCAAGCGTAGAGATGGCTATAGAAAGGCATTTTCAGATTTTGATGTCCTCAAGGTCTCAAAATACAATAAAAAACAAATTGAAAAACTTCTCGAAGACGAATCGATTATTAGAAATAAACTCAAAATCACCTCTGTAATTAATAACGCTAATCAACTTCTCAAGATTCAGGAAGAATATGGCTCATTTGATAACTATCTCTGGGGGTTTGTAGACCACAAACCAATACAAAACAAATTCAAAAAAACCTCTGATCTGCCTGCATCGACTAAAATTTCAGAAAAACTAAGTCAAGATCTTAAAAAACGTGGATTTAGTTTTGTGGGGCCTACGATTTGTTATGCTCTGATGCAGGCAATTGGGATGGTCAATGATCATACCTATGGGTGTTATCTGTATCAAAAATAAATTTAAGGCGGGATGTTTTTCTTTTAATTATGACTGAAGGAAAATTTGCAACATCTGTAACCTGCATGGATGGACGAATACAACTCCCACTGGCAAAATGGATTAAGGAAAACTACTCCGTTGATTATGTTGATGCAATAACAGAACCAGGTATTGATAAAAAGATTGCAGAAAACTTGGGACTTGAATCAATTAAAACCAAAATTGGAATATCAATTAATGCCCACAAGTCTGAACTGATTGTAGTGTCCGGCCATCATGATTGTGCTGGAAATCCTGTATCTGAGGATGAACATATTTCACAAATCAAAAAGAGTGTGGATGTGATCTCTTCATGGAATTTAGATGCAAAAGTTATTGGTGTTTGGGTTGATGATTCCTGGAATATTGTATCTGTTTAAGGTTTAGACTTTTTTACCAATGTTATGAATGAGAGACTATCTCTGTTTTCAAAGACTGCCGGTCCTGGAATTTTATTTGCGTGTACTGCTATTGGAGTATCTCATTTAGTGCAATCTACCAGGGCTGGGGCCGATTTTGGGTTGATGATGTTGGGATTTGTGATGTTGGTAACTGTTTTGAAATATCCGTTTTTTGAATATGGTTCTCGTTATGCAAACTCTACACAAACAAGTATCATTGACGGTTACAAAAAACTTGGCAAACCTGCACTTTGGTTGTATTTTCTACTAACAATAGCATCAATGTTTTTTGTGACAGGTGCAGTAGGATTTGTTACTGCAGGGTTTTTTGAAAATCTCTTTGGGATTGACTTTCTTGGAGAATGGACTGTAGTGATTTTATTTGCAGTGTGTGTTGGAATATTGGCAATTGGAAAATACAATGTACTTGACAGTTTAATTAAGATAATCGCAATTGTTCTGCTAGTCTCTACTGTATCTGCATTCTTGTTTGCATTATACAATGGTCCAATAGAACCTGTGACTGAGTTTGAACCGAAAGAACTTTGGACTCTCTCTGGAATCTTTTTCTTACTTGCATTAATGGGTTGGATGCCAACAGCTATTGATCTTTCAAGCTGGAACAGTCTGTGGACTTTGGAGAGGATCAAACAAACAAACTACAAACCAAAATTAAAAGAAACCCTCCTGGAATTCAGATTGGCATATCTTATTACGGGAATTCTTGCAGTTATGTTTGTTGTACTTGGAACGTTTATCTTCTATGGTGCTGGTTATGAATTGCCAAACAACAATTCTGATTTTGCACATAAAGTTGTAACACTATATACTGAAACCATTGGTGATTGGAGCTATGTAATAATTGCAGCATCTACATTCACCGTAATGTTTGGGACTATCATTGCAGTCTTTGATGGTTACTCAAGATCATTGCAGAGAACCATTGAGTTGATTTTTACAAAAAAAGAGGCTAAAATACGTACAAAACTTCGCACATTTTATGTCCTATTCTTGATTCTTTTGTCTGTAGGATCTCTTATGGTGATATTTCAATTTGGACACAATCTTAAAGAACTAGTTGACTTTGCAACTGTTTTGTCCTTTGTGATAGCTCCTGTTATTGCCATTTTTAATTTTAGATTAGTTACAGGTAAATTTCTTGAGAAAGTAGATCAGCCATCTGTTTTCTTGAGAATTCTGAGTTTTGCAGGAATTGTATTTTTATCTGGTTTTGCATTATTCTTTTTAATAACTAAATTCCATTCTTAATATCTTTAAAACCAACGAACCATTTTTAATTAAGAACATTTTATCAATTATGACTAAAATGAAATTATCCGCTAATATGAAAAAAGTCTTAAATGACCAAATTCTTCTTGAAGCTTCTGCATCCAACAGCTATCTTGCGATGGCATCATGGTGCGAGATTACGGGATATCAAGGTGCTGCAAACTACTTTTATGCTCAATCTGATGAAGAAAGGACTCACATGCTCAAAATTGTTCACTATCTTAATTCCCTTGGAACGCCTGCAACGATCCCTGCAATCAAAGCACCTGTAAGTTCATACAAATCACTAGAGGAATTGATAAAAACAGCACTAAAAAATGAACAATCTGTAACTAAAGCCATTCATCACATGGTGGAAATCACACAAAAAGAAAAAGATCATTCGACGTATGCCTTCTTAGAATGGTTTGTAAATGAACAAGTCCAAGAAGAAACAAAATTTGAAACAATACTGCAAAAATTTGATCTTTTAGGAAGAGATAAACTTGCAATCCATGAAATAGACAAGCTTCTTGCAGCAGATGCAGCATCTGTTGAATCTGATCCTCCTGCATAGGGTTTCTAAAATAATTAATACTGCATATTTCAAATCTTTTCATGACAGTTACCGTGACAAAAAAGCCTGGAGGAATAACACAACTTTTTAACACCGAAACAGGTAGGGTCACCTACAAGTGCAAAGCAAATTCTGCTTTCATGTTAATTGAGGCATTTGGAGGAATTGTTCAGTTTAACCAGAAAGGTGCGATGGCAACTGTCACTGGCCATATAACGTCTCTGGAATCATGTGATGTCCTCAAAAAAGGACATCCCAACTATCAAGATGCTCTAAATACGATAATCTCTTCACACAAGGAGTTTGCACAAAATGTTTTTGACATGCATCAAAAAGAGATTCAAGAACTTGAAAATAAATTAGCAGATCTTTAAGGTTCTAATTTTTCACACTTGCAGCCTCTTACTAGACATTTTCCATTTCCATCCGTATGTATAGAATTATCATGATAACATCCTATTTTCTTATTATTACAATTCATGTTGATTTGTATGATCTTTTGTTAAATTAACTTGTTTTCCTAACCGTAAATCATACAGTGTTCGCATTCACAAACATCTTGCTCTTTTGCTTTTTTCAGACACTTCTTATGTTGTCCTGCTTGACATTGAACACACACCTCTTCGATATTCTCAACTGTTGTGTATTTTTTGGATTGGTCAAATCCAAATCCTCCGTCTTGTGGGCCTACCATGCCTTTACGTGATTGATGTACTATTTCTACTTCACTAATTTATTGCTGACTTTATTGCATCATGCAATTCCATTTTGCGAGTTTCAATTATTCCCCTGATTTCAAAGGTATCTACATAGCCACCAGCTGATGCGCGCGTTGCTTTAAGCAAATAATGCAATGCCCCCTCCTCAATCTTTCCTATATAATACCGATAAAGAAAATCAAGTTCGTCATTGCATTTCCAGATCTGTCTGATGTTTGGAAATGTTTGTTTTATTTCGGTTGGAATTTCTAAAATTCTTCTTTTGATATATTCGTCAAGTGATTTTCTTATTGATGAATCCTGAAACAATTCTAAATTAAATTCATTTTGCTTGCTTTTTAGTCCTTTTTTTTGCCATTTGTTTTTGCTTTATCTGGTTTATCCCACATGTGCATTGTTCCTCTAATCATAAAAGAACCTACAATTATTGCTACTAGTCCACCGATTATAAACAGAAAAAACTTTCCAATGTCTTTAATATTTGCCAATATTGGTATTTTGCAGTGAGTCTAATTAAATTGTCTAAATAAACTCAATTAGATTCAATAATGAGTTTGGAGATTTTCATTATATGTCTAAAATTAAACAAATAGTTGCCTGGGTTGCAATTATTGGGGGTGGGATTGCGTTTTTCTTTTTTTCACAATTTATGGCAGAAGTCATGCGCTAATCACACATACAAAATACATTATAATGAATTACAGTGACAATTTTTATGATTACTGAGGAAATTAAAGATTTTTTAGATCTTCAAAAGCTTGGGTATGTTGCAACAGTAAACCCTGATGGCAGTCCTAATCTTTCACCAAAAGGGACAATTATTGGATGGACTGACAAAATGCTGGCATTTGCAGATATTCGCTCACCTGACACCATTAACAATTTGAAAACAAATCCTCATGTGGAAATTAATGTAATTGATCCCCTTTTACGTAAAGGATATTTGTTTCGGGGTGAAGCTAGATTCATCCATAAAGGTGTCATGTTTGAGGAAATCCTCAATCATTACAGAGCAAAGGGTGTCAAAAGCCCAATTAATTCAATTATTTTAGTTGATGTTTCAGACGTGTCTACAGTGACCTCTCCATTGTATGATATGGGGATTACAGAGGAAGAAATTAAATCAAAATGGAAAAAGTATTTTCAAAATTTATGATTCATCTAGTTTTTCAGATAATGCTTTGATTTCGTCTAATTCCTTTTTTGTTTCTTGATGATCTTCTCTTTCTTTTTCTAAAAGTAATTGAACTGTTTCTAATTCTTTTTCTGTCATGTTGAGTTTTGATTTTAATGAACCCACCACTGCACTTGCAGCTTCGATGATTCCTGCAGAACTTTTTTCATTTGAATTTTCGCCTGCAATAAATTCTCTCTCTTTAGGGGTTAGAATATCTGTTTCTTGAAATTGATCCTTTTTGTTTAATTCTTCTTTTGCATTATACAGCCTCGAGTTGGCCTCATCCAATTCTTTTTGAGTGTCTATTTGCTGTTTCCTTATGTCGTGCAGCTCTGCTTTTCCTTGTTCAATCTCCTCTTTGATCTCATTTTGTTTTTTCGTAAACTCATCTAGTTCCTCCTTTAATTTCCCTAGGTTTCTCTCTGTTTGTTTAAACTCCTCAATTGCTTTTGAATCTTTGATCTTTTCTGCATTTTTAATCCTCTCCTCCATCTTTTTGCATTCTCTCTGAATGATATCGTGCTCCATCTTTTTTTGATTAAGCTCTTTTTTGACTAGCATTAAATTCTCAACTGTTGAATCATACTCTTCTTTTACTGATTTAATTTTCTGGGTAATTTCTTCTAGTTCTGATTGTTTGGCTCTGTATTCTTGTTGTAACTTTTCTACCTCTGACTCTAGTTCTTCTTTTAGAACATACTCTTCACTGTTTTGAGAGATTGTCTCTACTTCTTCTTTTTTCTTCTTACCAAAAAGACCCATTGATTTTCTACCTTTATTTCCAAGAGATGAACGTTTCTTTATTCCTTCTTTGTCCTTGTTCTGAAAAATTTTAGATAAAATCCAATTCCTCCGATTATTATGCCTCCAAACAAGGCAATTGTGCCTAGTTCAGGCATTTCCGGATAGATGTTTGGTGCTAGAAATAACATTAATGCTCCTAAAATTATCAAGGCAAACCCTCCGCTGTTTTTTGATTTGTTATGATCAGAGTGAACCAAAACTACACATACTCTGAAAGTGTTTTTGCGACCTGCTTTCTTCCAATGTCTGAGATGAATGGACCTATCTTTGGCCCTCTTGATGTTCCAAGGATTATTTGGTATAGTATTTTAAAGAAATCTTTTGGCTGTACATTATTTGATTTTGCAATTTGGTATATCGTATTTTGAATATCATCTGGTTCTTCATCTGCCTCTAATGAATCGATGAGAATTTTTAGTGCTTTCTTTGCTGAATCATCTAAATCAACTTGTGTTTTTTCTTGTTCATCAAATTCATTTGAATAATTCCCTGCAATCTCGATGAGTTTTTCTATTTCTGTCTCTGGATTCTTTATCACTCCGTAGGCAAGTAATTTCTTCATTACTCGTTCGTTTCTATTTTCTTTGAATATTCTTGCCAGCTCTATTAGTAATCTATAGTTAACATGTGTGCTTGCCTGTTTTGGCGGATTGAGGAGATTGACATACTCATAGAGTCCTTTTAATTTTGCTAGTTTTGCTTGATTGTCAACTTTGATTCGTCCAAAATAAATGTCTTCTAGTTCATTGTATTCTGTCATTAAGGATGGTATGTCTTCAAATCCTAATTCTCTTGCACCTGTTATTCTTTTGTAAAGTAACAAAAGAATTGATTTTGGGCTTCCAAACTCTAACCACTTTTGCGCTGTAATTACATTACCTAGCGATTTTGAAATCTTTTTTCCTCCTTTATCTAGAAACATTTCATATTTTACATGGTAAGGATGCGGAAATCCCAATATTTCGTCTGCAACCCAATCATTTACTTTTACTGAATCCATTATGTCTTTGCCATATGCCTCAAATCTGATGTCAAATGCGGCCCATCTTGCGGCAAACTCTACTTTCCAGGCCAGTTTTCCAAGATCTTTTGTAATGTCTGCTTCCCCTTGATGACCACACCCTTTGATTATTTTTGATCCAATTTCTGTATCTTGGCAAAGATACTTTACTTTCTTTTCATCTTCAATGTATTCGGTGGCTTCTGCAGTGTAGAGACGATTACAGTCTGCACAAACTGGAAAATATGGGAGATATTTTTGATATTTTTCCTGTCCTACTAGTTCTGAAATCTTGTCTCCTATCTTTGCGCTGTTTTGCAGGATTGTGTGAATTTGTTTTTGTAGTAGTCCATTCTTGTAAGTGTCCACTGCTCTTCTAAATTCATATTTTATTCCAACTTTATCCAGTCCGTCTAAAAGAATGCTACTCATGTGCATGCCATACGAATCATGACATCCATAGGGATCAGGAATTAACGATACTGGTTTTGCTAAGTGTTCTTCTAAGGAGTCTGGGAACCCCTCTGGAATTTTTCGTAAACCATCCAGATCATCTGAATATGCAATTAAATCTGATTTGTAACCAAAATTCTCAAGTGCTAGCTTAACACCATAAGCTCTTACTGCATCCCCTAAACTCCCAATATGCGGTACTCCTGATGCGCCAAGACCACTTTCCACTCTAATAATGTCTAGATTTCTCCCAAGGGATTTTTCACGTTCAAGAAGATCCGAAGCTAGCTTATCTATCCACGTTCCTCTACCAATAATTTTCTGTTCTGACATTTTCACTAATTCAATGTCTTGGACATGTATGGCCCATATAACGAATACCCTAACTTTTGATAATACTCTCTTGTGCCCACTGCACTGATAACTAAAATTTTTCTTGCGTCGAATTCTTCTTTGGATATTTTCTCAGCTTCTCTCATCAGGTTTTTTCCCAATCCAGAATGCTGTATCTCTTTTTCTTCTTTTTCTCCAAGCTTCAGTGATTTCCCATAGACATGAATTTCTCTAACTATACAACTATCCCTGCCAACTTCATCTCTGTGGGCATCACTACTTGGCTTTCTTAATCTCAAAAATCCATAGATTGACTCATTTTTGTCCTCATAAGACAGGAATATTTCCTTTCCTCCCGAAGAATCATAGTCGATTCTTTTTAGTTTCACGTCTCTTGAGTCTGATTTTTTGTTTGATAGTCCTGCTTCTCTGCATCTAATACATCTGCATGATAGTCCTTGCTTGGCTAAATCTTGATGAACAATCTGCCTTAGGTTCCCTGATTTTGGTCCTGCGACAATCTCCTTTGGAGAAATCTCTCTCTGTATTCTCATTATTCTAACCCACTTTGGAACATTCTTTTTTACTTCTGTTAAAACTTTGATCATATCCTCATCCGAATACGGGGTGTATTTTCCTTGTTTGTATTCCTCATAGAGTGGAGTGTTTTCAATAACCAATGAAGGATAAATCTTTAGCATGTCGGGACGTAGTTGTGGATCTGCAAACAGTTTTTTGAAATCTGCAATGTCTTCAGAAGGCGATATTGTAGGTAATCCTGGCATCATATGTGCTACGATCTTGTAACCTGCATCTTTTGAAATCTGAAATGATTCTGTCACATCATTGTAATTATGTCCTCTGTTTACAATTTCATAAACACGCTCTTGTAATGATTGTACTCCGATCTCTATTCTCGTAATTCCATAGTTTAACATCAAATCTACATGTTCTTTTTTGCAATAATCTGGCTTTGTTTCGATTGTAAATCCTACATTTCTTATTGCTGCATATTCATTGTTTGATTTGGCTTCTTCCAAATCTTTTGAATCAATTCCATTTAATGCATCATAACATGACTTGATAAAATATTCTTGGTAGTCTTTTGGCATGAAAAGAAAAGTCCCGCCAACAATCACCACTTCCATTTTGGATGGATCATGCCCAAAGGCAATTAATTTTTTAATTTTTGAAGTGATTTGTAATTTAGGATCAAACTTGTTTTCAATTGCATTAAGCGATGATGGTTCTTTTCCTGTGTAACTATTTGGGGAATTGTATTCTATTCCGCCAGGACAATATGTGCATCTTCCGTGTGGACATGCATATGGTTTAGGCATTAGCGCAACAACTGATACTCCTGAAGCTGTCTTTACTGGTTTTCTTACCAATACTTTTCTTAATTTGTTAAAATCTGCCTCTTTTGCCATTGATAAAATTTCATAATTTCTAGGAATTCTTTCCAGGGAATATTTTGTGCAAATTTTTATGATTTCTTCTTTGACTTGCTTTTTGCTTGGTTCGTAAATTGTTAGAAGATTTTGAGTAATTTCACTGCATGCCTTTGACAATACAGGATCTAGATTGCTCATGGTTATTCATTCTAATTTAGACATAAATTCGTTAAATAATTTGGCTTGTCTGCTGCTTATCTTTATTTGCGAGTTTTTCTTTTAGATTTGGCTGTTTTAGCTGGTTTTATTTTGGCCTCTTTCTTCTTTGTAGCCTCTTTAGCTGGTTTTATTTTGGCCTCTTTCTTCTTTGTAGCCTCTTTAGCTGGTTTTCTCTTAACGACGCTTTTATTTTCTGATTTCATATCCTCGCTGATCTTTTTTAATTTTTCAATCTCGTCTTGAATTGCTTTGATTTCTTCGCGAATGTATTTCTGTGGATCTAGTTTTGAATAAATATGATCGATAATTTTCAAGTAATCTATTCCTTTATCAGTGCGAACTAAAAACAATTCATTAGAGTTTATTGGGATGCTAATGATTGCAGCTTTTTGAAATTCTGTAATGGCAGATTTTTCTTTTCCAATCTTGTATGCCAAATTTGTATAAAAGTCTCTTTTTTGTATAGAGTAATGAATTGACATTTTAACCTCATCGCCAACTAGTAATTGATCGACATTTTCTTTATGTCCTCCTGCAACAATTTCTCCCTTAACATTTACAATTCCTGCAAATTTAACTTGTGGATATAGATTGAGAACCTGTTTTGTTAATTCGTTATAATCAACAACCAGTTTTTTCACCCTTCTGTTTTTTATCAAAGACCATGCTTTGTCACAAAGAATTTTCTATATATTTCAACAGTCTTTGATTGTTTTTTCTTATTATATTCTGTTTTTACTTACTATCTATAGAACTATTTTTTTGCTCTTTTCTGTATTCCATCTTTAACCATATTGGTGTGATGATGGTTGTGACTGCTACCATGATTACAATTGTGGAGTATACTTCCGAAGTGAGAATACCTGCTGTTACTCCTACCCCTGCAACAATAAGTCCTACCTCTCCTCTGGAAATCATTCCAATTCCTACTCTCATTCCCTGTTGCTTGTTTTTTAAAAATAGCATTGCTGGAAGTCCGCAACCAAACAATTTTGTCACAATTGCGACCGCTATAACTATTCCGCTTAGCATCAAAACGTTCAAATCTACAGCTCTTAGGTCCACTTGTGCACCAATAATTGCAAAGAATAAAGGTGCAAAAATCAGTCCAATCTTTCCAATATAATTTTCCACTTTTTCAAATACTTTGGTAGTGGATAATGCCATCCCTACTGCAAATGCTCCTACGATGGGCGATAGTCCTATGGATCCTGCAAGAGCTGCGGCACCAAAAAACGATGCAGTAGCAATCCCCTCAACACTTCCCTTTGCTTTCCATAATCTAGGGGTGATGATTTTTGGAATCACAACTACTGCTACTACAAGCATTATTGCAAAGAATCCCAATACTTGTAGAATCGTAATTACAATTTCACTGATGTCTATGTTGTCAACTCCTCCATCTGATCCTGCAATAGATGAAACCACTGATAATACTGCAATTGCTAAAATATCGTCTACCACAGCTGCACCTATGATGAGTCTTGCCTCCGGCGTTTTTATCTTGCCAAATTCACTCAATACTTGA